>MDTG01313410.1_pt1 | contig 12782 bp, 13 predicted proteins | sample 811421 | NCBI WGS metagenome assembly MDTG01 (sample SAMN05326645, study PRJNA326480) | marine metagenome | isolation source: seawater | place: Pacific Ocean: South East | collected 2011 | reverse complement strand
TCAATGATAGAAACAAGACCAGACTGGTGTGTTTCTAGACAAAGAGTTTGGGGTGTTCCTTTACCTATTTTTGTAAATAATAAAACAAACGAAATATTAGTTGATGATGAGGTATTTGAAAATATTGCTTCAATTTATGAAAAAGAAGGGTCCGATTGCTGGTTTTCAGATGAGACTCAAAAGTTTTTAGGTAAAAAATATAATGCTAGGGATTTTAAAAAATTAAGTGATATTGTAGAGGTATGGTTTGATAGTGGTTCAACACACTCATTTGTTTTAGAGAAAAGAAAAGACTTAAAATGGCCAGCATCAATGTATCTTGAAGGATCGGATCAACACAGAGGATGGTTCCATTCATCTCTTTTAGAATCGTGTGGCACAAGAGGAAGAGCACCATTTGAATCTATTCTTTCTCATGGATTTGTTGTTGATGGTAAAGGCTTAAAAATGTCGAAATCTTTGGGGAATGTAATTGCACCTGAAGATATTTTAAAAAAATATGGTGCAGATATACTTAGAATTTGGGTGGCAGCATCAAATTATGCAGAGGATTTAAGAATAGATTATTCTATATTAGACCAACACTCAGAGTCTTATAGGAAGATTAGAAATACTTTCAGATATTTGTTAGGAAACTTAAATGATAATTTTGAGAATATAAATTTTGAAAAAATTAAGGTAGATGATTTACCAGAATTAGAGCAATTTATGCTTCATAAAATTTATAAATTGGATCAAAATTTTAATAAAAATTTCAAAAATTATGACTTTCACAATCTTTATAAAGAATTACTAAACTTTTGCACAGTTGACCTATCAGCGTTTTATTTTGATATTCGTAAAGACTCATTGTATTGTGACCTATTAAATTCACATAGGCGAAAATCTACACTAATTCTCTTGAATATAATTTTGAATTCATTAATGAAATGGTTTGCCCCAATTCTTTCATTCACTACTGAGGAAATTTACCAGTTAATTTCAAAAAACAACAAAAGTATTCATTTAGAGAAATTTTTAGTTTTTCCAGATAAATTTGAAAATACAGAATTAAGTAAAAAATGGAATAGATTGTTAGAGATAAGAGATGTTTGTAACTTAAGTATAGAAGAAAAAAGGTCTGCAAAAGAAATTGGATCAAGCCTTGAAGCTTCATTGATAGTTAAACTTAAAAAAGATGATTTAGAAATTATTAAGGGAATTGATTTATCTGAACTTTGTATTACATCTTCTGTACAAATTGAGAATAGCACTTCAGATGATATCCAGATTACGACAAAAAAAGCGAAGGGAGAAAAATGCTCAGTTTGTTGGAAAATAAGCCAGGAACCTTGTGAAAGACATGGTAAAATCTCGTAAAAAAAATTTCTTAGATATTTTTATAATTTTAGCAATATTTTCAATTGATCGAATTACCAAATCGTTAATGATAAATTATTCAAATTTACATGATGGAAAAAACTATTTTTTAACTCCTTTTATAAATCTCGAATTATTATGGAATGATGGAATAGCATTTGGATTACTTTCTTTTCAAAGAGGTATTTATTATAATTCAATGAGCTTAATAATTATTATTATTACAATAATAATTTTTTTTGTTATGATAAGATCTTCTGGAATTCAGAAATACTGTTTCATGATGATTTTAGGTGGATCTTTGGGTAATCTTTTTGACAGGTTGTTTTATGCATCAGTACCTGATTTTATAGATATTCATTTTAATAATTTTCATTGGTTTATATTTAATGTTGCTGATATATTCATAACTTTAGGAGTTTTAATATTAATATATTCAGAGTTTAATAAGAAGGGTAATGTATGATTAAAGTATTATCAATATTGATATTTTTCTTCTTTTTGGCCGGATGTCAAAATGTTAAAGATGGTCTAACATTGGAAAAAAGATCAAATGCTGATGAATTTTTAGTAAAAAAAAAAAAATCCTCTTGTTCTACCACCAGAATTTAAAGACTTGCCAACACCAGACTCTAATGGGAAAATTGAAAAAAACAACTCATCAAGTGATATTAAAAAACTTATTAAAAAAGACAAAGGTGTTTTAAATTCCTCTAACTCAAAAAATGATACCCTAAAAATTGAGCAGAACATAATTAATAAAATTAAAAATAAATGAAATTATCCACTGGAGTATCCTTTAAAGGGTTTGATCTTAAAAAATCTAAAACAAATACAAAGCTTCAATTAGTAAAAATCTTAAAAGAAAAAAATGAAATTATAAAGTCCTTACAAAAAAATTACAAAAACTCGTACAATACTAATTTTATTTCAAAGTTTAAAAATTACTCTGAAATAGGATTATTTGGGATGGGTGGATCCTCTTTGGGTAGTCGCTCAATATACAATTTCTTGAGAGAAAAAGTAAAAAAAAAATTTATTTTTTTTGATAATTTGAATTCAAATTCACAAGATACAAGAATTAAAAAAAATGATAAATTAAACATTGTAATCTCAAAATCTGGAAACACCCTTGAAACAATAGCAAATATAAGTTTTTTTATAAAAAAGGGACAAAAAAATATTTTTATAACAGAAAAAAAAAATAGCTACATAACCAATCTGGCAAAAAAACTTAAAGCAGATGTTATTTCACACAACAATTTTATAGGTGGAAGGTACTCAGTTCTTTCTGAGGTAGGCATGTTACCAGCTGAATTAATGGGGCTTGATAGCTTAAAATTTAAACAATTAAATAATCTAATTAAAAATAAAAACTTTTTTAATCTAATTACAACAAACGTATCAAATATGATTTTTCTAGGAAAAAAAAAGAAAACTAACTCAATAATTTTAAATTATGATGAGAGTTCATCAGATCTTTTTTTTTGGTATCAACAATTAATGGCAGAAAGTTTAGGAAAAAAGAACAAAGGATTTCTACCAATAATATCTAATATGCCTAAAGATAATCACAGTCTGATGCAACTATATTTGGATGGAATAAAAAACAGCTTTTACACATTTTTTTTTGTAGATGATAAATTTTCAAAAAAAATAAACAATAAAGATATGTTTGGTCAATATAAGCATTTAAAAAATAAGAGCATGATAGATATAAAGCTAGCCCAGTTTAATGCTACTCAAAATGTGTTTAAAAAGAAGAATATTCCATTTAGAAGTTTTTTTATAAGTAAAAGAGATGAAGAGTCTTTAGGCGTGTTGTTTACTTTTTTTATGCTCGAGACAATATTACTTGCGCGTATAATGAAAATAAATCCTTTTGATCAACCAGCTGTCGAATTAATTAAAAATGAAACAAATAAAATCATAAGAAAAACTTAGTTAGCAATAGTTATTTTAGAAATACCGTAGGTTCTTTCATCTAAAATGTTTAAATTTTTATTTAATTCACAACTATCTTTTTTATGTCGATGTAAAATTATTATTCCATTTTCTTTAAGAATTTTTGTTTCTTTAATTTTTTCAACAATAAAATTAATCTTATTTTCTTTGTAAGGTGGATCTATGAATATTAAATCAAATTTTGTGTTTATAATTTTTTCAATTTTAAATAATTCAAAACAATTTTTTTCAAAAACATTGGAAAATTTGTTAACATTTAATAAACTAATATTTTTTCTAAGAATTTCTAATATCAAAGGGTAATTTTCGACGAAAAAAACATTATGAGCGCCCCTAGAAATACACTCAAGACCAAAAGAGCCTGAGCCAGAAAATAAATCAAGGATATCTGAATTGTGAATTTCAAATTTAGTTTTATTAGAGTGCTTTAAAAGATTAAATATAGACTCTTTCACTAGATCTCTTAAAGGTCTAGTCTTCTTGTCTTTTGGACGTAAAATATTTTTCCCTTTTAGAGTTCCACTAATAATTCTCATTAATCAATAACTTTAAATCCAATATCTTTTCTATAAAACCCATTGGGCCAATTTAATTTACGAATAAGAGCCATCGACTTGTCTCTACACTTTTTAAATTCACTAGATTTCGCAACAAAATTTAAAACTCGACCGCCGTTTGAAAAAATCTTATTCTTAATTTTTATTGTTCCTGCATGAAATATAAATTCATTATTATCTAGTTCAATTTTCTCTAGGTTATTAATTATAATATTATTTTCATATTGCTCAGGATATCCTTTAGAACACAAAACTACACATAAAGATTTTTTGTTACTCCATTTCAAATCTACTTTATCAAGCTTTTGATTTAAGCAAGAATTAATTATTTCAAATAAATCAGTGTCTAATCTTGGAAGAATCGTTTGGCATTCAGGGTCGCCCATTCTAACATTATATTCTATTAGAAAAGGCTCATTGTCTACTATCATGAGGCCAGCATATAAAAAACCTTGAAAATGAGTATTCAAATCTTTTAAACCTTTTAAAGTTGGCTCAATAATTTTTTTTAAAATTTTTTTATCTAAATTTTCGTTTTCAAGTCTTGATGGGGAATATGCTCCCATCCCACCAGTATTTTTTCCTTTATCTCCCTCAAACACTCTTTTATGGTCTTGAGCTGTACCAAACTGCTTATAAGTTTTACCGTCTGAAAGAATAAAAAAACTCATTTCTTCACCTTTTAAAAATTCCTCAATTAAAACATTTTTAGCAGTTCCAAATTTACCTTCAAAAATTTCTAATATAGCTTCAGAGGATTGACTAAAGGTTTCGCAAATGAAAACACCCTTACCCGACGCCAAACCATCAGCTTTAACGACAATTGGATATTTACAATCTTTTAAAAAGTTTTTTGCTTTAACTTCGTCCTCAAAAATTCCAAATTTCGCTGTAGGAATATTATATTTTTTACACAATTTTTTTGTAAAAATCTTTGATCCCTCAAGTTGAGAAGATTTTTTATTTGGACCAAAAACTTTTATATTATACGAATTTAAGTAGTCAGTTATTCCTTCTACCAACGGTTTTTCAGGCCCAATAATTACAATTTCAATTTTGTTTTCTAATATAAAGTCTTTTAATTTTTTAAAATTACCAATATCTAGATCAATATTCGAAGCAATTTGTTTTGTACCAGCATTACCTGGAATACAGAATATTTTAGTTACTTTTTGCGATTTTTTTAAGGATAAACAAAGCGAATGTTCTCTTCCTCCACTTCCTATTATTCCAACTTTCATATAACAATGTATAAACTAAAAATGTTTAAAAAATTAGCAAAAATAAAATATTTGCCAAACAATTTTGAAATATTGCAACATGGAGATCATGTTATATGTGCAGTTTCAGGAAAAAAAATTCCTATAGAAAAACTTACTTATTGGAATGTAGATTTACAAGAGCCCTACTTTTCATATGTAGAAGCATCAATTAAAAGAAATTCTGACGGCTAAATTATTTCCAACGATTGTGCGTCCATATCCACTGATCAGGATTTTTTAAAATCATTTGCTCTAAGACTTCATTAAGTTTAGATGTAATTATTTCTAATGAATTATTTTTTTCAAATTTTAAAGGCTCATAAACAATAAGCTTAAATTTATTAGTTTCAGTACGCTGAATATAGATTGGGACAATTTTCGCATTAAATTTTTTTACAAACTGGGCGGGTATTGTTGTAGTTAAAGCCTGCTTTTGAAAAAATTTTGCTTTTATACCTTCCGAAACTCTTTGATCGATCATTAATGCGATTGAGGATCCATTTTTGAAATTTTTAAGTATCTGTTTACTGCCTGAGAAACCTTTTTTAACTTGTTTTTCACAAATATATTTTTTTCTAATATATTCCATTATAGGGTTAAGAAATATATTGTTAAGGGGTCTATAAATTGCAGACAAATCTATGCCAGAACTATTTATGTGCATTGCCATTAATTCGAAGTTATTAAAATGTCCTGAGATAAAAATAACAGGTTCAGAATTTTTTTTACATTCATCTAAAATATTTTGATTTTCAACTTCAATATTTTTTGAAACTTTAATTTTACTAATAAATACATATTCAGCAAAAATAGACCCATAATTGAACCACATTTTTTTAATAATTTCATTTCTTTGATTTAAGTTTAAATTAGGCAAAGCTAAAATCAAATTTTTATGACAAATAGAATTAGATCTAAAAAGAGGTCCAATGATTTTAAAAATTTTTCCTGATAATAAGGTCGAATTTTTTAGTCCTAAAAATTTAAAAATGACAAAAAAAATAATAATAACTAAAAATTGGAAAAAATACTTAATATTTTTCATTTTTTTTATCTTTCAAATAATTAATCAATTCTTTTTCGTTTTTAATTTTTAGTTCAACTTCTAAAAAGTTTATCTCTTGATCATCAATTAATCGAATTTTTACATAATCTTTTTCAGTAGTAACAATCTTTGCGTCAATTTTTTTTGCATGATTTTTTATTTTAACTAAATCTTTTTCTTTATAGCTGTAGTGATCAGGAAAGATTATTTCTTCTACTATCTTGAAATTATTTCTAACTAAAGTTTTTTTAAAATTTTCAGGATTTCCAATACCTGAAAAAAATAAATAATTTTTTGAGAGATCAAATTCATCTAAATTAGTCGCTTCAAAATTACTTTTAAAAATTTTCATTTTTGGATTATTTTTTTTTATCAAATACTCTACCTCATCTTCTATAAGATCTATCTCTTTTAAAATGGCAATATCATATTTCTTTAAGCTAGAGATTTTTTCTCTTAGTGGTCCAGCAGGAATGAGATTTCCATTACCTATCCATTTTTGATCAAAGCAAACAATCTTTACATCATATGATACTTTTTTATCCTGAAGGCCATCATCAAAAATCAAAAAATCCATATTATTTTGAATAGCTTTTTTAATAATTTCTTTTCTGTCGTTAGATGAGATTAATTTTGATTTATCCTCTAAAAGGATTTTTTCATCAATTTGTGATTGATAAAGTTTTTTACCAATTGAAACTTTATGATTTAAATTCTTTAAGACATTATACAGTCTTATAGATGTTGGTGTTTTACCAGTCCCCCCAATATAGATATTACCAACACAGATAGTTGTTATTTCTTTTAAAATTTTATTATTTTTCCTCCTCAGTAGAAAATTATTAATTAAAATTGGAATTGTAAATGGTAGCAAAATATATGAAATAAAATTTCTTTTTTTTAAGTCCCAAAATTTGGGTTTTTTAAATTTCATTCTTTATTAATATATTAATTTCTTGATAAGTATTTTTTAAAATATTTTTACCAATACTTGTTAATTTTTTTTGTAATTTTTTTGTATTATTTTTTTTAGAAAAAAGTTTATTTAAATTTGAAAGCATGCTATGAAAATTTATAACTTTTTTTGAAACATTATTTTTTTTCAGAAATTTATAAATTTCATTAAAATTACTAACATTAGGACCATGTAGTATATTACATCCAAATCGTGCAGCTTCTAAGGGGTTTTGTCCACCATGTTTAATCAAAGATCCACCTAAAAAGACAATTTTACAATAATTATAAAAAGTTTTAGTTTTACCATAGGCATCAACTATAAAAATGTCTGTATCTGGATGAATTTTTTTTTCTTTATTTCTATAAATATGTATTTTTAAATCATATTTACTTAATTCCGATACAATTGAGCTTACTCTCTCTATATGTCTAGGAATTATAATTGTTATTAAATCTTTGTATTTTTTTTTAAGTTCTATATGAATTTTACCACAAAAAATCTCTTCATTATGATGCGTGCTAGAGGCACACCAAATTTTTTTAGAATTAAAATATTTATTTAAAATTTCGTTTTTTTCAAAATTTTCATTTTGAGTTTCAGAAAATTTTAAATTTCCTAAAAATTTTACTTTTTTAGCACCGAGTTTGACTAAAAATTTTTTAGACTCAGTGCTTGACGATAAACACAAGTTGAATTTACTAAACAGGTTTTTTGCAAGATTAGGAAATTTACTCCAATTTGAAAAAGTTTTTTTTGTTATTCTTCCGTTAATTAAATTTATTGGTATTTGTTTCTTTTCAAGATTAATAAAAGTATTTGGCCAAACTTCAGAGTCTACAAAAAAAACACATGACGGTTTCCAATAATTAATAAATTTATTTGATAGGAAATTTGTATCTATTGGAAAAAATTGATGAACTATTTTCTTCAAATTAATTTGTTGAATTATTTTTGATGAACTAAGAGTGTTTGATGTAATGAGTATTTTATCAATTATTTTGTTTTTTTCTAATTTTTCTAAAATAGGTATAATACTTTTAATTTCACCTACACTTGCACCATGAAACCAAATAATTTTACCACTTCCTCTTTTCTTTGAAAAAAAACATAACTTTTCTCTGAAACGTTTTATATCCTCTTTTTTTCTTAATAATCTGAAAATTATTATTAAAGGTGAGAGAATAAAAACAATGTTAATAAATATTCTATAAACAAATAACATTATGATCGTTTAATTTGTTTTTCATAAAAATTTCTATAAAGGTCTGAAGTATCTAGTAATTCGTTATGATTTCCTTCACCAACAACTTTCCCCATGTCAATGACGTATATTTTGTCTGAATTTAAAATTGTAGAAAGCCTATGAGCAATCACAACAGTAGTTCTACCCTTAGTCAAATATGTTATTGCTTTTTGTATTTTGCTTTCAGTTTCCGCATCTAAGGAAGAAGTGGCCTCATCAAGCAGGATTATAGGGCTTTTTTTTAGAATGGCTCTTGCTATTGATAATCTTTGTTTCTCTCCACCCGACAATCTTACTCCATTCTCACCAATTAATGTGTCATATTTTTTAGGCAATTTATTTATAAATTCATCTGCAAATGATAATTTTGCTGCCTCTATTATCTGTTCTTGTGTTGCATCTAAGTTAGCATAAGCAATATTATTTTTTATTGTGTCATCAAATAGAGTTGTGTCTTGACTTACTAAAGAAATGTTTTTCCTCAATGAGTAGATGGTCGAATTATAAATAGATTGACCGTCTATAGTTATCTCACCTTTGTTAGTATTATAAAATCTAGGTATCAAATTTAAAATTGTCGATTTTCCAGCTCCACTATGTCCGACTAGTGCAGTCATTTTTTCACCTGGTATTTCTAGGTTAATACTATTTAAAATTTGCATTTCATCATTTGAATATCCAAATTGAATATTTTCAAATTTTATTTGACCACTTTTTACATTTAATTCTTTTGATTTGTTATTGTCTTTAATTGAATTTTCGTTATCAATTATAGGTAAAACTTTTCTTGCACCAGCTAATCCTTGTTGAATAGCAAGATTTAAAGTAGCTAGAGACCTAACTGGCTGATAAGCAAGCATCATTGCCGCTAAGAATGAAAAAAAGTTTCCAACCTGAAGTTCATCGCTCATAATCAATTGAGCTGAAACAAATATAATGAAAGCAATCATTATTCCAGTAAGAGACTCCATTATTGGAGAAGCTCTTACAAATACAATATTTATTTTTCTTGAAGCTTCTTTAAGAGTATTTATTCGGTCATTGGCCCTTTTTTTTTCATAATTTTCTTTCTGAAAAATTTTGATTAGTTTATGATTTTTGAAAATTTCAATTAAATATGAGGTTAATATACCCGCTCTATACATTTGTTCATTGACAACTTTAGTAATCCGTTTACCGAGAACTTTTGCGGCAATGCTTGCCAGCGGAATCATTATTATCGCGATTAATGATAATTTCCAATTTTGATAAAACATAACGGATAACAAGCCAAGAAGAGTTAAGCTATCTTTGAAAAGGTTTAAAATTGCCGTACTAATAAGATTAACAATCATATTAACGTCGTTCATTAAATTTCCTACAAATTTACCTGAATGTTTATTATCTACCAATTGTGTATCTGCGGTAATTAAAGAGGCAAACATGTCTATTTGGATATCTTTTTTTACTTCTTCAGATACATTTATCATTATAACTTTAGCAAGATATAAAGACCCACCCTTTATTGCAAAAGCCAAAACAATAAGACAAGGTATTATATAAAGTAATGTTTCTGACTTATTAATGAAAAGTTCATTAATGGCAGGATCCAATAAATATGCAACTGATGACGTGCTAGCAGCTAATGTTAATGAAAAAAAAGCAGCAAGCAATATTTTTTTCAAATATTTTTTTGTATAACTCTTATATAATCTTTGTAATATTTGTTTATTGTTCATGCTTAAAATTTACCTATGATTAAACTTAAAAATACCAAGAGTCCTAAAAAATTATTTGATTTAAAAATTTTTAAACAACTTTCTGAGGAGTCAACATTTAGCCTCTTAAGTTGTAAATAAAACATTTGAAAAATTATCAATATTGAAAAAATAAAGAAAAAATTGTTAAATTTCATTAAATAACCTACTGTTAATAATGATGAAGTAAAAATTGTGTAACATAATTTTAAAAATGTATAAGGGTTTTTTTTAAATTTAATTGAGGTTGATTTTAATCCAATAATTTCATCGTCTTTAATATCTTGGTATCCATATATAGTGTCGTACCCTAGTGTCCAAAATATGGCTCCAAAATAAAAAATCAGAGGCACTATGTCTATATTGTCATTTATTGATGTCCATCCAAGGATTAATCCATAATTAAAAGTAATTCCCAAAAAAAGCTGAGGCCAATATGTAAATCTTTTCATTAAAGGATATGTGAACGCTAAAGGCATTGAAGCTAACGCAATAATAATTGTAAAATTATTAAAATTAATTAGCACCAATAGTGCCATTAAACAAAGGCAGAGAGAATAAATAAATCCTTGAACAATCGAGACTTTACCTGATGCTATTGGTCTATCTTTAGTTCTGAAAACTTTTTTGTCAAATTTTCTATCCCAAATATCATTTACAATACATCCTGCTGATCTCATCAATAGAGCTCCTAGAAAAAAAAGACTTAAATAAAAAAAATAAATTTTTAAACTATTTGAGAAATCATAGACTATTGTTAGACCCCAAGCACATGGCCAAAAAAGCAACATGTATCCTATGGGCTTCTTAAGTCTAGTTAATTCAATAAATAAGTTTGTTTGGTTCATAGAATTTACTTGTAAATAACAAAGGCAAGATTGATAATCAAACTGATTCGTATGAATATTGATTACACTGTAACTGCACTAATGTTTCCAGCAATTCCCTTATTGATGGCTGTTTATAGTAATCGATTTCATTCTTTAAGCATACTTATAAGACAACTCCATGACGAACATGTTTATGAAAAACACATTCCACCAGAGTGGAAGAAACAATTTATAAATTTAAGTGGTAGAATTACCTTATTAAGATGGACAATTTTGTTTGCTGCATTTGGTTTTTTATTTAATATGTTGACTGTATTTGCCCTATATCTAGATAGTCTTTTTATAGCCAGAGTAATATTTGGCTCTTGTTGTCTATCCATGATAATTTCAATACTATTTTTTATTAGGGAAATACACATTTCAACAAATGCCCTTAAACTTCATATGTCTGACATGGATGTTAAAGTTGATTAGGGTATTATAATAGCAGGACCCAAAATTTTTCTACTCTCTAAATCTAAATGTGCTTGCACAATATTTTCCAATGAATATTCTTTAAAAATATCTAATTTAAATTTTTTAGTAGTATACATCTTAAAAACTTTATTAGCGGCCTCATCAAGGTCATCTCTTGTTGAAGTGTAATGAGCAATACTAGGTCTAGTTAAATATAATCCTTTTGGAGCTAAAGATTTAGTAACGTTACAGGGATCTAAAGGTCCTGAAGCATTACCAAATGAAACCATCATTCCTCTCACCTTAAGACTATCTATTGATTGATCAAATGTTTTTTTTCCAACTCCATCATAAACCACCGGAACGCCTAAACCATTTGTAATTTCTTTTACCTTTTCAGCAAAATTTTCTTTTGAATAGTTAATAACGTGATCACAGCCATTACTCCTAGCTATCTCAATTTTTTCATCAGATCCAACAGTTCCAATTACTTCGCAACCTAAACTCTTTGCCCATTGACAAAAAATTTGCCCAACACCTCCAGCTGCCGCATGGAATAAAATAGTTTCTCCTGACTTAACTTTGTATGTTTTATGAAGAAGATAAAAAACAGTGAAACCTTTTGTCATTAATGTAACAACATTTTTCAAATCAATTTCGTCTGGAACCTTCACTAATTTCTGTGTCGGAAAAATTCTATGGGTAGAATAAGAACCAATAGGCATTGATGCATAAGCTACACGATCTCCTACTTTAAAATCACTTACTTCAGTGCCAATTTTCTCAATTATTCCCGCTCCCTCTATCCCAATATTAGTTGGCAGCTCCACTGGATAAAGACCAGATCTATGGTATGTATCAATGTAATTAAGTCCTATAGCTTCGTTCTTAATCAAAACCTCTTTAGCACCAGGCTTATCTAAAGTAACATTTTGTAATTCTAAAACTTCAGGCCCACCATTTTTTGAAATTACTACAGATTTCATTTCACGAATGTGCCATTATGGTAATCCTGAACAGCTTCTAAGATTTCTGCTTTTGTGTTCATGACAAATGGTCCACCTCTAGCAATTTCTTCATTAATGGGTTTACCTGAAATTAATAAAAACTTAGTGTCAGTCTTTGCCAATACTTTTAATTCCTCACCTTTGCAGAGCAATATCAGAGTACTATTTTTTACTTTATTGTGCTTTTTTTCTCCTATTTCTATTTCACCATCAATTAAATAAATAAATGAGTTATGTGTTTTAGGTAATTTAAAATTAAATAGTTTTTCTTTTTTTAATTCGACATCAAAATAAATTGGTTCAACATTGTGACCTTTCACAGGGCCCTCAGCTTTTTCAAATTTTCCTGCAATAACTTTTACCT
>MDTG01272904.1_pt1 | contig 12782 bp, 11 predicted proteins | sample 811421 | NCBI WGS metagenome assembly MDTG01 (sample SAMN05326645, study PRJNA326480) | marine metagenome | isolation source: seawater | place: Pacific Ocean: South East | collected 2011 | reverse complement strand
GTGTCTTGCTTTTAAGTTTTTATGATAATTAATAATTTGACGGTATCCAAGTGCAGCTTGGAAATCAGTCATTCTATAATTGAATCCAATTGATTTTACATCGTAATCACCTTGTTTCTTTCTATCTTTAATATCCCTATCTATTCCAAATGCCTTGAATTTTTTGATTTTTTTATAAAATTTTTCATTATTTGTGATAACCACACCCCCTTCCCCTGTAGTTATTTGTTTAGTGGGATAAAAAGAAAAGCTACCTGAAAGGCCAAAATTACCTGCATGAATACCTTTAAAATATGTTCCCAGAGCATGCGCACAATCCTCTAAAACTTTAATTTTTTTTTTTTTACAAAATCTTATAATCTTATCCATTTCACAAGGGTAGCCAGCCATATGAACTAAGATTAATCCCTTGGTCTTTTTAGTGATTTTGGATTTAATTTTTTTTAAACTCATATTTCCTGAAGGATACTCTACATCAGCAAAAATTGGCGTTGCTCCTGTGTATTCTACCGCATGAGCTGTGGCTGTGTGTGTTTGAGCTGGAACTATCACCTCGTCTCCCTTTTTAAAATCAGACGCTAAACAAGATATATGCAGTCCCGCAGTACAACTTGAGACAGTCACTGCAAATTTTGCCTTTGTGAACTTTTTAATTTCATGCTCAAACAAGGATGTATATTTCCCATGTGTCAACCATCCACTTTTTATAATTTTACCTACTAAATTAATATCTTGTTTAGATATATTTGGAATTGAAAATTTTATCTCTTTCATTGTATTAAAGATATTTTATTTTAATTTTTTTTCCCAACTTAATTGATTTATCTGCAGCAAAACAAATCGTCATTAAATCAATTTGCTCTTTTAGAGAAATAATTGGTTTTATATTTTTTTTGATCAAAGTTTCAATAAAATTATGAATTAATTTTTTTCTATTTTTTTTATCTGGGTAGTCTGATTTTATTTTTTCAAATTTACCTTTTTTTATCATGTATGATCCCAATCTAGAGTTAACCATTGTTGAATTGTCTGAAAATATTTTGATTTCATGAAAATGATCAAAAATTGCTGCCCCATTTGCTGTTATCTTTACCATGATGTTTTTTGGATACTCAAACATCATGGCTATCATACTATTCTTTTTAAATGTAGTTCCCTTTGTTGCCTTTCTGTTACCCACTGCATAAACTGTTTTTGGTTTCAATTCTGTTAACCAATTAATAAGATCTATGATATGAATTCCTGCACCTAAAGTAAGCGTATATTCTTTTATTTTAGATCTCCATCCAAATAATTTTTTTCTTCTTCCCCATATATAATCGCCTTCGATGAAATAAATCCTATTAGTATTTATTTTTTTTTTAAATTTCTTAAATAAGGAATTTACTCTTAAAACCAAATTAGAAGTCATTTTAGTCCTTTTTGTTTTAATTAAATTATAAATTCTTTTTAATTGATTAGGGTTTAGACACATGGGCTTTTCAACAATTATGTTTTTTTCATTTTTTAAACATTTAAGAATTTGATCAAAATGGTAATTGTCATAGCTTGCTAATGATACAAGATTAATTTGCTTATCTTTAAAAATAGTTTCTTCATCAGATGTGACTATCATTTTGGGATATTTTTTTTTTAACATTTGAAGCTTTTTTTTATCTTTTTCATATATGATCTTAACTTTAGATCCCATGAAACCATTTATGGCTTCCAAATGTTTTTCGCCTACACCCATTCCAATAACTGCAGCTATAATTTTCATAATTTGATTGAGTAATTTTTAAACTTAGTTTTGTTAAATTTTTTCAATACATTCTTTAAATCTTTTTTTGTATCAATTGATAATTTCATTATTTTATTTTTACCATTAAATGTGAAGTTTTTGATCTTAAATTTTCTTGAATTATTATAAAAATATTTAGTTACATGTTCTTTATCAGGTTTTGAAAAATTTTTAGAATATTTTTTAAGTATAGATGTTTTTATTATCTCTACCGATTGGCCCTTTGGAAAAGTTCTGGGAAAAGTATTTGTAATAATGTCATACCCTTTTTGTTTTTGTGATATTCTAATTGCTTTATCTATCAATCTTGGATCTATCAAAGGACTATCACCATTAATTCTAACAAAATATTTGGCTTTATTTTTTTTTGCAGTATCATGAAGTCTCATTGCTACATTTTCTAAGTTTCCTCTAAAAGATTTTATTTTTTTTCTTTTTAGATAAGAAATTAAGTTATCATCACTTTTTTTTGAAGATGAAGAAACAATAAGTTTTGATATTTTTTTAGATTGACTTGTCCTATTAATTACATGCTGTATTAGTGGAATACCGTAGATTAAATAAAGAACTTTATTATGAAATCTTCTTGAATTTGATCTAGCTTGAATAATACAGAGCAATTTAACCTCTAATGACTTTTTCTGACTCAGGGAATTTACCTCTGCAATCTATTATTTTTTTTGAATTTTTGTATATTAATTTATAATTAAAACAGTCATGATCTGTTATGAGAACTGCAAGATCAAATTTTGATAGTACTTGGGAAGTTAAACTTTTGAGCATTATAATTTTTTTTGGAATGTTTACTTTTTTGAAATGTGGGTCGTAAAACTTTATATTTCTTATTTTTTTTTTACTCAAAAGATCAAATAATTTTAAAGATGCCGATTCTCTATAATCATCTAAATTTTTTTTGTAAGCTAAACCTAAAAACAGTATTTTGGCTTTGGAAAATTTGATACTATTTTTATTTAGAAAAGACACTACTTTTGTTTCAACAAACTTAACAGTTTTAAAATTTACAACTGAAGATAACTTTATAAATTTACTATCATATCCATGTTTTCTAGCTGCAAAGTTTAAGAACAAAGGATCTATTGGTATACAATGCCCTCCAGTTCCTGGTCCTGGCCAAAATCTCCGAAAACCATAAGGCTTTGTGTTTGCTGCCTCAATAATTTTGAAAATATCAACACCCATTTTATCTGCTATTATTTTCATTTCATTAATAAACCCAATGTTTACTGATCTATAAACATTTTCTAATAATTTAGAAAACTCAGCTATAAGAAGTGAGTCTGCTTTAAATATTTTGTTAAAATATTTTCCATAAAATTTACTTACAATCTGAAGACAAAGTTTAGAGTAACCACTTACAACTTTTGGGATCTTATTGATTTTATGGTCATTTATTCCAGGATCTATTCTTTCAGAGGAAAAACCTACAAAAAGATCTTTCCCAATTATAAAATTTTTACTTAATATTTTTACAATATGATCGTAGGTCGTTCCGGGGTAACTTGTGCTTTCAAGAATTATGGTTTGACCCCTTTTTAAATGGGGTCTAATTTTTGCAATAGCGTTTTTGATAAAACTTAAGTCTGGGCTCTTGTTTTTTTTTAAAGGTGTAGGAACACATATGATGATAAAATCAGAGTCAATTATTTTTGAAAAATCAGTAGAGAAAATATTTTTTTTGTTAAAATTACGAATTTTGTTATTTTTGATTCTTTCAATATAACTTTTGTTTAAATTTAATTGATTTATTTTTCTTTTATCAATATCTATCCCGATAACATGATCTTTCTTTGATATTAAAAGAGACAAGGGCAAACCTACATATCCTAAACCAATTACAGTAATACATAATTTTTTTGTCTCTATTTTTTTTATAATATGCTTTTTCATATATTATTTTTTAATTTTAAAATTTCCTATGTAAAGTTCATCAAGGCCTGATAGATAAAAATTTTTAATTGCATCCTCAATCGAACATACAATTGGTTCCCCTTGCACATTAAAACTTGTATTTAATAAAATTGGTATTCCTGTTTTATCGTAGAAGCTTTTTATTAAGTTATAAAATGTGGGGTTAGTTTTTTTGCTTACAGTTTGCAGTCTACCTGAACCATCGACATGGGTAACTGAAGGAATTAATTTTTTTTTTGAACCTTTGATATTTAATGTTTTTTCCATAAAAAAACTTTCCTGATATTTTTCAAAAAACTCTTTTGCTTTTTCCTCTAAAACTGCAGGTGCAAATGGTCTGAAATTTTCTCTATATTTAATAGATTTATTTATTTTATCTTTCATTGATTTGTTTCTTGGATCAGCTAAAATTGACCTATTCCCCAATGCTCTATCTCCAAATTCTAAAGATCCCTGGAACCACCCTATAATTTTGCCATTCATAATTGAGCTCGATGCAGTGTGAGAAATATTTTTGATTATTTCATATTTTAATTTAAATTTTTTTAAAATACTTAAAATTTCATTGTTGGTATATGAAGGACCTAAGTAATTATGTTTAAATTGAATTTGACTGTTATTTTTTGATATAAGCGAGTTAACAAATAATGCTGCACCTAATCCTGCACCACTATCATCTGGAAAAGGGGGAACAAAAATATTTTTAAAATTAGTATTATTCAACACTTTGCCGTTTGCAACACAATTTAATGCTGTTCCGCCAGCTAAAACTAAATTTTTCGATTTGTTTTTTTTATAAATATTTTTTATCAAATTTAAATAAACTTTTTCAAATGTTTTTTGGGCAGCAAATGCAACATTAAAATACTCTTTTTTTAAGTCATTATTAATTTTATTTTTTTTTAATCCTAAAAAATTTTCTAAACTTTTATTTACGTAGCCTGGTCTATGAAACATATAATGATTAAAATACTTTAAATTTAAAAAAAAATTACCGTCCTTTTCAAAAATAATTAAACTGTCAATTTTTTCTTGATAGAATGATTTTTTCCCGTATGCACTTGCGCCCATTAATTTCCATTCCTCACTTTTAGGTTTGAACCCACAAAACTCTGTAAATGTCGAATAAAACGATCCTAAGGAATGTGGGAAATTTTGCTCAAAAACTTTTTTAATTTTATTTTTATTAGCGGAGTAAAATCCTACACATTGATTTTCTCCAAACGCATCTACAGTCAGTACAGACGCCTCTTTAAAATTAGATATAAAAAAACTACTAGCATGACTTAAGTGATGGTTCACAAAAAATATTTTTAATTTTTTACCATTTTTTAAAGGTAAGCTTTGTAAGAAAAATTCTTTCCTTACATCTTTAATGTCCTTCATCATATTATTTATTGTGCTATGTAACATATTGGGGAAATAGCTCGGGTTTCTTGAGCTATTACTATCGAAATTTTCAAGGTTAATAATTGGATTCCATGAGATGGCTATCGCTTCTAAATCCTCGGGTTTAATGTTTTCTTTATCTAAACAAAATTTAATAGCTTTCTCAGGAAATTTTCTTGTTCTTTTATCTCTCGACAATCTCTCTTCCTCAACTGCTGCAACAATTTTATTATTACATAATAAACTTGCCGAGGTATTAAAACCTATAGAATTGAGACCTAATATGTATTTTTTCATCTATTAACCTTTACATCTTTTTTGCTAAAATTTCTTTCGTATTGAATTCAATCTATAAATCAAATTTTCTCAACACTAAATTTAAATTAGCACATATATTTTTTATTTCTTTGTCACCTAAATTTACGGAGGACGGTAAAGCAATTATAGATTTTGATAATTCAATCGATTTTTCTAAATTATTCTTTTTTGAGTGATATTTTTTATATGGGTTCATAAGATGAATAGGATAGAAACAATTCCTTACCTCAATGCCTTTTTTTAATAGAATATTGATTATTTCATCTCTAGCGTGAGAAATTTTTTTCTTGAGTTTTATATAATATAACCAATAGGAACTTTCGGTCTTTGAAAAGTTTTTGGAAAAAAAAATTTGTTTATTTTTATTTAAATAAAATCGATATTTTTTTGCCATTATTTTTTTTTGTTTTATAAAAAATTCTAATCTCTCCATTTGTGCTAATCCAACTGCTGCTTGAATGTTGGTCATTCTATAATTGTATCCTATGAAATCATGCCAATATCGTTTTTTTGAATTCATACCATGATCTCTGAGTTTTTTTGCTATTTCATAATGTTTTTTTTTCTTAAAACAAACCATTCCCCCCTCTCCAGTAGTAATAGTTTTATTGCCAAAAAAACTAAAGGTTGATGCGTCTCCAAAATTTCCAACATGTCTATTTTTGAAATAAGTTCCCATTCCTTCAGCACAATCTTCAACTAAAAGAAGGTCATATTTCTTGGCAATTTTTTTAATTTTATCAACATCACAACCATGGCCATACAAATAAACTAACACGATCGCTCTTGTTTTTTTTGTAATTGCTTTTTCTATTTTTTTTGGGTCAATGCATAAATTGTTTTCGTCTACATCAACTAACACAGGTTTAGCTCCTAAATATATTGCTGCATTTACTGGTGATATAAAAGTCAAATTAGGTAGTATTACTTCATCATCTTTTTTAATTCCCAAACTTGCCAATGCTAAATGTAGAGCAGTTGTGCCACTAGTTACTGATAAAGTATATTTTGATTTAACAAACTTAGAAAAAGATTTTTCAAATAATTTTACATATTTACCACCTGAAGATATCCAACCAGAGTTTATACAATCATTTAAATAAAGGGTTTCATTGCCTAAAAATTGTGGCTCTGAGACTGGAATTTTATTTAATTTAAAGTTGATAGCATAATCGACTAATTTATTTTGATTATTAACTAGAGGTAGATGAGTAAGATTTGTACCCATTTCTTTTTCAATTGATTCAAAAGATGAATTTACATTTAAATATTTGAATCTTTTTTTTGCAATAATTTTTGAAATATTAGTATTTAAGGTAAATTTTTTTAATAATGCTCTTCTAATATCACCATCTGTTATAACATTTATTAATTTTTGATTATTGACTACAAATGCAACTCTTTGACCACCTTTTTCAATAATTTTTAAAGTATCTTTTAAAGAACAATTTTTTTCGACAATTAAATCTTTCAAAGGGGGTAATTTATTTAAACTCATCTATAAAGCTGTTAGTCCTCTCTTTATAATATTTATTTGGTTTTTGAGTTTTTTGGGAGAAGCATTATAAACCTCAATACTGTAATAACTTAAATTTTTTTTGATATACGGTAAGAACCATGCATTTTTTTTAAAAGGATCATTACTGTCATCATAACCATTATTTTCTGAAAAATGATATCCTTCAGCATACTTGTTCATAATTTTTAGAGATTTTATTGGATCTAATTCTTCAGTTTTAGCACTAACTTTTAAATGAGCAACATCAACTAATAGTTTAACATTTTTTGGCATAAATTTAAAAAGGTTTTTTACATCTTTATAATTTGTTAATAAAAAAGGATTACCTCTAAATATATTAAGATTTTTTTTAGTGACTACATTGTTCTCAAGTAAAATATTAATTTTATTTTTTTTTGCAAATTTAGATATCTTTTTAATTTGTCTAATAAAATTACCCAAAGCTTTTTTTTTGCTAATCATTTTTATTTTTTCAAATTTTTTGCCTAAAGTTTTAAATTTAGGGTCCACTCTAAAACCAGCGTGAAAACTGTAAGTGTCTCCTCCAAGTTTTTTTACCAATAAAATTGATTTTTTTATGTGATTTATTGATTTATTTAGAATTTTTTTGTCTTCAGAGGCAAGATTAATAACAAATGGGTCCTTAGGTGGTGGAAAATAATTATGTACTCTTAAATTTAAGTTCTTATTAAAATGTGTAATTTGTTTAACTAAATTTTTAGAATATTTTCCTCCAGATAACTCAATAGAAAGAATATTGTTTTTTTTAAGATATTTTATTGCTTGCGAACCTGTTAAATTTTTATACCCACCTGTAGATATAGAAATATCATTTTTCATTTTTGCTCTCCAGTTCATTTTTAAGCTCCTCATACTCTTTCATTTTTCTTTTCATAAAATTTACTGTAAGTAGACTTTTTTTTGCAATTCCTTTTGGAGTAAGAATATATATGTAATTAATTTTATTTTTGTTATTTTTAAAATTTTTTATTTTTATAAGACCTTTTTTTTTCAAAGCATTAAGACAATAATTTAATTTTCCTAAACTAAAACCGAGTTCTTCAGCAAGCATCCTTTGAGATGCATTGGATTGTTTGCTAATCTTACGTAATAAATCTAAATTATCTTGATTTTTTTCCATTATTGTTCAAAAATTGAACAAATATAGCGTTCAACAATTGAACTTTCAACTAAAATATCTTAATTTGGCTACATTTTAGGAAATACTTAATCGAGTGAAAAATTTTTTTAAAACTTTTAATAAGACCTTTGTCATTGCTGAAATTGGTGTCAATCACAATAATAATATCTCTTTGGCAAAAAAACTTATTAAAAACGCAAAATTAGCAGGAGCAGATGCTGTTAAATTCCAAACTTTTAAAGCGGAAAACTTAGTATTGCCAGGAACAAGAAAAGTAAAATATCAACTAAACTCCTCTAAAGATCAAGAAGATCATTATCAAATGATTAAAAAACTTGAGTTAAGTTACAAGGATCACAAAACTCTTTTTAAATATTGCAAGAAAAAAAAAATTATTTTTTTATCAACACCCTATGATGTAAAAAGTGCAAAATTTCTTAATAAACTGGGAGTGAAGATATTCAAAACGGCTTCAGCTGATTTGATTGATTATAATTTACATAATTATTTAGCAAGAATAAAAAAACCTGTAATAATATCAACAGGAATGTCATCAATGAATGATGTAAAAAAAACAATTCAGGTTTATAAAAAAAATAAAAATCTAAATGTCGCTTTATTACATTGTGTTTCAAATTATCCTTGTTCCTTAAAATCAATAAATTTAAACGTATTAAATTCTCTTAAAAAATTTGGGTTTACTATAGGATATTCAGATCATAGTGATGACGTTTTAATTCCCTGTTTGGCTATATCAACAGGATCAAGAATTATTGAAAAACATTTTACGCTAAACAAAAATTTAAAAGGACCAGATCATAAAGCTTCTTTCAATACTCGTGAATTAAAAGAAATGATTAAACAAATTAGAAAAACTGAATTAGTAATGGGTAAAAAGACCAAGAAAATACAACCAGAAGAATTAGAAATGTCTAAAATTTCAAAAAAAAGTTTATATTTTAATAAAAATTTAAAAGTGGGTTCTAAAATTAAAAATACCGATTTGATTTCCTTAAGACCAGGTTTAGGAATTAATCCTTTTTTTATAAACAAAATAATTGGGAAAAGACTAAAAAAAGATATTAAAAAAAATCAAATTGTAAAATTTAATTTTCTTTTTTAATGGTAAATATCAAAAAAAATTACATATGTTGCGAAGATTATGGTTATAAAAAAATTTATTCATCACAAGATTATGAATGGAGAATATGTGAAAAGTGTGATTTAATATACTTGTTAAGTGATAGCAAAAGATTAAGCAAAGTTAAAGAAGTTCAGTTCAATGAGTTCGAAGAACCACAAGAGAATGCTAAATTTGAATTTATATCACTTTTAAAAATTTTAAAAAGATATTCTAATTGTTCTAATTTAACTTTTTTAGACTTCGGATGTGGGGATGGAAGCTATCTAAAAATAGCAGAAGAACATTTTAAAAAAGTGCAGGGAATGGAACCAAATATTTTTTTAAAAAAAAGAGCTTTGAATAAAAAATTAGACATTTTAGACGATAATTTTTTAGTCAATAAAGGACCTTATTATGATGTAATATTTACAAGAAATGTTTTTGAATATGTAGACGGGTTTTCTGTTTCATTAAATAAATTAATGAATAAATTAAATAATAATGGTTTTTTTATTTGGAGAGATAAATTTTACGATTATTTTCCAAAAGACTACTCCAACATAGATTCTTCTGATGGATTTAACTCATTTCCAACAAAAAATGCGATAAAATATCACCTATCAATTAATCAAATAGAAATATTGAAATCCCGTTTTTATTTCGATAAGAGTTTTTTAATAATTGGACAAAAAAAAATTAATCAAAAAAAAATTTACAAAAAAAAAACAAATATAAATACAATTTTTTATAACAATTATTTAGCTTGTAAGATTATTTTTTATTTAACCTTTAAAATTCAAAATATTTATTTATTTTTAAGAAAATTTAAATCTTATTTTATAAAATAATTACAAATGAAAAATTATGTAAATTTAATAACCAAAGAAAATAACAACCATATTATTCTATTTGTAATTTTGAATATGATACTAGTTCTCGCTGAGACTATTTCAATTGCTCTAATACCCTTATTTATTGACGTTATAGTAAGCCCTGATCCAATTTTACCGAATTATTTTAATTTTGTTAGAGATTTTTTAAATCCTGAAAATAAAAATGAGTTATTAAACTTTGGAATAATTTTTTTTACTATTGTGTTTCTTGTAAAAAATTTTTTTTATCTCTCAGTAATTTTTTATCAAGCTTCGTTGAAAAAAAAATTTAATAATTATTTGAAAAAGAAATTTTTAAAACTTTATATTTTTGCACCATTCGAAACGATGAAGGCCTACAATACCTCCGAAATTTTAAGAAACACTGATACAGAAGTGCAAAATTATGTGACAAATTTTTTTGATATTTTAAAATTTTCTAAAGATTTTCTTTTACTTTTTTCAATTTTTTTACTTCTTCTAATTGTAGATATATATTCAACAATAATAGCTTTAATTTTTTTAATATTTTGCATATTTTTATATTTCCTAGTTTTTTATGATTACTTGAACAAACTAGGTTTAAGAAGATTAACAACCGTGAACGCAGTTTATCAGTGGATTAATCAAACTTGTGGTGCAATTAAAGAAATTAAGATAACTAAAAAAGAAAATAAAGTTTTAGAAAATTTTTCCAAGAAAGTAAATATATTTGAACAATCAAAAAAGATAACTGAAATAATAAGTGCTTTGCCTGTAGCACTTTTTGAAATAGTTTTTGTAATTATCGTTCTGCTTTTAATAAAATTCTTATCTCAAACAAATTCTATTAACGCTCTTCCAGCTTTATCACTTTATATAATAGCGTTTATCAGATTGTTACCAATTGTTTCTCGTTTTGGATCTAGTATAACTATCTTAAGATCTTTTAATCCCTCTGTTAAGTTATTAAATGATGAAATTAATAAATTAGAAAAATATTCAAAACCAGATAAAAAATTAAGTGAATTTAAAAACGATACAGTGAAATTTGAAAAAAATTTTGAATTAAACCAAATATCTTTTAAATATAGAGATGGTAATCAAAATATATTTGAAAATTTTAATCATAAAATAGACAAAGGAAAAAGTATAGCTTTTCTTGGTAAATCCGGTTCTGGCAAAACAACATTGATAAATATAATTTGTGGACTTCTGAGTCCAACATCTGGCGAAATATTAGTCGATGGAGTATCAATCAATAAAAGGATTGTTGGTTGGCAAAAAAATATCGGTTTAATTTCTCAAGATAACTATCTGCTAGATGACACTTTAGAAAATAATATTATCTTTTTAAATGATAAAGATACCGTAGACTCAAAAAAACTTAAGGATGCAATTTTTTATTCTGGTGTTTCTGATTTTTTAAATGAATTAAAAGATGGATTAAATACAAAAATTGGGGAAAAAGGGTCAATTTTATCTGGTGGACAAATACAACGTGTTGCTCTGGCACGGCTTTTGTATAGAGATCCAAAAATATTAATTTTGGACGAATTTACAAATTCTTTAGATCCAGTTAACGAAGATTTTATATTAGAAAAGTTAAAACAACTTCAAAATAAAAAAAATAAAACTTATGTAATTATATCCCACAAATTAAAGCCTCTTAAAATTTGTGATGAAATAATAATTTTAGAAAAAGGTAAAATTTCGGAACAATTTAATTATTTTGATTTTTATAAAAAATACCATCTTTTATATGATTAATAAAAAAATATATTATGTATAATTATTTTAGAAAAAAATTCTTTAATAGAATGTTTATACAACAGCATTTTTTTAAAATTTACCACAATGTTTTTGTAAAAAAAAATATTAAGGACCTCTTTGATAATGGTTACTCAATTTATAATAAAAAATTTCCTTTCGGAGATATAAATCTAAATAAATATTTAAATCATTCTGACTACAATTTTGATGTGGATAGAAAAAAAATTGAAATGGATGATTTAAAAAAAATATATACTGTTCTTTATAAGATAGGTGTAATTTCATTAATTAAAGATTATTTGGGAAACAAAATTTATTGTTATGATAATACAATATTTACGCTGGGTAATAAAATTTGTAATAAAGATAGCATGCAACCTCATCATGATTCAAAATTTAGAAGAATAAAAATCTATATTTGGTTAAATGATAAAGACATTAATACGCACCCATTGTACTACTTAAGAAAAACACATAAACAAATCAAAAATTGGAATAATTATGAAGAGACTAGATTTCCTAATTTAGACAAAGAGAAATTTGATGCAATCTATGGTGAAAAAGGGAGTATTATTTTTTTTGACACTCACGGTATTCATTCGCATTTTAAATCAACTAAGATCCCAAGATCAGTAATAGAATTAACATTTGAACCTTTTGGTTTCCTTAACAGACTAAACAGAAAAAATATTAAGAGTGAAATTACTAGATTAAATCTTATTGATTTAGATGAATTAATAAACTTAACGAAAAATTAAATTAGGGTGATGTTGATATTATTATGAGAGTAGTGTGGATAATAGATAACAAGTATAGAGAATTATATGGTTTATATGATCTTAAAAAAAAACTTTTTGATCATAAAATTAAACTTTATTTATTTCATATTCCAGTTTGGAAAACTGCGATAGACTTAGTTAACCCTGATATCGTTGTTGTGCCTAATTTAGCTAAAAATT
>MDTG01256530.1_pt1 | contig 12782 bp, 13 predicted proteins | sample 811421 | NCBI WGS metagenome assembly MDTG01 (sample SAMN05326645, study PRJNA326480) | marine metagenome | isolation source: seawater | place: Pacific Ocean: South East | collected 2011 | reverse complement strand
GGCGGTTACGCAACTTTGAACGACGGCCAAGCTGTTGAGTTTGAAGTTGGAGAAGGGCAAAAAGGCCCTTGTGCAAATAAAGTTGTAGCTATCTAAGTTTCAGCCAAAGCACGTGAAACAGTTGGTCGGCTTCGCCGTCCACTGTTTTGTTTTTCTTGATTTTTTCCTCTCTTTTTAGTATCTCGTTTGAAACAGTATCTAATGGCGGTTAATGAACAAGCATTAGCACCCCAGAAATAAATAGTAAGCTTTTGCAAGCGGTCATAAAGTGCGCCTCACTTATTTTAAAATGTAGGCGATAGCCTAGCCATACACCGATTAAACTAATAGGAAGTAATATAATATTTGCCAATAATAACGAATAATTCCATTGATTCGTTATGCTGTAGGGTACTACTTTAACGATATTCATCATGGCAAAAAATATGGCTGCCGTTGCTATCCAATTACGTTTTGATAACTGTTTAGTCGCTAAATAAATATTAATAGGCGGGCCACCAGAATGCAAAAGCGTACTGGTTAATCCGGATATAATCCCCCAAATTATTCCTGCGTAAGGTAATCCTCCTAATATAGAGGTAAGCCTTTTCCAAAGTGCAAAAACAATGCAGAAAATACCGAGAATTAGTTGTAATACATTATTCGATAATTCGCCTAGTAAATACCCTCCGATAATAATCCCGATTAGGGCAGCAGGAGCGATTAATTTGAATTCGTGCCAATCAACTGAACGCCAATAATAATGTACAGACTTAGCATCCATAATGATTAATAGCGGTAGCATTAATGCGGCTGCGACAGGAACGGGAATGATTAAAGACATCAAAGGTACCGCTACTACGCCTGCACCACCGGCAAATCCAGATTTTGAAATACCAGTTAATAAAACTCCTGTAATCGCAAGTATCCAAAAAAAAGGATTGGTTAGAAATACGTTTATATTTTCAGCAGCAATCATTGAATTTGATTCATATTAATTAGAGGGTAATTCAAACCACAGCGCGATAAGGCCTTTGTCGCCCGCAACGATAGAGAGTTGGTCTTCAATTAGACCAATACCATCACCTTCTTTGATGGCTAACTTGTCGTTATCGGTACTTCCATGTGCGTTACCTTCAATAATATGAAGGTAGCAAATACGTTTATGGTTGAGAGTATCAATTGATACAACATCATAGTGCTCACCAGCACTCAGTTGTAAGCGAAATATGCTTGCGTCTTGATGAATGCTAAGGCTACCTTTACGACCATCAGGCGTTACTAATGGAGTCATTTTCGATGATTGAATAATCGAAATTTGCTCATAGCTTGGCTCTATGTTGGTGGTATTGGGAGTAATCCAAATTTGTAAGAATTTTAAGGGTTCGGTTTTAGAAGCGTTAAATTCAGAATGAGTAACACCTGAGCCTGCACTCATTCTTTGAACTTCACCAGCAGGTACAATGAATTGATTGCCCATGCTGTCTTTGTGCTCGACAGAGCCTTGTAATATATACGAAATAATTTCCATATCACGATGATCATGGCTATCAAAGCCTGCGCTGGGTGCAACCCAATCATCATTAATGACTCTTAATGCCGAAATGCCCATATGTGCGGGATCATGATAATTACCAAATGAGAAACTGTGTTTGCTACTCAGCCAACCAAAATTTGCTTCACCACGTTGCTCAGCTGCTCTGTAATACAACATAATCGCACCTAATATTGATAAATGTAATGGACTTTTACTTGTTCAAACGACGGGTTGTAAAGACAATGAATGAACAGCAATTTATGAAGACTATAGTATAGGGGTTAAGATTTTTATTAAGTGGTTATATCTATTTAGATTGTTCTAAAATTGAGAACAATCTAAATCTAGTTATTAAAAATTGGAAAATAATACTGTTAGTCTTCTTCATAAGAAGTAATTTTATCTAATTTCCGTTGTACTTTTTGAGCTCGAAGCAGTTTTTCATGTATTTCGATATCTTTAGGCGTCAATATTAATCCCTGTTTCCATTGAGTAATGGCCGTAGAAATATTACCTTTTCTATATTCTTGAGTTGCACTTATATCGAGTTTTTGTGAATATTCTTGACGAATATTTTTTGCTTTATCTAGCGCTCTTATAACCTGTGGCCCATTAAAAATCTTATTGGATAATATACTTTGGATTTTTAATATGTATTCAAAATCTTTTTTATCAATGGCTAGATACAGCTGGCGAATAAGAGACTTTTGACGTTCGTCTATGGCTTTATTATTTTGTTTACTCAGTCCCGAGTTAATAGCATCTTTAATCTCTCTCGCTCCTAACTCTCTATCAAGTTCAAGCGCTCTTTCATAAGTCTTTTGCGCATTTTTATAATCCTTTACAAGAAGTGCTTTTGTTGAAAGATCAAGTAGTTCTTCTGCTAATGTCTTCTTTTTTAATACTAGATTTTGATGATGAGAAAACCAATCAATTTTGTTGTAGTGTATTCGCCCTAATAAATCTTGTTCAGAAAACTGTATTGCTAATAATTTAGCTTCTAATAATGCACGTTGCGTGTTTATTAAGCGTTCTTCTTCATGTTGAGCTGCATCAATAAGTGACGTTAATGAATTTAATGATCTCTCATTAGGCTGGTTTTCTTTAAGTTGATTTAAGACGTACCTAGCTTCCCCCCACTTTTGTAGATCGATAAGTTTATTTATCTTTTTGATTTGTTTTGTACTTTGTTTTTTAGCGAGAAGTTTTATTTTCAGTAATAGTTCTTCATCGTTTGGAGTCGTCGCCATGACTTGCTCAGTCGCTTTTTGATATTGATGTTTTTCAATAAGCTCTTCTGTACTAGTATGCTCAAAGATATTTGATACTGTAGAACAGCCAGTTAGCATTAAAAGGGAGTATATAGTTAGAAAAGACGCAATGATTTTAAACATACTGTTGCATCGCTATAATTTCGCTTTCTTGTTGCATTAAGATGCGATTAAATTGGGGTACTAATTTAATAACATTGAAGCAATTAATAGCGTGAGTTTTTCCTTTGACGCTAAAACTTTCACTGGCTTCAGTTATTAGTAAGGACTGGCAGGCGGGATGTAGATAAACACTCTCACTAATCAATAATTTGTTTGGGGTTGCTAAGTCACATAGCCTTGCAGCGACGTTGACGGTATCACCGCTAATGGTGAATTGCATACGCTCCTGGTCGCCGATCGCTCCGGCTAGCATATCACCACAATGCATACCGAGCCTAAAGTTCAATTCGGGAAGTTTGTTATTGGTTCTATGTTTATTCAAAGCCTTACTTAAACGAATAAAAATCTTAGCTGCACAAATAGCATTAATGCTGTGTTTTGGGTCATCGATGTGTACGCCAAAAGTTAGCATTGCACCATCACCAATAAAATTATCAACACTGCCCCAGTAAATCTTACTGACTTGATGTAAAAGTGAATAGTATTGATTGAGTGCTTCAGCTATGTGTTCTGGACTTTCAGTTTCACTGAGTTGAGTGAAACCAACAATATCAACAAATAATACCGAGCCAGTGACATGTTTTAGGGGTTTTTTAGGTTGATTTAAATCAGAAAGAATGTCTTTAGCAATATCTTTTGAAATAAATGAATTAAAATTTTTCTCAATAGATTCTTTATCACGAAGGCCTTGCAACATGTGCTCAAAGCTTTTCACTAAATCGCCAACTTCATTGTTGTTTACACTAGGTAAAACAGGAGATAAGTTACCATCGGCTACTTGCTGAGTTGTTAATTGCAGCTCTTTCAATGATTGAGTTAAGCGTTTAGCAATCAATATACTGCTGGCTATGGCTAACAGTATGATACCTACTAAAATAATTCCTAGTGCTCGCAATGTCTGGGTGAGAGAGTCACTAATAGCACTATTGTCGATACTAAGTTGAATAGTACCTGCTTTCACGTCATGAAAAAGAATATCCGCTTTATATTCACTACGGCTATTTTTTTTGAGGGCAGGAATACTATTTGTCTCAGTCGTTTGGCTGCCTAAGGCTAAAGCAACAGTTCTGCTGTCATTATCTTGAATTGAAATAGACAGAATATTATTACTATTACGAACCGTATTTTCTAGCATTGATGATAATGCTAAGTAATCATCTGCCATTAGTAGCTCGGAAGCACTGCTGGCAGCTTGATGAGTAATGGTGTTTGCGAACGTATCAATTTGTTTTTGCATCAAATCGCTGAAATTTAACTGCAAGTATCCCCAGATACCGGCAATGGAAAAGCACAAAACCAAAATTATGGCTAATAGAACCTGCCAAAATAAAGGAAAACGTAGGGTACTTAATGTGCACGAGTTGCGACTAAAAATCGGATTTCTCATTATTCAGTGGTGATATACTTCATTTATTTTCTTAATAACGCTATTGAACGCTTATTATAAGAAAACATCTATGAAATAACACACATTACTAACCTTTATGGTTGATTTTAAACGACCTAATATCGTAATAGTGCAGTACTTAGATATCATGCACTTGCAGGAAAATTAGGCTGTATATATTAAGATGGTATTATGCGCTTAGATAAATTTATTTGTAAAAGCACCGAGTTAAGTCGGGCCGAAGTCATACGCCGTATTCATGCGGGTGACGTTATTGTTAATGATGAGATAATAATAGACGAAATAACACAAGTTCACGAAAATAATGTAATTGTTTTGAGTGGGCAGAGTTTAAAGCCACGCCCGTTTCGTTATCTCTTAATACACAAGCCTAAAGGTACTATTTGCTCAAATACAGATGGTGATTATCCTTCTTTATTCAATCTTCTCGTTGAGCAAGCAAACACACTTAAAGATCAGCACATAGATAAGGTTGATGAATTACACATTGCAGGTCGCTTAGATGTGGATACCACAGGCTTGGTATTAATAACGGATGATGGACGCTGGACTTATAATATTACTCGCCCAGATAAGGAATGTCATAAGGTTTACCGTGTTACTCTATCGTATGGCATACCTGATGAAGCTGTTGAGAAACTTGTTGCTAAATTTAAGCAAGGCATCCAGCTGCAGGGCGAGCTATCACTTACCTTACCCGCCTTGTTGGAAATATTGCCTAGTGAGAGAAACGAAAGTAAAGAAGTCTTATTGACGATAACGGAAGGTAAGTATCATCAGGTTAAGCGGATGTTTGCTGCGGTTGGAAATCGAGTTGTAGCCTTGCATCGTGAAAAGATTGGAAGCATTCAACTCGATGTGGAAGAAGGGCATTGGCGATATTTATCAGAAGATGAGATAGTCTCACTTTCTCGCTAGTCCTCCACTTCTATCTATTGATTGATATTGTGTATCACCCCTAAGGCCGTTTCATGCAGACTACTAACATAGAGCTTGTCACCAACTTCTAATGCACCTGTGGTATGACCGTATTTACCAAAAGGATCTTGTAAGTTGTGTACAACTTCGCCAGCATCATTAATGGCAACAATATGGCCATAGTGTTGTGCCTTGGGGCGTAATATTTCAGGTAAGCGCTGAATAACTTTTCGCATATTTGGGGAGCCTGATAGTAAATCTAATGGCTTACTTCGTGGGCTCACTAATCCAAGCCAATATACCCCGTTACTTCCTTTTGCGATGTTATCAGGAAAGCTGGGTAGGTTATCAATCACAACCTCTAGGTTTCCACGTTGTTGACCATTCAGGCCTAAGCGCATTACTCGATAAGTTCCAGTCTCATTAAATAGCACAGACTGTTCGTCATGGCTTAAAGTTACGCCATTCGCAAAGTTAATGCCTTGTGCTAACACCGTTGAAACGTTAGTTGCTGGATTATATTCAATAATACGGCCATGACCGCCATGTTCATTAATATCAAGTAAACTTGCGGCGTAAGTCCCATATTGTTTAGCATGGAATTTTGAGGAAGCATCTGAAAAGTAAATATTGCCATTACTCGCTATATCCACATCATCGGCATAATTAATGGCAATGCCATCAACGCTATCAACCAAGGTCGTAATCTTGCCATCTGGTGAAATACTTAATAATCCGTTAAAGGCATCGGCGACTAATAAATTGCCTTGTTGATCAAACTCAATCCCTAGAGGGCGACCGCCAGTATTTACCCACGGTTGAATGTTTCCTTCAGAATCTAAAAACTTAATGTCACCGTTGAGCAGGCCAAAATACACGAGGCCATTTTTATTGAGTGCTAAATCTTCAGGGCCTATGTCATTATTTAGAACATCACTTAGTTGTTTGTCATCTTGTAATTCGATGCGGGTGATTTTACTGAGTGCTTGATTTGGAGAAAAGTCACCACTGTAGCCAGTATTAACGGGTGCCTGCCATGCAATTGGATCTACGGCTACTGGCCAAAATACCAAATAGCCTACTAGTGTTAGTAAGCCCACACAAAGAGCTTTTATGATGATATTGTTCATTTCAATATTCCTTAATTTTTATTTTTGTATAACATTAACCTAACATTTTTTACGTAATTAAAAAGCAAAAAAGCACATACTCCTCAACAGAATATGTGCTTTCATAATACTAAATGTGTTTTAACATCTTTTACAAAAAAAATTAAAGCATCGGCAATTAAATCACTGAAAGAGTTACTTCAATATTGCCACGAGTAGCATTTGAATATGGGCATACCTGGTGTGCTTTCTCTACTAGGTTTTCCGCTTCAGTTTTTTCCATCTCCCCTAGGGATACTTCGAGCTTAACGGCAATGCCAAAGCCGCTTTCAATAGCACCAATCGATACTTCAGAATTTATATGAATATCAGAAGGCAGGCTGCGCTTTTCAGCACCAGCCACAAATTTAAGCGCCCCTATAAAGCATGCTGCATAGCCAGCGGCAAATAACTGCTCTGGGTTTGTGCCTTGTCCATCGTCACCACCTAAGCCTTTAGGTGTTGATAAATTAACGTCTAAGCGTCCGTCATCTGATTTTGCGCTTCCTTCACGACCACCTGTTGCAGTTGCTTTCGCAGTATAAGCTACGTTTTGTAATACATTCATGTTGAAACTCCTTGAGCGTGTTTTTCGTCATATTAAATATTTTGCATGCAAAATAACTTAATCAATAAGATATAGCAGATAAATAGAGATTGCAAATACTTTGCGTGCAAATTAATATTGCAAGAATAGGAGATAATTATGTCATTTGACCAATTAAAGCTTAAGAATCAGTTGTGCCATCGCTTATACATGGCATCTAACAGTATTGCGCGTGCGTATCGTGAGCCGCTGGATAATCTAAATATAACCTATCCGCAATATGTCGTCATGATGGCATTGTGGGAAGAAGACCATATTACTATCGCCGAGCTGCTTGAGAAAACTGCGATTGATGGCGGTGCGATGACGCAAATCTTAAAAAAGATGGCTGACAAAGAATTGCTTGAAGTGATCAAAGACGAGCAAGATAAGCGCAAACGTTTAGTTCAGCTAACGTTGGAAGGCCAAGCCTTAAAAAATAAAGCTGCTAACATTCCACAACAGATACAATGTAATTTTACGAGTATTGATAGCGAACAGGTCGATCAGCTGATGAAGTTGTTAGATTTAGTTGTTGATGACTTGAGTGAATAAATGTTCAGATTTAAGTGAGTAATTAGATATGGATACTATTGCAGATTCAAGTGAAAGCTTGAGCTTCGATATCAAGCGATCAATTATCCTTGCCGAATACATTAAATGCTGGGGAGTACCTGAATTTCGAAATGTTGTATCGATAAATACCCCTAAGATTAAAGGGGAAGCTGAAGCAATTGAGCTTTATATTTTTCCGGGTGAAGATATGGATCAAGTTTCCAGAGTCGCTACTATCGGCTTATCATCTTACATATTTCCTGATGGTAAAAGCTGTAACTCAGAATTATTAATGGTTCTACCTTATGATATCGTCGATGATGAAATTAAATTCATCAGCAATTATATACGGAGTATCTGTAACTACATTATAAATACCCAAGGGCGTAACCTTAAAGCTGAAGAAATAGTGTCAGAAGAAATCGGTAAAAATGTTCCTGATGATTGGCCTAAGGCTTTGTTGTTTGATGAGCCACGTGGTGAACCCAGCGAACTTAACAATTTTTATATTGGCCTGCAGCATATAAAACTCAGTTGGGTCGTTCCTATCTTTGGTAATGAATATGAATTAATTAAAAATAATGGTATTGAGTCATTTGATGCCGCAATTAATGAAGCAGAAGTAAGTTTGGTCGAAGTTAGAAGAGATGCGTGTTTATAAAGCTATAGGTTGAATATTATGACGAAAATTAATCCAAAAAAATTACTGAACAGTAAATGGACGGCGGTGAAACCCGTTAATAAAGAAAAGCACTTTATGATTACCGAACTTAAATTTGACGAAGAGGGTGAAGTTATTCATTGCTTGATCGAAGCCGTTATTTCAAATCGTGCTGAACCTATTGACTGGAAGGTGTTAAAAAATACGGATATATGGCTTCAGGGCTGGAAATAAAGTCAGTAGAATCGCAATGTTCGATAAAGTTACCTAATACTCATAAATATTCTGGTAATGTTGATAGCTACTCTAATTCTTACACTACTATTAGTTGTAAGAGATTAAGTTGAAAATGGAATATGTTTGTATGCAGTCTTTTAGCAAACTATTAGTATCCGTGTTTATGCTAGCTGGTATTAATGTCACTAATGCAGATGTCCCTTTTATTATTGTTACTGACCCCTGGCCTCCATATGTTTATATGCATAATGGAAAGGCTGCTGGTCTTGATGCTGAAATTGCTTTATCTGTTTTAAAAGAGTTAGGAATAGAAGGCAAAATCGAAATGATGCCTTGGAAGAGAAGTCTGCTGCATGTTAAGGCTAAAAAAGCGGATGCAATACTGTCTGCTGCACCGACAGCCTATCGAAGAAGTTTTCTACACTTTCCTATAGAGCCACTTTCTAGTGCCTCTACTGTCTTTTTTATGCGTAATGATGATGAAATCAAATTTCAGAACTTAAAAGACCTTGAAAGCTTCAAGGTCGCCGCGATGCTGGGTTATAAATATTGCCCTGAGCTTGATAATACACAGTTATTATTATCCGCTTCGAGAGTGGCTACCCTAGAGCAGAGTTTTAACATGTTAGTAAATAAACGTGTTGACTTAGTTGTAGAAGTCGAAGCAGTTGGCCTTTATAAGGCTTATGAAATGAGGATGGCTGATGACATTAAGGTTTTGCAGGGTTCACATTTTTGCTCGGTTGATAATTACTTAGCTTTCGCTAAAAAACCGGGGTATGAGCTTATCGCTGAGAGATTTGGTGAGGCATTGGTGCAGTTTAAGAAAACACTAGCCTATAAAAATATATTAATTAAGTATGGTATTAATAATTAGGGCTAGCGGTGTAAAGTCTTCTCTACACCACTGCGCATTAGGTCACAGCCTATAAATGTATAAAACTATAGGCTGTTTTTAACGGATTTTAATAGTCTTTCACTTCAAATTGATCATCAGCTGGATCGGCTGTATATCGGCCTTCTACCTGATCCCATTCATAAGTGTTCCCCATCATGACTTTGATACGGTCATTTGAAGTTGATGCACTCGCTGCATCGTAACCTGTTTCGCTTCGGCTTCCCCACCAGTTTATCGTAACTTCTTCAGGTGCATCTGACGCTAGCGACATAAAATACCACTTTGGTGCATGCACATGTTTAGCTACAAGATCCCAAGATTCTAAGTACCAAAAGCGATTGTTGATAAGTGCAACATCACTTTCTAGTGCACTATTTGCATCACCAACCCAAAGATCAAAAATACCTGAAGTTTTGTACCATGTAATGGCAACATCTTGATCTGCGATCAGATTGTTAATTGCAAAATGAACTCTCTCTCCAGTCCAATCATCTTGTCCATCACCATTTACGTCACCCAAGTAGTCTTTACCATCCTGAGACCAGAATGGGTCGAGTAATTCAATTCGGTTAGGCATAACATTAGTTGATAACGAGCCGTTATTAATACCGTCGTTGATTTGTTCTGCAACATACACGGCAAGTTGGTTACCCAATGAATGGCCTGCAAAGCGAATATTACCTGAAGAATTATTAGCGAGTGCAATGGTAATCTGTTCAAAGGCGACTTCACCCACAGACTTATTTGGAGATTGAGACGTGCTGTAGCTTCCGTCACTTAAACGATAGCGCATACCTTGTGGACCGTTTTTGCTCCACATCTTAGCTTCAGCATCTTTAACTTCACCCTCGTCAGCAAATTGACCCCAGTGAAAAATACCGACATTCCAGCCCTGCTGTTTCCAACTTCTTGCAGTATTCTGATCGATGTCTTCAAATTCAAAATTTTCTCGACTGTAGTCATCTTCAGACGAACCATTTTGCCAACCATGAAAATAGATAACAGTAGGTTTAGAATCATCGTACCAATTTGAGTTGGTGGTGAGGATGCTGCCATCAGCATCAACGCCTTTTTGTTGCGCTTCTACATTACTACTGCTAACTCTTACCCAGTGTAATCCATAGTCAAGATAGTCATCGGCTGCTTGAACAACGTTTGATAAACTGACTGAAAAAGTCACAAGGGCGCAGTACAGTGAGCTTTTCACTGAGAGTCGTTTTGATTGCATAGATTTATCCACTATTATTTTTATTGTGATTCTTATCTTTTTGTCTTTATTTTTTGCTGTGTTCTCTCAAACACTAGCGACACGTTAGAGGTTGACCCAAAAAACGCCATAAAAAAATAGGAAAAAGTAGGAAAAAATGCTCTGTAGCCCTTTGTTTATCAGAAAAATTATAAACATGTAAAATACGTAAAATAGGCAATTATTTAAGCTTTAGTCAGTATCCTGGCGGAATAATTCCTAGTACTATCGTATTAGTATTGAGGCTTGCGATAGATGTTGAGTGCCCTATAGTCCTACAGTTAATGCAGAGGACACTTATGCCAACTCATTCATTTCTTAATTTTCATACATTTTTATATCGCTTGTGTGTACCGGTAGCTATTATTTTTTGCTCTTTGGCTTTTGTATTCACGATCGCTTTTATGTTTGAGCGACCACTAATTAAAGCTCATCAAGGCATGCTTGATCTGTCAAAGTGGGATACAAATAAGCAGCAGGTAGTAACCCTAGATGGAGAATGGGCATTCGTCTGGAATGATCTAGTTTCGGGCGATGCAGCGACTTTAGATGAGATTCAAGCTACTCATAATTCTCTAAATTTACCCAGTACTTGGAACCAGGTAAATTATGAAGGCTATGAACTGCCTGGCCAAGGAAAAGCTACCTTATTACTTGCGATCAGGTTGCCTGCAGATACACAAGATTATGTATTAAAAGTGCCCGTTTTAACCAACCAGTTCCAGCTGTATATCAACGGAGCTCTTAGGGTTGAAACGCAGGGATTTGATAGTCCTTTTGCGCCAGAGCATGAGGGTGAGCGCATTCGGTACCTTTCATTCTCAAAAGATCAACTTGATCATACCAAGCCAGTCATTATCATGTTTCACTTAATTAATAACCGTCATCGTGATGGGGGGATGTGGGAAACGTTATCTATATCCTCAGAAGCGAATAAAAGCGTACTATCTAACTCCTCCGTCCTTTTTGAACTTGGTATCAGTTTTCTATTAGGTACTATCTCTCTATTAATGCTTATTCGAGCATTTAATACTAAGCAGGTTAGCTTTTTGTATTTAGCGATATTTGCGGCGCTAATGGCAATGCGCGGAGGTACTGTGAATGAGCGTTTATTCTTTACCTTTTTCGGTATTCAGCAATGGCAGACTCAGCAAACAATAGAGTATTTAATTGTGTATGCAACGGTGCCTTTCTTTGCTTTGTATCTAGGTCATAGATTTCCGAAATATTTCCCGAGCATATTACATAAAACAACGATGACGATTTGCGGCTCTTTAATGCTGTTAGTTGTTTTAACACCGGCCAAAGTATTTAGTTATTCTGCTCCAATATTTCATCTTGTTGTCTTGGTCTATATCTTTTTATGGTTAGGGGCCATGAGTGAACATATGCACAAGAAAAAAGCCGGAAGTGTGCTTCTATTTACTGGAGGACTCGTATTTATTATTGCCAATATTAACGATATTATATTCACCAATAACCTTATTAATACGACCAATGTTAGTCATGTCGGTGCTTTAGTATTTGTTTTCTTTTCTTATTTATCGGTCAAGGTGATTAATGACGAAGAGGATGTCATTAGTACTTCAAATAATTTTGCTGATGCAGGTCGAGAACCAAGCGAGAGCGAAACTCATACATTAGCGAGACTGCTTGATGATAAAGACTGTTCGTCAAAAGATGAAAGAAAAGTAATCTGTGTTGAATCATTAAATTATGCGTTGAACCTATGGATGAACTTTACTGAAAAAGATAAACGCACGCTCGCCGAAGAAACAAAATTGTGGCGTATTACCAATGATGGCGGCACGTTAAAAACACGCACATTAGACAAATATTTGAAACTATCGCAGATTCCTAAAAATCCTAGATACGCTACGGTTGCGAAGACATTGGTATTTATTTCATGTTTGGAGGAAATTCCTGAGCATGATCGTTATTGGTTGAAGCAAGTGGCTGATAAAATTGTTTAAAATAGATTAAGGCAATATTAGAGAATGCTATGAGAGAAAGTTTAAGAGCAAAGATCATAAAAGTTTGTGATGAGAAGATCAAAAAGAAAGGAGATAACGTTGGCTTATCTTTTTATGCTTTTTTTGCTAATAAAAATGATGATCCTGAACTGTTAATGGAAGCAGCTCAATGGTGGATAATGACCCATAAGTTGGATCACTTT
>MDTG01220866.1_pt1 | contig 12782 bp, 8 predicted proteins | sample 811421 | NCBI WGS metagenome assembly MDTG01 (sample SAMN05326645, study PRJNA326480) | marine metagenome | isolation source: seawater | place: Pacific Ocean: South East | collected 2011 | reverse complement strand
GGACTCGGTCGTCGGACTCGGTCGTCGGACTCGGTCGTCGGACTCGGGCGTCGGTCGTCGGACTCGGGCGTCGGTCGTCGGTCGTCGGACTCAGGAGAACAAGGAATGGGTGAGCTGGTTCTGGTCTCGTATCCGGGTGAGGGGTCCCTCCCCAGCCTCTCCCCCCCGGCCACCAAGGTCATCCTCGCGCTCGGCCGCTCGGGCCTCGCCCACCGGATCAAGCGGGTCGGGGCCCACAACGTCAAGAAGTTCAGCCCCACCGGCCGGGTCCCAGCCCTGATCGACGGCGAGCGGACCGTGGTCGACTCGGTGCGGATCCTCGACGACCTCGAGGCGCGCGAGGGGCTCGCTCACCCGCTCACGGCGAGCGAGCCCCTCGCGCGTGCTCGCGATCGCGCCTACGAGCACGTGGCCAACGAGGCGCTCTACTGGCCGCTCGTGTTCTCGCGCTGGTGCGTGCCGGCCAACCGCGAGCGCGTGCTGGACGGCCTGGCCGGCTCGGGCTTCTTCAAGCGGGCCGCCTTCGGCTACTTCGGCAGCAAGGAGGCCCGCGCCCGCTGCGACGGGCAGGGCACCGGCAAGAAGCCCTTCGCCGAGATCGTGGGCGACTTCGCGCGCGGCGTGGTGTCCCTGAACGACGCCCTGGCCGGCGGCCCCTACCTCGAAGGACGCGAGGCGCCTGGGCGGGGTGACTTCGCCCTGGCCGGGATCCTGGCCCAGGTCGGCTGGCGCGACGCAACCCCCGAGCTGAACGCCGAGCTGGCCAAACACCCGGCGCTCGCGGAGCACGCCAAGCGGACCTTCGCGGCCTGCGGGCTGGAGGCCCCCGACTGGCTCTAGGTCAGGAGCCGCTGACGCTCGATCGGCCCCAGCGGACCCTGCACGGCGCGGGCCTGCACCCGACGCGCTAGCTCGGCGCGCGCCTCGGCGGCGCTCGGCCTGGCCTCGGGGCGAGGGGCGAGCAGGGCGCCCAGCAGCTCACGCACGGGCGCGAGCGCGACCGGGAGGCGCTCCAGCCCGGGGCTCAGCGCCGAGAGCTCCCCCGCGGCCTCGCGGCGTTTGCGCGCCAGGAGCGCCTCGCCGCTGGCGGGCTCGGGCAGGGCGCCCGTCAGCATCGCCTGCAGCAGCTGGCCCGCGGCGTAGACGTCGCCCTTGGGCGGGTCGACGCGGGCCGCGCAGCGGCCGGGGCTGTTGGCCAGCTCGACCCGCTCGGGCGCCGCCTCGGGCCGCGCCAGGGCGGGCGGGGGGAGCGCGCCGCTGCGCCTCCCCTCGGCCAGGGCGCGCAAGAATGGGAAGGCGCGCACCCCGCTCAGGTCGGCCAGGACCAGCCGCGCCGCCCCCTGGGTGCAGGCCTGACTCAGGGCCGCGGCGTCGGGCGCGCTCAGGCTGGGGGGGCGAGTCACCAGTCCGATCGCGCCCCAGCCCAGCTCGGCGTGAGCCAGGCCGCGCTCGTGCAGGCGGGCCAGGCCCTCGAGCAGGTCGAGCCCCAGGTCGAGGGCCAGGCCGGGGGGGAGCGGGAGGGGCGGGGCGGGCGTCGGCTCGAGCACCAGGGCCAGCCCGCCGCTCGTCTCGAGGGCGCCGAGCAGGCGCACGCGGCTGGGGTCGGCGCGGCGCAGCAGGCGGGCCTCGGCGGCCAGGGCCGGCTCGCGCTCGGGCTCGCCCGCGACCCGGACCAGGATCGGCAGCCCGCGCTCCTCGAGGCGGCCTGGGTAGCGCCGCCCGTCAGGCGAGGGCGCCAGCTTGGCCCACAGCGGGCGCCCGCCGACCGGCAGCTCTAGCCGCTCCGCCAGGCCGCTCGGGATCGGCGCGCTCTGGAGGGGCGCGGTGTCGGCGCGGCGCTCGGCGGGGCCAGCCAACGCCGCCTGCAGGCCGGCCACGAACTCGGCCGCGCTCGCGAGGCGGCGCTCGACCCGCAGCTCGAGCGCGCGCGCGCAGAGCTGGTCGAGGTCGGCGGGCAGGCTGGGGTCGAGGGCAGAGGGTCGGGGCGAGCGGCCCTCGGCCTCCATGCGGATCTGCTGGGTCATGATCTGCATCGAGTTGCCCGAGAAGGGCGTCCGCTCGGTCAGCGCCAGGTGGAGCATGGCGCCGAGCGAGAACACGTCGGCCCGCTGGTCGACCTGGCTCGCGTCCTTGAACTGCTCCAGCGCCATGAAGGCCGGCGTCCCCAGCGCCTGCCCCTTGACCGTCAGGGGGTCCGCGCCCGCCAGCCCGCCCGCCTCCTCCTGCGCGCCGAGCTGCTTGGCGAGCCCGAAGTCGGTCAGGAAGAGCTTGCCCGCGTCGTCGACCAGGAAGTTGCCTGGCTTGACGTCGCGGTGGACCACCCCCCGGGCGTGGACCGCCGCGACCAGCTCGGCCGCCTCGACCAGGCGCCGCAGGCGCTCGCGCCGGCTGCCCTCCTCGAGCGAGAGCGGGCGGGCCACGTCCACGAGGTCCTGGACGACGAAGAGCCCGCCCTCGGGCAGCTCGCCCCACGCCAGCGAGCGCACGACCCCTTGGATCTCGCTGCCGAGCTGAGCCGCGATCTCGGCCTCGCGCCGGAGGCGCGCGCGCCCCTCCGCGTCGTCGCAGGCCCCGACCTTGATCGCGACCGCGGCGCCGGCCTGGGTGTCGACCCCGGCGTAGACCAGCCCCTCACCGCCCCGGCCGAGGAGCTGCGCGACCAGGTAGCGCTCGGCGACGAGGGTCCCAGGTGAGAGCTCGCGGGAGGGATCGGAGTTGGCAGCGGCGGCCATCAGCCCGCTATGATCCGCGCCGTGACGCCCCAGTTCAACCTCAGCCCCGGCGAGGGACTCACGGTCCAGACCCCCCAGAGCGGGGACCCCGTGGCCCTGGAGGTCGTCGCCGCGCTCCCCCTCGAAGGCGTCCGGCGGCGCTGGCTGGTTCAGCTCTGGGACGGCGCGCTGGCCGAGCTGGTCACGGCGGACGAAGCCGCTCCGCAGACGGTCCTCCGCCGCGAAGAGGAGCTCCTGGGCGCCCTCGCGCACAGCAACCTGGCCAAGACCCTCGGCAGCGTCGAGCAGGGAGGCCACCTGCTCTGCGCCCGCGAGCGCGTGTTCCCAAACCCGCTCCTGCTCCTCTCGGACCCCGAGATCCGCCAGCACTTCGCCAAGAGCGACGCCAAGACGCACTTCCTGCCCCCGCCGGCGCCCGTGGCGCTGAAGCTCGTGGCCGACCTCCTGGCCGGGGTGGCCTACCTCCACGCCAAGGGCGAGGTCCACGGAGGCCTCGGACTCGAGCAGCTCGGCCTGCGCGTCGCGAGCCAGGCCAGCGTGCGCGCCCCGACCCGACACGCGCTGCTCAAGGCCCTCCTCGGCGGCGAGGCCGAGCTGGTCCTGCACGGGCTCGGCGCCGACGGCGGGCCGGCCCTCTACGCCCCGCCCGAGCTGCTGCTCCAGCGCGAAGCCCACCCCAGCCGCGACCTCTACGCGGCCGCCTTGCTCGGCTACTCGCTCCTGAGTGGGCGAGCCCCCTACGACCACCTCCCCGGCCCGCCGCCGACCCAGCGGGCTCGCCTCGAGCAGCTCAAGCGGCGCGAGCTCGGCGGGGAGCTGCTGCCCTTCGACCTCGAGCCCCTCAGCCAGACCCGCGGGCTGAAGCGCCTGGCCCCGGAGCTGTTCAAGCTGCTCAAGTCCTGCGCCCGGCCAGAGCCCGCCCGCCGCCTCGAGGCGCGCCAGGCCGTCGCCGAGATCCGCCGGCTCCAGTCGGGAGCGACCAGCCGCCGCCGCGCTCGCTGACTCCTCGCAGGTTCGCGGCCTCGCTGGTACGCTGCGGGGGTGAGCACGAGACGCTTCACCATGATCGAGGTGATCATCGCCGTCGCGCTGACGGCGATCGTGATGGGAGCCAGCTACCAGTTCCTGCTGGGCGCCCAGCGTCAGGCCAGCGCCAGCGCGGCCCGCCAGCGGAGCGCGGCTCAGGCCCGCCGCGCGGCCCACGAGATCGCCCGCGAGCTCCGCGGAGCCAACTTCACGGCGACCGACTTCCCCGACACGCCCAGCGCGGCGGCCTCGGTGCGCTACCGCGTGATCACGGGCTACGACACGGGGACCAAGAAGGCGACCCTCTCGCCGAGCAGGGCGAGCGGGAACTTCCGCGAGATCCGCTTCGCGGGAGGCGTGATCACGAGGGACGACCCCAGCGGGACGAGCTACGCGATCGCCCAGCAGATCGCCTCGCTCGAGCTGACCCTCGTCGCCCCCAACAAGCTCCTGATCCGCGTCAGCGCCAGCGCCACCGACTCCAGGGGGGACACAGTCACCAACGCGGCCGAGATCCAGATCGTGCTCAGCAACGGAACGGACGAGGCCGAATGAACGAGCGCGAGCGCGGCGGCGCCTTGATCCTGGTCCTGATCACCCTCGCGGTGGTCGCGCTCCTCGTCGAGGGGATCGTCGTCGGCAGCCGGACCGAGTCCAGCGCCACCAGCGCGACGACCGCTCGGGTGCGGGGCTTCTACGCGGCTCAGGCCGGGATCTGGGCCGCCTCCCACGACCTCGGCAGCGAGGGCAGCGGCGGCGGGCAGGTCAACGGGAACGTGACCCGCGCGGACTACGACGTGGTCGCCGCACCCGCCGACGCCTTCGACGAGCTGAGCCGCAGCGCGGGCAGCGATGGCTTCCCCGACTTCAGCGACGACGCCTTCTTCCTCGCTCAGGCCGACGGCTACTACGAGGCCCGCTCGGTCGACGTCGACGGCGGCGACACCTACCGGGTGCGCGCCAAGGCCAAGGTCGACGGAGAGCTGCGCCTGCTCGAGGCGGTCGTGGTCCGCGAGCCGGTCGGCTACTTCCCCTGGCGCTACGGCGTGTTCAGCGACGAGACCCTGACCCTCTCGAGCAACCCCAAGATCGACAGCTACTCCTCGAGCGCCGGGAGTTACTCCAGCCAGGTCACGCCCGGCCCCAACGCCCACGCCAACGAGCAGGGCAGCGTGGGGAGCAACGGCGACATCGTGCTCAGCGCCAACGTCGACGTGTGGGGCGACGCCAACCCTGGGCCGAGCAAGGCGGTCACGATCCCCGGCTCGAGCTCGGTCGCCGGGAGCACCACCCCCCTCAGCAACGCCCAGGACATGCCCGCTCCGACCTGGACCGTGCCGCCCGCCTCGGACTGCGTCACGAGCAATGGCTACGACGTGCCCCTCAACCGCACCAGCCCTGGGATCACGACCCTGGGTCCCGGGAGATACGTGTTCTCCTCGATCAACGTCGATCACGTGGGCGCCGTCGTTCGCCTCGAGGGAACCGCCAGCGACACGATCGAGATCTACATCACCGGCGGCGCCGCGGCGACCGACGACCCCAGCCTCTGGATCGAGAAGGGGGTGTTCCGCCCCGCCTACGGAGGGACCGTCTCCGAGGGGTTGCCGACGGTGAAGATCTACAACGTCGGCAAGGTCTCGCTCGAGTCGGGGCCGACCATGGTCGGCAGCCCCAGCGGCGGCGCCCCCAAGCTGCAGTATTTCTCCTCCTACACGAGCGACCTCAGCGACAGCTCGGACCTCGGCGTCGAGCTGCGCAGCAACGTCGCCTTCTTCGGCGCGATCTATGCCCCCGGCGCGGCGGTCGAGATCAATTCCCATGCGCGGATCTACGGGAGCGTGAGCGGCAAGCAGGTGTTCGTCGACAGCAACGCGAAGATCCACTACGACGAGGACCTCGCCAACGTCTCGACCGACTCCTCGCCCGCCTCGCGGTTCAAGGTCGACGTGCTGCGGACGATTCGCTAGGGGGTGGCCCCCGTCGACCGAGGCACCCCGCGGCTGCTCACGTCGCTGCTGCTCCTCTCCCTGCTCCTCGCGCACGTCTCGCTGGCGGCTCCAGGCGACGGGGCGCGGGATCGGCTCGAGCGCGAGCTGGCGACCTTTCGCGCGGACCAGATCTCGGCCGCCGAGCTCGAGCGCCGGCTCGGGGTCCTGCGCGAGGACCTGTGGCCTGCCCTGCGCGAGGTCTTGCCCAGTCGAGCCGCGGCGGGTCGGGTGCGCGGGGTGTTGCTGCGCATGCTTCCCCGCCTCGACCGTCAGCGCGGCCAGGCGCTGCTCCTCGAGCTGGCGGGCGAAGGTCGGCTGGGGCTCTCGGCGCTGGAAGCCCTGGGAGAGGTCGGGAACGCCGACGCCATCGCTCCGCTCTTCCCCCTCCTCGACGACGAGGGCGTCCAGCGGCGCGAGCGCGCGCGGGTCGCCCTGCGCGAGATCGCGCGGCGCCATGAGGCGACCGAGGTGCTCTCGGCGAGCCTGCGCGCGCGCGTCGAGCGCGCCGGGCGTGAGCCACCTGCCCCCGGCGGGCCGGCTGCCTTGGCGCTCCTGGTCGAGCTGAACGGCTACGAGACCTGCGAGCTGCTGGTGGAGTGCCTGCGGGGTCAGCCCCTGCGTGTGGCCGCGCTGAACGCGCTGGTCCGCCTGCCGCCGCCCGACCTCGAGGTCCGGGCTCAGCGCGGCTGGCGCGACCTGGTCGGAGCCCTCGAGCAGCTCCTCAGCGCGAGCGAGGAGCTGAGCTCGCTCCAGCAGCGCCAGGTGCTGGCGGCCTTCGCGAGCTTCGGCACCCACGGCCAGCTGCCCTTCCTGATCGCCTACGGCGAGGGAGAGCTCGACCCGCCCTGCCACTCGGCTTGGGTCCACGCCCTGGAGCGGATCACGGGCTACGAGCACGCCTCCCTCGAGCGCTGGCGCGCTTACTGGCGCAAGGTCGAGCCGATCTGGGAGCGCTACGAGGACCTGCTCGCGGCCGTGCGCGGCGGGACGGAGGCGGACGCGCTGGCGGCGCTCGATCAGGTCGCCCTGATCCGCAGCGCGCAGAGCATGGAGGCGATCGCGAGCCGGCTGGAGGACTCCCTCAGCGAAGCGCTCTTGCTGCGGGTCGTGGACGCCCTGGTCCAGCTCGCGATGCCCGACGTCCTCGAGCGTCTCGACCAGGTCCGACGCAACCCCGGCGCCACCGAGAAGGTCCTCCAGCAGGTCGCCTGGGCAGAGGGCTTCTTCCAGGACCGCGACGAGGAGGGGGGCGACGCCGTCGGGCGACGACGCAAGCCGGGGCGCAAGCGCAAGGGCACGCTCGTCCTGGGCGGGAGCCTCGGAGCGGACGACCCAAGCTCCCTCCCCTGGCGCATGGAGACGAGCCGACCGCGCGAGAGCGCGCCTGCGCCGACGCCCCCGCCAGCCGAGGGCTGGCTGCGGCGCCCGCAGGGACGCGAGTGGTTCCTCGTCCTGGTAGGAGCCGCGCTCCTGGGGCTGGTCGCGCTGGCGCTCGTGCCGACCCGCCAGGGTCGTCAGCGCGGGGTCCTCCAGCGGCCCGAAGAGCTGGAGGACACCCGCCAGGGCAGGCTCCAACGCTACCTGCAGCAGAAGATCGTCGAGGGCAGCAGCCAGGTCTCGCTGCAGGGCGAGGAGGACGACGAGGTCCTGCTGGCGGGCTTCGAGGCCGGCCTCTCCCTGCTCCGCGGCGACGGGCTCTCCCTCGACGACGACGACAAGATCGAGCCCCGCACGCTGGACCAGATCCGCGCGGCCAAGGCGAACGAGGGCCTCTACGAGGGCGACGCCCCCACCGCCCCGCTGACGATCCCCTCGGACCCCCGGGTCGACCTGAGCGCGCTCATCAGCGAGCCGGAGGACGCGCCGCTGGCGCTGGAGGACGACCTCGGCGCGCTCCCCCCCGAAGCCGACGCCTTCCAGGTCGAGCAGTGGCGGCGAATGCTCGCTCGCCTGCGCCGGCTGGGGCCCTCGGTCTCCTGGGTCGGCGCTCGCCTGGCCTCGCACCCCGATCGCTTCCAGACCGTGTTCGACACCAACGACTGGGTCCCCTTCACCACCGCGGTCGAGGAGCTCGAGGTGCTCGAGCCGGTGGTCGACGAGATCCGGGTCCAGCTCCGGCCCTTGATCCTGCGTGAGGCCCTCTCGGAGGACGCCGCGGCGCTGCTCGACCTCGTCCCCAGTCAGCCCAGCCCCGCCGCCCAGCCCGTCGCGCCCATGAACTCGCGCCGCTGGGAGAAGCTGCGTCGCAGCCTCCAGAGCCTGGGCGGCAGCCTCGAGGAGGTGTGGGTCGAGCTCGAGGGCGACGACGCGCCGCGCTGCCTGTTCCGGGGCGGCAGCCTGGCCGCGCTCGAGGCGCAGCTCTCGGCCCTGCGCGGTCGCCTGGCGCGGGTCCGAATCCGAATCCAAGGCTGCCCGACCGAGCTGGTCCTCTTCGACAGCCAGGAGGACAGCCACAGCGCGCAGGCCGCGCCCCAGACCAGCGCCCCCTGGCTCTCGGGCCTGGCACCCGGAGTCGATCAGTGGAGCCAGCTGCTGGCCTCGATCCGCAGCCTGCGCCGCACCGTTCGCCGCCTGGAGCTCTTGAGCACCCTCGCGCGCGGCTCGCGCCAGGTGATCTACTCGATCGAGGACCCCGACGCCGACTTCGAGTCCGCCCTGGCGGGCCTCGACAACGCACGCCCCATCGTCGAGGAGGTCCGGCTCTTCTTGCTCGGTCAGGAGCAAGAGCTCGTGCTCTTCCGGCGCGAAGAGGACGAGGCGGTCGCGCTCCTGCCGGGAGGTGCTGCCGGACCCGAGCCCGAGGAGGCGGACGAGTGGGCGAGCGCCCTGGCCTCCCTCGCGCAGCTCCAGCCCGTGTTGCGAGAGGTGTGGGTCACGGCCGGCGGCGGGTCAGCCGAGCCCTGGCTCACGACCAAGGGCTTCGCGGCCACGCTCTCGGCCCTGCGCAGCCGGCCCGTCTCGCGCCTCGCGGTCGAGCTCGCGGGCGCCAGCCAAGCGGTGGTCCTCTACGAGCCCGAGGGGACGTCCAGCGGAGAAGGTCCCGTCCAGAGCGAAGCAGCGTCCTGGGAGGACCTCCCGGCGACGCTCGAGGACCTCGAGCCCGTGCTGGAGGCCCTCGTGCTCCATCACTCGGACGGGACGCGTCGGGAGCTGCGCGGGCAGCTCGGAGCCACCGGCTTGTGGGAGCAAGCTCGCGCCGCTCGCGCGCGAGGGCTGGAGCGGGTGGAGGCCGAGCTCCTCGGCCTGGGCTCCCGCTTGCTCTACCGCGCGCCGACCCATGAGCAGCTCAGCCTGCGCCAGCTTCGCGCGGCCATGATTCGCGCCCAACCGCCCCTCGTCGCCGAGCTGCACCTCCCGCCCGGCCAGCAGGTCCCGCTCCCACCCGACCCGGCCAGCGCGGTGGCCGCGCTCGAGGACCTGTTCCCTGTCCTGGCTAGCGTCCGCGACGCGAGCGGCGCCCTGGTGTTCGAGCAAGCCGCCACCGAGCGCCACCTGCTCGAGCCGCCCGCGGAGGAGGCCTTCCCTGCCCTCCCAGGCCAGGCCACGATCGACCTCAGCGGCGACCCCGACTTCGCCCGCCTGAGCACCGCCCTCAGCAACGTGATCTCGACCGCCGAGGCGGTCATCGCGACGCTCGCCGAGGGCGACGAGCATCGGCTCTCCCCCGGGACCGCGGAGAGTGTGCTCGCCCAGCGCTGGGAGGAGGTGCGCGCCGTGGCGGTCGTGCTACCAGGGCTCGAGACGCCGCTGGTCCTCCTCCAGCGCGCGGCCCCCTCCCGCGACGACCGCCGCTGGCGGGAGGTCTCCAAGGCCCTCGAGCGGCTCGGCTCCCAGGTCAAGAGCCTCCTCGTCGAGCTGCGCGAGGGCGAACCGGCCCGCTGGCACAGCGAAGGCGGCTACGCCTACGAGCGCTTCCTGAAGGGGCTACAGGCGCACCGCGCCAACGTGAAGCGGGTCCTGGTCCGCCTGCGCGGCTCGCCTCACGACCTGGTCCTGTTCAGCCTCGAGGAGAGCCCCTCGGGCGCGCTCAAGCGCCGCGACGCGGGTCACGCTACGAGCGCCGTCTGGGACCCGATGCGAGAAGCGATCTCCCACATGGAGCCCTTGATCGAAGCCGTGGAGGCCCGCCTCTCCAATCAGGCCGAGGTCTACCAGCCGATCTACCTCGACGGCGGCGACCTCGAGGCTGCCCTCAGCCGCCTCGACGGAATGCGCCAGCGCTTGGAGTCGATCCGAGTCCGCTTCCAGCCGATCTGCCTGTTCCAGCGCTACCGCCCGAGCGACTCGGTGCTGCTCGAGCCGCCGCGCTGAGGCTGGAGAGAGAGGCGGACGGAGTAGGCCGATCATGCCCCGTGTTGCCTGGGCAGGCTCTTGGTGGCACTCTGGGCAGAGTGCCAGACCGGCTGACTTTTCACGACTTCCTGCGTCAGCACGAAGACGCGACGGCGGAGAGCCTCTCCGCTCGCTACCCGGCGGGCTGCCTCCTCACGCGCGCGAACATCACCGAGAGCAACCAGGACGTGACGGAGGTCCTGGCTCTGCTGCCGAGCGCCCCTGGGCAGCCCGTGCTGGTCGGACGCGGTATGGACGTCGACGTGGTCGTACCCAGCGGAAAGGTCTCCAAGCGGCACGCCGAGTTCCAGCTCGCCGAGTCCGGCGCGCTGGTCTTGACCGATCTGGGCTCGTCCAACGGGACCTTCGTCAACGGGCAGCGCCTGGCACCCAATCAGCCCACGCGCATCGAGCCCGGGACGACCGAGGTCTGGTTCGGGGACCGCCAGTTCTTCCACTTCGACGGGCCCGCCCTCAACAGCTACGTGCGCCACCTGCGCCCGATGCTGGCCAACGTCGAGCCGCCCCCCTTGCTCCCGCCAGCGAGCGCAGACAGCAGACCGGCCAGCAGTCACGTCCGGCCAAACCCTGGCGACACGACCCACGTCATGCACCGGGACGAGCTGGAGCAGCAGCGGGCCTCGGATCCGAGCGTCGACGAGCGCTGGACGGCTGCCTTGAAGGCCCTGCGGGAGCTGATCAAGAACGCTGAGCGAATTCAGCTCAAGCTCGCGCTCCAGGCAGACCCGGTCACGATCTACGACGTCGCCGACCCCGAAGCGGACGCCGAGACCGTCCTCGACACCCTGGGCGGCCTGCGCAGCATGGTGATCGCCGTCTCGGTCTTCTTCAAGCGCTCTGGCTTCGAGCTGACCGTCTTCGACCGGGAGGCCCAGGTGCCCTAGGCGCCGCGCTGCTTATCTCAAGAGTCTCACCGCCGCCGCTCCTTTGTTTACCCTGGGGCCATGGCCGACGAGATCGACGACATGCTGCGCGCCTTCTCGCTCCCGCCCGAGCCGGCGCCCGGCGAGGTCGAGCCGGTGACCGAGGACCTGGTCGAGGAGGACCCTGCCCTCCTCGAATACATGACCGAGTCCGTCTACCTGCGGCTCGGAGAGGCTCCTCCGCCCCCCCTGCTGGAGCGAATGCGTCGAGAGGCCCTCGCCCTCGTCCGTCAAGAGCTCAACCTGCCTCAGCTGACCAACTCGCTCGGCGAGAGCGTCCTGCAGTCCGTGTGGCGGCACCTCAACGGCAAGGGCCTGGCGGGCTTCCCGCCCCGCGTCATGCAGGAGATCCTGGATCACATCGGCGCCGCTGGCGCCGCTGGGGGCGGCAGGGCAGGCGGAGAGGCGCCCGCCCCGGCCCAGCCCGGCGGCGACCAGGTGCAGCAGACTGCCCAGCAAGCCGCCGAGTCGATCTGGAGCCGCCTCAGCAGCCGCGGGCTGGGAGGCTTTCCCCCGCGGATCTCGGTGGAGGTCGACGCGGCGGCGGGTCGAGTCGTGGAGAGCGTCGTGACGCCGCTCCGGGAGCGGCTCGAAGCCTTGACCGCCAAGCTGCGAGAGCTCGAGGCAGCCGTGGCGGACAACCAGCCGAGCAAGGACCGCCACTTCCTGGCGCTCGCGCGAGAGGTCAAGACCCTGCGCGAGCGCGTCGCCGCCCTCGAGCAGAAGTCGCCCTAGCGAGCTAGAGCAGGCCCTGACGCCAGACCTGGCCTGCCGGGGTCTGGACCGGCTTGGCCGCGCTGGCCTGACGCACCCGCTCGAGCGCCTCGGTGACCCGCGGTCGCTCACGGGGGTGAATCGAGAGCATGGCCCTCAAGAGCGAGCTCAGCGCCCCGAGCGGCTGAGGCAGGCGCTCGAAGGCGGCCTCGTTGAAAGCGATTCGACCCCCGACCTCTTCCCGCTTGAGGCGCCGCAGGGTCACCCCCTCCCGGCCCTGGTAGGGCGACTGCTTGGTCAGCAGGTCCTGAACGAGGTGACCGGCCATGTAGACGTCGGCGCTGCGAGGATCGCTCTGTGGAGCTGGCCGCCCCTCCAGACGCTCGACCACCTCGGGGGGCGTGAGGAGGTGCAGGAACTTGGGCGCCGGGAGCTCCGGGTCGGCGACGCCCTGCCTGAGCTGGCGCAGGACCGCCACCGGACGCACTCCGCTGAGATCGGCCAGCACGAGCCGCGCGCGTCCGCAGGCGCTCGCCTCCACCAGCTTGGCCGGCTGCGGCAAGCGCAGGCTGGGAGGATCGAACGCGATCCCGAGCGACTCCCGGCTCAGCTCGGGGAAGGCGCAGCCTCCTTCATGCAGCGTCGCCAGACCGGCGAGCAGGTCGAGGGCGAAGTCCAGCGCGACGGGGAGGGGGACCGCGGGCGGCAGGGGCGGGGTGGGCTCGACCACGAGCACTTCGCCCTGCTTGGTCTGGGTGCGCCCGAGCAAGGGCACGACGCAAGGGTGTTCGAGCTCCTGCAGCAGGCGCGCCTCGAGGTCGAGCAGCTTGCGCGTCGCTGCGCGGCGTAGGAGCAGGGGCCGATCTCCCTCGTCGAGGCGCGCCAGGCGACGCCATTCGTCGATGAAGCCCGTGACGTGCGCCTTGCGGGGCTCGCCCTCAAGGGTGAGCTCGAGGGACTCCGCGTCGCGCTCGCGCTTGGGCGGTCGCGCCACGCTGCGTGTGCGGCGAGCGCTGGGGACCGCGCCGCCCCCGCGAGCGGCG
>MDTG01415609.1_pt1 | contig 12783 bp, 10 predicted proteins | sample 811421 | NCBI WGS metagenome assembly MDTG01 (sample SAMN05326645, study PRJNA326480) | marine metagenome | isolation source: seawater | place: Pacific Ocean: South East | collected 2011 | reverse complement strand
GTAGTTCTTCATACAACTTCTCACCCGGTCTCAGTCCCGTGAAGATGATTTCTATATCCCCATTAGTATGATTTTCATCTTTTACTTCTAATCCACTGAGATTGATTAATCTTTTAGCTAAATCCACAATTTTCATTGACTCGCCCATATCTAAAATGAAAACATCACCCCCTTCTCCCATTGCTCCTGCTTGTATAACCAGCTCTGCTGCTTCAGGAATAGACATAAAATACCTTGTAACTTCTGGATCTGTAACTGTTACAGGCCCACCTTCTTTAATCTGACTCTGAAATAAAGGTAAAGCAGACCCTGAAGAGCCCAAAACGTTACCAAACCTAACCATGGTCATCCTTGTTGCTTTGTTATCCCCAGAATGGGATTGTAAGATCATCTCAGCGAATCTTTTAGTTGCTCCCATAATATTTGTAGGTCTTACCGCCTTGTCCGTGGAAATAAGAACAAAAGTTTCAGTTTTAGAATCAATTGCAGCTTCTAGGCAAGTCTTAGTACCAATAATATTGTTAAAGACTCCTTCAAATGGATTCTCTTCAACTAGAGGTACATGCTTGTATGCTGCAGTATGATATACGGTATCTACATCAAAGGTTTGAAAAACGTCCATCATCCTTTTCTTGTTGGTAACACTAGCAATTATTGTTCTTAAACTTATATTAGATATAGAAGACTCAATCTCCTTTTTTATTTCGTAAAGAGAAAATTCATTTGAATCTAGAATTATTAAGGCCCTAGGATTATTCTTTGCTACTTGTCTTGCAATCTCTGAACCAATAGACCCTCCTGCCCCCGTAATTAACACCGTCTTATTTACAATATTTTTATCTAGCAGTTCTTGATTAGCCTCAACCTCATATCTTCCGAGTAAATCAGTTATATCAACCTCTTTTAACTCAGAAACCAGGACTTTGCCTTGGGCTAATTCTGCCAAACCAGGCAATATCCTTACTTTAACTGAGTATTGTTCTATTTCTTTAAGTAATTCTCTTAAGATAGATCTTGATGCAGAAGGTATGGCTATAAGTACTTCATCTACCTTATTTCTCTTTACAAGTTTCTCTAATTTCGTAGGATGGAGGACTTTTATTCCTCCCAAGAAAGTATCGTGTAACGAAGAATCTCTGTCAATGAAGGCTACAGGTTGCATTTCAGAACTCACTCGCAAAGCTCCAGCCAATTGAATTCCAGCTGAGCCGGCTCCATAAATAACGATTCTTTTTTTAGAATGATTATCAGAAAATAGATAGTGGGCCCACAGCCGAGAGCCTATGACAAGAAAGAAAGTTATAAGCACTCCCACAGCCCATCCAGTTAATGTAATAGTTGAACCGGCTTCGCTAGATAAAATAGGAAAGTAGCCTTGCATAGAGCTAAATAAAAGTTTTAAAGAAGTATTTAGAGCTAAAGTTACGGTTATTGATCTTGACAATAGGTATATAACAGAAAGGTTTATATGCCTTAAAACAGAGCTATAAACTCCCGATAAGTAAAATATAAAGATTGATAAAATAGGAATCCAAATCAATCTAAGAATCTCTCCAAAATTTAATTCTAATATTGATTGATTGCTTACTAAAAGGGCCAACAGGACTGCAATACTTAATGAAATAAAGTCTGTAAAAGCTACAATTAATTGCTTTGTTCTTCTGCTAGATGCTAATAATAATCTTTTCAAGCTATTTAATATATTTTCTTAAAACACTTACAGGTTATGAATAATTTATTTGCCCAAAATAGAATATGTATCAATGGGAAATCCCGTCTCTCTTTAAAACTTTAATAATAGTAAGCCAAATTATGTAGATATCAAACCCTAATGAAACTTTCCTGAAATATTCTTCCTCATATTTAACCTTTTCAAAAATAGAAAGCTCGTCTCTTCCATTCACTTGCGCCCAGCCAGTTATACCAGGTTTCAACTGGTTTAGACCTTTCCTATTTCTCATGCTAATTAGGTCATCTTGATTAAATAGTGCAGGTCTTGGGCCCACAAAAGCCATATCGCCTTTTATTATAGAGAATATCTGTGGAAGCTCATCCAAGCTATATTTTCTTAAAAAAGGCCCTGTAGATAACAAATAATCATCAGGACTTGATAATAAATGTGTAGCCACTTGAGGAGCATTTGAACTCATAGTTCTAAACTTAGGCATCAGAAAGATTTTATTATTCTTTCCTACTCTGGAGGAAAGATAAAGAGGATATTCTTTATCTTTCAAAAATATTAAAACTGATATCAGAAGAATTGGCAGAACGAGAATGAAAGCAATTAATAAACTAGCTACTAAACTTATGAATCTATTCATTTTAATAAAAGGTTAGGAGAATGATCCATACTCACATCTTCTGATCTTGATATTAACCAGTCTCTTTATCAGCAAATTCAACATTTCACACAATATTAAAGAGGTAACACGTTACTATAAAGGAAATATTGTGGTGGTCATGCTTCTTTAAACATCCACAATAAAGTGTCTTCAATTTCATACATCCATTTAAAATCAATAGCTGTATTTAAAAGATTGGTATCTCCACATACATGAGAAATATCATTAGCCCTAATTAACTCAGCATTCTGAACTACTTCTATTTTAAGCTCAGACATGCTGCTCATAATATCGATAACTTTTTTAAGGTTGGTTAAACGGCCACTACAGATGTTTAACTTTTGATAGCTCAGTGACGCCTCAAGTAAAAGTCGATATACAACGCATACATCTCTAACATCATTAAACTCACGGAAAACATTTATATTTCCGAGCTCGAGTTTACTTTTTCTTGATGTATATGCAGATACTATTTTTGGAATTACAAATTTTGGATCATGCCCTAGACCTGTGTAGTTAAAAGGCCTAGTTATTAAAATTGGAAATTCGTTCCGATAATTATGAGCCATATTCTCCATTACCAATTTACTGTTTCCGTAATGATTAATTGGACTAGGACATAAGGTTTCATCAAGAACTTGGCAATCGGATTGTCCATACACTGAAGCACTACTTGCCAAAATAACTCGATCGGGGTGCTGATCAAGTTCCTTTAAGGCATCGAGTAGATTGAGAGTGCCATAGACATTTACATCATAAATAGAGTTATCAATAGAAGATCCGGCAAAAGATATGCCCCCTAAATGTATAACATAATTTGGCCTTGCAGCTTTGATTTCTTTAAAAACGCTGTCCCTGTCTGTCAAATCTGCTTTCAGAGGGTGAACCTGATAATCGAACTTTTTCAGCTCTTTTGTCAGGTGCTTTCCTGTAAAACCGCCAGCTCCCGTAATTACTACTTTAGAACGATAGTCCATTCGTATTTCGCGACATATCTGCATCGACCATCATCTTACATAACTCTTCTAGAGTAGTATCTGGTTCCCAACCCAATTCATTCTTAGCTTTAGATGGATCTCCTATTAAGAGTTCAACTTCAGCAGGACGATAAAATTTTGGATTAACCTGAACTAAAGTTTGTCCAGTCTTTACGTCAAGAGCAGTCTCATTATCACCAGATCCTTGAAATTCAAGATCAATTCCAACGTGCTTAAAAGACAGCTCAACAAAATCTCGGACTGTTTTTGTTTGATTAGTTGCTAGCACATAGCTATCCGGCCCGTTTGCTTGAAGAATTGCATGCATACCACGAACGTAGTCTCCAGCATATCCCCAATCTCTTTTAGCATCCAGATTTCCAAGCTCTAAGGTCTGTAGTTTTCCCAAAGCAATTTTTGAAACGCCATCAGTAATTTTCCGAGTTACAAACTCAATTCCCCTTAAAGGAGATTCGTGATTAAAAAGAATACCGTTCGCACCAAAAATTCCATAAGACTCACGATAGTTTATAGTCATCCAATGTGCATAAAGCTTTGCAATACCATATGGACTTCTTGGATAGAACGGCGTAGTTTCCACTTGAGGGATCGCTTGGACATGCCCGAACATCTCAGAAGTTGACGCCTGATAGAACTTGATTTTTGTATTGACAATCCGAATTGCTTCTAAAAGATTGGTAACTCCCAGTCCATTCGTATTGCCTGTTAATATTGGCTGATCGAAGGATACCCCTACAAAGCTTTGTGCCGCCAAGTTGTATATTTCGTCTGGCTGAACCTCATCTAACAATCTTACAGCAGCTCCAAAATCAAGAAGGTCATACTCCTTTAGATGCAGATTGGGATTATCTGAGATGCCTAGCTCAGCAATCCTCCAAAAATTAATACTAGAAGTTCTACGATATGTTCCGTAAACAATATAATTATTATCAAGCAGATATTTCGCTAGGTAGGCTCCATCTTGCCCGGTAATACCAGTAATTAAAGCTTTTTTCATGAAAATGAGTTTACTCCAAAATTGATAGGTTTTATAGCTTTATGGGTTTATGGAGTCTTTGAGGACAATTGACAAATGTCAATACCTTTCCTCTAGATTCAGAACATAATAGGGCGCATTAAGTGCCAGTAGTGCCTGCACCGTGTATAGCGACATTTTCATTTGAAAAAAAGATGTATTCATAAGTAGATCTTCTCAAAAGAATTAGAAATGACTCTGCGTAAGGTATTGTATTTAAAAGCTTTCGAAAAAAATAATAGAGTGGCTGAGGAAACTCCCTGATTGTATCTCTAGACCAATTCCGGTGTTAAAACAGACCTACATTGAAACTGCAGATAATTTTTACAGCATCAGAGGTAGCAGGAAATTGCGAAAGGTCGAGCTCATCATGGTTAAATTTATGAGATGCTAAAGTAATGATTTAATGAATTTTGTTAATGGCCGTTCAACAAAGAACCATAGACACACCCCACATAAAATACTGGTCAAAAGGCAGAATAAGGCTAAGAGCTCATGGCTAATATCGTTTGGCAGTTGGGATAAAATTTTATAAAAAACTGAAATTGCAAGAACATGGACGAGATAAAGGCTATAAGAAGAATCACCTAAAATATTTAGTAGGTGCTGACTATATGGTTTAGAGTAGGCTAAACCTAAGATTATCAAAGTACTTGGCAAGCCCCAATAAATAACTCTTGGTAAAAAAGCATCAACCGCATTATTTATACTACTTAATAGTAACATCAAGCCGAGGATGGCTAAGATGAGACCAGTTTGAGGTTGTAACCGAAAGTGTTGAAAACATAAGGCAGCGAACATGCCGAAAATAAATTCCAGAATAATAAGGTTTGACGTAATGACGGCTATGATAGTCAAAAGCAATGAAACAATAAAAATACTTATACTCCAACGCGAAAAAATTAAAGCTAACCCGAAAACTAAATAAAATAACATCTCAAGTTCTAAGGTCCAACCTACAGCAAGAACAGGCCATTTATCAGATATTACAAGTGATACAAAAAATAACGACTCAAGGACCTCGGAAGATGATGGAGCCTTACCGTTGAAGGCTGTCTCAGGCAGTAGAGCAAAAGAAGCTATCGTGACAGATGTGAGTAGCCAATAAATTGGAACAATTCGAATAAGCCTACTTTTTAAAAATAAAAACATAGTTTGCTTGGCTCGAAGCTGCGTATGCAGCATAACAAAACCTGAAAGAACAAAAAATAAATGAACACCGCTTGAACCCCAGTCCCCAAGAAATATAAATTTTTCTGGTGCAAACCCATAAGCGGAAGATGTGCCAAGTATATGGAAAATGACTACGTTAATCGCCGCAAATGCTCTAAGCGAATTTAAATTAACAATAAAATTAATATTTTGCACTACGCACTTTACCTATTAAGGGTTTACGGAAAAGAAAGTTGATTAGCCCTTAAGACTGCTCGAGTATGTTGCATCATAACTGCTACTTACATTAACGATTTTTTTAAGTATAAATCAACCACTGAATGGGACCAAAATCTATTATTTATAGAGTTCAAGACAATTTTGAATTACACGAGACCTCTGAAAGTTTTCTTTTGCAAATTTATACCCCATCTCGCCGAATTGAATTCGCTCTCGATGACTAGAGAATAAATCTAACTTTTCAATTAACTGATCTTCGGTTTCAAAACAAATGCCTGTCTCCCCGTCAATATAAGTACTTTTAACACCGTAAATATCTCTCACGATTACAGGCTTATAAAACGCCTGAGCCTCCATAATTGTATTAGAGAAACCCTCTCTATATGAACAGGATAGCAGAACATCGAAAGATGAATATATTGTTCTTTTGTCATAGATCTCACCTAAAAATTCAATAGCATTATTGAGTTCTACTGACTTTAAAAAACTATTTTTGCAATGCTCATCACCATCAATAGATCCTATAAAGACAAACCTATACTTGCCTTCATTATTCAGCTTCGTTTCTATAACTTTTAATAGCCACAGAATACCTTTTTCCTCGTTTATCCTTCCAACAATTCCAAACGTGACCGGAAATTCAGGTGAAGCCTCTTTTACACTTGGGCTATCAAACAAGCTATCATCAACACCACAAATCGAGCCTGCTCCTGGCACTATTAACTTGCTCTTGAAGTAATTAAACCCATTGTCCAGTAAAAATACTCGCTGAGGCTGAGAGTCGCAAAGAAGCTTTGACGCAACAAGGGAGATAAGTAAATCCGGCATACGCTTCAGGAATCGGCGAAAAAATCGATCATTTGCCCAAACCTGACCGGTAAACCAGTGAACTTGACGAACACCAGAAAAAGCAACTGAAATACTTGTCAGTAAACCTCCCTTCGGCGTAATGGAAATAACACTGTCATAGTGATTATCCTTCAAATATTTTTTGAGCGCGATTATACCCTTAGGAATATCCCCAAGCCCTGATCTAGTTAGACCTAAGGTAGAATCACACAAAAGGTAATCAGCATTATGATTAGGCAAACGATTTATAGCGTCTATATGACAGGATAAAAAGTGTACGTACTGGTGTTCGTAGCAGATAAACAGAAAATTTCTCAAAATATTAACCCTGCGTGTAATCCTATTGTATTGAAGTTTTTTAGCAGCTCACCTTACTTTAATCGTCAAGAGGTTTCAGATTGAAGCCAATCAGGAAGTATTAACCATTTGCTTGCTTGAAGAAATACCTGTCCATCTCAATCTAGACAGAAAGTAAAGTGCGAAAAAGAGTATAGACCATTGTAAACCAGCCAGACTATGACAAATTGTATAGATCGCATAGAGCCGTAAAACTTCCCAACTTGGATCTACTCCTTGAAAAATAACTCGACCATCAAATTGTCGCATAGCTCTCCCAAGGATAATGCCGAAGAGGCTTATTGGAATTAATCCAAATAAGCCAAAGTTAATATATAGTTCAATAGGTAGCTGAACATTAAACCCAAATCCAAGATCCCAGTAACCTTCACCAGTATATTCATTGTTCATAACATCACTACCATTCATCACGCCCCATTCTCTTCGTTGATTATGTGGAAAGATATTAAATATATTATTTACAACACTACCCCCAAGAAGATAACCATTTTCATTGACGAAATTTGTAGCCAGCATCCACACCTCAGTGGTATCACCATCAGGGGATGATAGAATCTTTTCAGAAAACGATTCATTTTGTACTGACACTAATGACTGTTCTGATGCGAAAAAGGAAACTAAAATTTCCTTCGAGGATACAGCTGCTAGCAGAACAAATGCAAAGGGTAACAGCAGTGAGACATATGATTTAATAGAAACCTTCATCACCCTAAGACAAAGCGTTACTCCCACAACAACAAAAATGATAAAAAAACCACGCTGGGCTAAGATCATACTAGCAACCAGGTAAAATAATAATAATACAGTCCCCAAAACCTTCCGGTTCTGTGCGAATAGAATAGCCCCCTGCATTGCACCAATACACAGAAAAACTATCGCAAATGGATAAATATATCGAAGTGATGGAGCAACCACTGAGATTGAAGCAGATCTATTTATAAAAAGCACATCCGTCCCACCGACAAACAAAAAACCAACCAAGAAAAGCATACACATAGCTAAAGTCAAAAGAATAGAGTTTTTACTTACTCCAATTGAATCGACCTTCTGCAGATTGCGAGATTTAGTTTTTTTATGGTAAAAAAGAATCAATGCGCCGTAAAAAGTAATGTGAAAAGCTGTGGCGACTAGAAGACCGAATTCATAGCTCATATCGCTGTAGAAACCATTGGTAATAATCGTCGACCCATGGTCTAAAACAGCAAAAGGCCTTACCAAAAAAACTATAACGCTGGAAGCCAAAGCAAAGACTAACATCGAAGGCTTTTTATAGGCAGATGCAAGCAATATTAAAAGAAAACTAAGATTGACCAGAGAAAGAAACCAAATCACTTGTCAACTCCGAGTCCTCTATCGACCTTATCTAATATATCATCAAGCATCATTTCTCTGTACTTAAGAGATTCAGCACTATGATCACCCAGATATGTCAGTCGATTTGTCAAATTCTTCAATGTAGTCGACTTCAGGAATGAAAAAATCCAATTCAAGAAACTATCTACCGGAATGGAGAAAAAAGGCTTTCCTACCGCGGTCCAGATCACGCAGCTTAACCGAATATTGTTTGCTACTAAATACACGCCACTCTCTAATTTCCCTTGCAAACAATGAGTAATAAGGTTGCTTAGCTCCGATCGTGATACATAACTTATGATTCCATCAAACCTGAAGTACCTAAGAAGTGGAAATCTTTTCGCCATCCTTGCGACTTGTTCAACAGAGCTATTCATTCTCGATGAACCCACTATGGATGCTGGTCGGAGAGTAAATGATTTAAGGCCTTTAGCTCTCAAGCTCATAACTTTGTTATCAAATTCTAATTTAGAGCGACCATATTCTGATGAGACGGCTTCTTTAGTTTCATTTGTAATAGTTTGCACTGTAGTTTTATCTAGACCATCGTAAACTGACAAACTACTAAGATATAAAAATTCTAGTTGATTTTCAAAAGCGATATTAGCTATAAGCAGTGGTTTATGGAGGTTTTCCCGCATCATTAAATCCTCATTCCTGACCTCTCCACCTAGAAAAACTATGGCTTCGAGGTTTTGTTGGGCTTCTAGCAAATTACTAAGTTCCGACGCATAAATAGGAAATAAATTACTTTCATCTTCCACTGAAATTGTGCTGTCGGGAAACATTACGACACTGAAAGTTTCCCTGAGTATCGTATGGATTTCTTCAAGAAAAGAGCCCTGATTGCCAATTAAAAGAATTTTTTTCATGAGACCTCACTTCAGCAAAAAATAAAAGGGTCACTGAGAAACATTTCTAAAATTCCAAGCACAATCACAACCACTTCAATTTGTTTTTTTACTATAAAATATAGACAGAGCTTCCGCTTGTCTAGTCCACATGTCTGAGCCGAAGATCTCTTTTCCTTGCTGCGACATTTCACAGTAAGCATCCCTATCTGAAAGGGCCTTCATTACTGCGCTGCAAATATGAACACCTGTGAATGCTTCAGCTACAATACCACAGCCTTCTGGGAGCTGTGCTAACAAGCCATGGCTGGGAGTAATCACTACAGGAACTCCCAATGCGAGAGAGGTAGGCAAGATGCCAGATTGAGTTGAATCAATATAAGGCAAAATACACAAAGTAGCAGAACTAATTTCGTCAAGGACTTCGTCATCACTCAACCAACCATTTTTTATACCAATGTTAGGCTCCAGCAACGAAATCATATCAGTATAATGCGACAAATCCCCACTTCCCGACAACCTTATCCTAGCACTCTTATTCTGCTGTAAAAGATACTTTGAAGCCTCCAAGAAGAGCTCGATCCCTTTGTACTGTGATATACGTCCGACAAATAAAATCACTGGCTTATTTAAATCAGCATGGAGTGGATCTGAAGTAGTTGTGGTAGAAACAAATGGTGGAAGTGGCAAACATATAATCGATTGATTCAACCTTGATACCGACGACGCGAGGACTTGCTCCTTTACCGTGGTGTTCAATGTCACCAGCCCATTACTCAAAAACACCTGGATTTTGATCGCCGCCTTCATCAATCGACCACCATCTCCGATGTGCGGCTCAAAATCATGTACCGTAAATATTACTCGACACCCACAAATCCGTAGTAGGATCATCAATGGAAGATTCCATACGTGAAACATTGTAAAGTGCGCTACGCCCCTAGGATTGGAAAGACGCCAAGTAATTACCTTGCGTACTAAAGTTAGTAAGTAGACAAACCTGGTTATTATTTGCTTAACAGTATGTGCAACGATAAAGGGTTGAAGCCGAAAATTTTCCTTAGAAAAATCAACTAAATTATCATTCTCCTGTGAGCAAAAAACGTCAATACAGTTTCCTAGTTCGTGAAGTGCTTTTGCCATAAAAAGTGTGTACAGACTGCCGCCGCCCCGGCGACCTAAATAAATGACAAGAATGTTCAAGAGGATTCTCCCCGGATAAAGCTTCCAAGCGCTCGCAATTGTCGTCTTTCAGGAAATAAAACAGAAAGCAAGGCAAGTGGTTGGAATAACGAATGGATCAATAACCACACAATTGAAGTGGTGAAGGACGCATCACCGAAAATTAAAGCCAACGTTAATACTGTCACAAAGATCACGGCCTGATACATCGAGACCCGCAATAGTTGTGAGGAACTTAAACGCATACGCCCCTGAGAAAGCCAATTAGAAAAAAATACTCCATACATAGAGCTTATGATTAAGAAAACTAAACCCATCGGACCTACTGAGAACCAACTAGCGACAAACACAGTGATTATGCATAAGGCAAGACCCATAAAAAACAAGAACTTTGCACTCAAACCAGCGCTCAAAGTGTCTTTGTACTGGTTAAATACTATGCGCTCTATAATTGCGTGAAAAAATCCCGACGCAGCAAGTACATAAAATAGCGTCTGCAATCGAAGATAATCTTCATTGGTTGTGTACCAGAAGAAAACTAAATTTATAACTATGGGTGGCATTAAAATTACCGCATCTAACAAACAACGTTTGCAAATATTTACAAATTTTACATTCGGTAAACTCTTCAATCTGAATACTTCAAATTTTGAATGTTTGAACAGTAACTGGATACAAAAGCACGCTAAAAGTACATAAAAAATTAAGTTTATTTCTACAAATGTACTTGTTAAGAAATGAGTTAGGCCTATGGCAAGAACCCCAAAAAATAATTTATAATGAATGGCTGACTCGCTACGCGAAAATTTTGTAAAACCTAACCTAGCAATCATACCTAGTAAAATTGCGGCATAAATATCAAAAAATGAAATTAATAAAACCCCAACGATCAGGGGTCCAACAGAAATAATCTTCAGTTCCTCTTTGCATTCAAACTGTATACCGTAAAAAAGTATGATCATTATAACTTGTGAGGATTGCTGAAGAATTGTCAGTAAAAATACCATCTCCGAATTATTGGACCTTTCCAACATGGCAAAAATAGTGAATATAGATAAAGCATAGAGCGCATTCGATATCAGTAAATAATTTACCCCACCAAGATCTACACCATCAATTAAATTTCGTAACTTCACAAGCAATTCTCTTGATATGAACTTTAATAAAATTCTTCAGTTTTCGAAAACATACCAGTCATCTACAAGAGAGATCTCACTAAGGACTCTTTTATAGCCATTGGATGTCAATAAATCATAGATATCCTGACGCCTAGACTCATAATTATGCTCTACTGTTATGACGAGAAACTTAAAGGCCTTCCAGTCATGCGCGCGAAGTATCTCATATTCCGCACCCTCAACATCGATAGATAAATAGTCTATTATTTTTGGCGCCCCCTTCTCTCTAAGAAGATCTGTTAAAGAAACTGTATCAACTGGATAGTAATTTTTCTTGTATGATGAAAAGACAGAATGATCTGAGGATTTTGTAGCTTCCATCGAAGATAAGCCAGTGCCTTTTACTTCAGTAAAATTTACTATTTGACCACTAATTCCTGAAACACATCTCACATCTATTTGTGCAGACCTTGAACTGCGCAGAGCTTCATGAAACTGATGTGATGGCTCGCAAAGGATTCCTTGCCACCCAAATTCTTTTTCTAACATATGAGAATTGGAACCAGTTATTCCATCAGTCGCACCGAATTCAACAAAAAATCCGTTCCTACGACACCTAAGCGCTGCTAGCACAAACACATCTTGAAGAAATTGAGAGCGTGTGAGCTCAAGTGAAGAGACCAAAGATTGAAGGTCTTGCGGATCCGCCCATTTCAATATGCCGTTTAATGGGTACTTTCCCATTGCTATATTCAGCTTGGCCAGGCTATCTTTTTTGACTACAGTCAATTTCCTTTTTAGTAACAAACTAATGGCCTTAAATACAAGGGTAAATCTCATTATGATTTTCTCCAAAAAAAATATGTTAGTGTTTGTCTAAACAAACAAATTGTAAAAAAAACTATCGTAAGAATTCTGACATTTAAATAATTCATAAGGGCTATGTATATGTAAACTCTCCAACGCTTACTATAGTCATGTTTTACAGATCCAATACCGATAACTGATGCAGGTACATAGACATACTGAGACGTTAATAACGCAGAGTGGCAGTAGCAAAGTTCTAGTAAATTTACTTTATCGATTTTGTTCTTTACATCTGAAGATAAGGTCAATATTTGATCGAAATATGGTCCACCACCCCGTATCTTTGCATGGACACTTAGAGTTTTTGAATATTCAAACTTTCTTTGCAATTCAGTATATTGATCCTCAAAGTTAAAATCCCAAAGTTCGATCAAGTCCTCTAAAGGACCAAACTGGGCTTTATCATCAATCAAGAACAAATGCCATGGCGCGCTATGCATTAACAATGTTGTTTTGTCT
>MDTG01363860.1_pt1 | contig 12783 bp, 12 predicted proteins | sample 811421 | NCBI WGS metagenome assembly MDTG01 (sample SAMN05326645, study PRJNA326480) | marine metagenome | isolation source: seawater | place: Pacific Ocean: South East | collected 2011 | reverse complement strand
CTGTTTCATTTATTTTTCTTTTTATCTTAAAAATATTTAACAATATGTCTGTAAAAGCTATATAAGTAATATCATTTTGATCATATATAGACTTAATACCAATAGAATTTAAATGTTGTCCCCCAACAGACAAATATTCAATATCATTTTTATTTTTTTTTAATTGCTTAATAACCTCTGATGCTAATTTATCACCCGATGGCTCACCTGTTAAAATAAAGACCTTTTTCATTTAGCTAATACAAAAATACCATTTTTATTAGCAAATTTAAGACCTTCGAGTTTATCTAAGAATATATTTTGACCTGCTTTAAGAACAATCCCATTGATATTTGCTTTTTTACAATCTTTTAATGTATCTAGACCTATAGTTGGTAAATCAACACGTAAATCTTGCTTAGATTTAGGCATCTTTAACAAAAGTTTATTTTGTAAATTATTTTTTCTTAACGATGTTAACATTTTTCTTGTGCCTTTTCTTTTTTCATAAGCAATAATCTTATTATTATTGATTACTAATGCCTGAACATGATTAAATGAATTCGATTTATTCAATATTTGAATTCCCCTTCTAATAGTAATTAGATCAGCACCACTGGGTTTCGTTTTAGTATAACAACCCCTTTTAAGTGTTAATTCTGGATTATATGTATTCAATTTTATGACTTTTATTTTATTTTCTAATAAAATTTTTATTAACTCTATAAGTATTGCTGCATCACCTAACTTTGAAGCCTTAATAATTCTAGGAATATAATAAATACCTTTAAAATCTAATTTTAATTTAGATATTCTAGGTTTAGCAATATTTCCAGCAAATAAAACTTTTTTGCATTTTTTTGATTTAATTAATTCTAAGATTTTACCAAATTTTCCAATATTAATAAAATAGCTATTTTTATCTTTTTTGAATTTATTATTTTTTGACAAATCTATGATGAAATATTTAATTTTCTTTTTTTTTAAACTTTTTAAAATTTCTAATGGTAGTTTCTTCTCCCCTAAAAATAATCCAATCATTTAGAATTTAAAGGTAGGGATATTGGTCGTTTTTTATCAGAATTTATAAAATCTATTATGATATTAACATATTTATTTTCTTTCATGTCTGTATTTATATTTTCTATATTTGATCTAAAATTTTGATCATAAAATACTTTATCATAAAATTTTTGTAATATTTTAATATCATCATTAGAAATTTTTGCTCTTCTAAGACCAATAAGATTTAAACCAACTAAATTATTTCTATTGCCAAGTGATAGACCAAATGGAATTACGTCACTTAAAACTCCAGTCATGCCGCCAACCATTGCAAGTCTTCCAATTCTTGAAAATTGATGTATCGCACAGCTTCCACCTATTATTGCATTATTTTCAATGGTGACATGACCGCCTACCTGAACATTATTTGCCAAAACAATGTTATCCCCAAGATTGCAATCATGCGCTACATGACAGTAAACCATAAGTAAATTATTATTACCTATTTTAGTAATTGTGCCTCCTTGGGATGTGCCTGGATTAATATTAACATATTCTCTAAGTTTATTATTATCACCAATAATTATAGAATTCCTTTCACCTTTATATTTTAAATCTTGTGGAGGTGTTCCGATAGAAACAAAAGGAAAAATCTCATTATTTTTACCAATTTTAGTGTTACCTTTAATGCTAACATGTGAATGTAATTTTGTTTTTGATCCTAATTCTACATCTGAGTCTATTAAACAATATGGACCAATTTCAACATCATTAGAAATTTTTGCATTTGAAGCTATAATAGATGTTGGGTGTATCATTAAGAATTGATAACAAATTCTTATCTAAATGCTTATCAAGAATTGCTACTAATTATTTCTTTCTATCTACTATTGTTGCTGCCCACTGAGCATCAGCCATTTTTTTCCCATTAACAACAGCTTCACCTTTGTATTTCCATACTCTTCCATGAGATCTTACAGCTTCAATATTTAATTCTAATATACATTCAGGAATTACTGGATTTCTAAATCTTGCTTTATCAACAGTCATTAAAAAAACTAATTTATTTTCATAAGTTTTCTTGTCAATACCTGCTGCAGTAAGAGCTGCAGCAGCTTGTCCAAACGCTTCAACAATTAATACTCCTGGCATTACAGGTTCACCAGGAAAATGACCTTGTACAAAAAAACTATCTTTTTTAACATTTACGATCGCAGTAGCTGATTTAAGTTTTTTAATATTGATTAACTCGTCTATGAGTAACATGGGTTCTCTATGTGGAAGTAGATCCTTAATTTGTATTTTATTCAAACGATCTTTCATTTATTGTCTTTTAAAAATTTTCTTATATCCTTAGCAGGATAACCCATGACTTTTGAATTGTCTGGTATATTTTTTATAACACCACTACCACCGCCTATTTGAACATTATTTCCTATTTTTAAATGTCCCGAAATACCTGCTTGACCACCTATATAAACTTTATTTCCAATTTTGGCACTTCCAGCAAAACCAACTTGTCCGGTTATTATACAATTATTACCTATACAAACATTATGTGCAATATGAACTTGATTATCAATAAAAGTATTCTTTCCAATGACTGTATTTGATAAAGATCCTCTATCGATAGTATTGTTACATCCTATTTCAGCATTTTCCTCTATTATAACTATACCAATATGTGGATACCTAATATTTTTTTTTATATTAGGGAAAAAACCAAAACCTTTTTTGCCAATTATGGATCCATCAAGAATCCTAACATTATTACCTATAATTGAATATTTAATTAAAACATTATTACCAATTACACAATTTGATCCAATAATTGTATTTGACTCTATGATAGTATTATGACCTATTAATGTATTATTTCCAATTTTAACTTTTTCACCAATTAAAACATTATGACCAAACTTAACTTTTTTAAAATTTTTTATATTTGGTTTCAATACTGAAAAATCTATAGCATCGTCAAGTGATCCTGGGAAAAAAAGTTCTGTAATTTTGTAAACAGATTTTAAAACGTCTTTTACAACAATAGGGTAACAAAAGTTTTTAATTTTATTAAAATGAGCTTCATTGCAAATTATATATTTAGCTTTAGATTTTTTTAATGAATCTAAATATTTTAGACTATTCATAAATGATATATCTTTTGAAGATGCAGTATGTAAATTGCTGATATTGTTAATTTTAATATCTTTGCTAATTCTCTTTTTTCCTAACTTATTTAGTATTATTGATAAATTTATATTTTGTTTTTTTTTAAAAAAAGGATTTTTAATTTTCATTTAACATTTTTTCTTTTTTAGTTTCATCATTAAAAATTTTTAGTATACTTGGAGTTATATCTAATGAATTAATCCCTACTAAAATATTTTTCTTCTCAATTACCAAGGTTATACCATTTTTTTCAACATAATCTGTTAATAGCGGATTTAATAATTTTAAAATTTTAGACGAATAATTCTTTTTCTGTTCTAGAATTTCATTATTAAGTTTGTTTCTTTCAATTTGAAATTTTTTTAATAACTCATTGAGTTCTGAAATTTGTTTTTGTATTTCATCTTTGCTTAAAATATTTTTTTGATTATTTATTTGAGTTTCTTTCTTATTAATTTGGTCTTCTTTTATTTTTAATTTTTTAATATTTTGATTTTTAATTTTATTTATATTTTTTTTGTAATGTATCCCTAAAGATGAATTGTCTATAATATATTGAATATCTAAGTATACAATATTTTTTGAAAATGAATTCGTTTGAAATAATATAAAAACAATTAAATAGAATATTTTTTTCATTAAAAAGATGTCCCAATCTGAAATCTAAATTTCTCTGTTACATCAGTATCAGACTCACTTATTGGAATTGCGTAAGAAAAAGATAAAGGACCGATAACACTAAACCAATTAATTGCTATACCCGTTGAAGATCTAATTTTATTTGAATCTAGTGAACTGTCGAAATCTACTTCCCAAACATTTGCAATATCCATAAATATATTGAAATCAATATTCTCATTTTCAAAAAGTATATTTGGTATTGTGGAATTTAGATTTAATGCTGTCGCGTAGTTTCCACCAATATATTGAGAGCCATCTTTAGGTCCAATTTTACCACTTTCAAAACCTCTTAATCTACGTGACGGCACATAAACTCTTTTAGATATTCTCACATCATCTTCAAGAGAATTAATTGTATTTAAGTAAAACTGTGTTGAAAATATTATATTATCAGATAATGAGTGATATGTTGCACTTGTAAATTTGTTTTCTAGTGATTTATCATCCGAAATTAATGGTAAAGTTTGTGAAAATGAGCTAATGAAACCGTCTGTAGGTTGATAGTTTTGATCTAAATTATTGTATTTTAATGAATAAGTTAAAAGATTTTCAAAATAATTACCTTCTTGTTTTTTTACAATACTGTTAGCTGTTGAAGATGTTTCTAGATCCTCATAATAATTTGACAATTCAAGATTAATAAACATATCATTTGATTGTTCAAATTCAGTACCAATTGTTATTCCAGTTCTGCTTGTTTTATAACCACTCAATGTAAATAAATCATCAGATGAGCTTTCTATTACAGTTTTTAAAGACTTATCAGAATTATTATAATTTGGGTTAATTACTGAAAATTTACCTTTCAAAGAATCATCTGTAATAGTTACGTTTGTATCTAACCTTATCCCTAGACCTAAGTAATTATTTTCCTTAATACCTGCTGTTATGTTGGAACCGGTTGTACCTGTTCCTGCTCCAGCAAATACTTCACCTGTTGGTTTTTCCTCTACTGTAATATCTATTATTTTATTAGTGTTATAATCATCAATAGAATTATAGTTAACTGATTTAAAAATATTTAATGATTTTAGATTAGAAATTGATTTATTGAAAAGAATTTCATTAAATGGATCTCCTTCATCAACAATTAAAGTATTTCTGATAACTTTTTCATCAGTTATAAAATTACCTAATATATTTATACGCTCTATAAATTTTTTACCTAGATCATCGAGCTTTATAACAATATCAATTTTACCATTATTTACTATTTCGTTAAAGTTTGCATTTAAAAAAACAAAATCGTTGTTTAAAGTAAATTCATTAATATCATCAATTACTTTATTAATTTTACTTGCAGAATAGTTTTCTCCTTGTAAATTTTCAAATACCTTATTGAAAACTGATAAATCATCTATGGAAACATCATTGCTGTCATCAAATTTAATTTCACCAAAAGTAAATTTACTGCCTGCTTTTATATTGAAAATTAATTCAAATTGATTCTCTTCAGTTATAACAGCAGTAGTTGATTTAATCTTAACATTATAAAAGCCCCTGTTCTTGTAAAATTTAATTAATCTATTTGTGTCTAATTTAATCCTGTTTACGTCTAAAAATTTATTTCTTGTAATAAATTTCCAAAATTTTGACTCTTCTGAAATAATAATATTTCTTAAAATAATATCACTAAAAATTTTATCACCAATAAAATTAATTTTTTTAATTTTTGCAATGGGGCCTAAATCGAAATTATATTTAAGATCAATAGTATTATTTTGATTTTGATTAATGGATGTCTCTAATTTGACAAAATAATATCCATAAGATTTTAAAATATTTTTTAAAAGAATAACTTGTTCGTTAATTTTATTCTCTACAAAAGGATATTTTTCAATCTTTGAGGTGACATCTTTAATTTTATCGTAAAGACTGTCTACTTCAACACCTTCAACAATAACTGATTGGATTATTGGGTTTTCAATAACATTTATATTTACAGTTTGATTTTGTATTGATAAATTAACATTCTTGAAATAATTAGTATAATATAATTTCTTTAAAGCTTCATTCAACACATTATTATTTATTTTATCGCCAATTTTTAATGAGGAAAACATTATTATTGTTTCATCTGCCACTCTATCATTACCAGTGATTTTAAAATTTGAGATTGTATCCGATTTTAAATTTTGAAAAAAAAATAATTGTAAAATGATTAAAAAAATAATTTCTTTAAAGATTTTTTTTTTATTGATCATGCTATTTAATATTATTTTCAATGTATTTATTTGTAATCTCAATCATTCTTTTTATATCATAAATATTTTTTGGTTTTAATTTATAATATTTACTTAAAAATGGTCTTTTAATTAATTTTAATATGTTTGTATGAATTGAATTATAATTTATTTTATTATTTAGATACTTATTAACCATATTATCGTTAATAGTTATTAAAATAGTTTCAAAATAAGAGTTATTTTCAGGTATAAAATTTATCAATGATAAAAGAGGAAATTGTTTTTTTTTAGGTTTTTGAAAATCAAGGTTATTTAATTTAATTATATGTTTAGATATATCATCTCTTTTTGAAATCTTTTCAATATCTAAAGCACTAGATATGGGTATAGACATACTTGTTTCATGAGCTAAAAATTTGATTATATTTCCTTTAAAGTAAACAATTGCATGAACAAATGATGTAGGCTGAATAATAATTGATAGTTTTCTTTTGCTCAAATTAAATATTTTTTTTGCTTCTATAAATTCAAAAATTTTGTTCATCATTGTTGAAGAATCGATAGAAATTTTTTTTCCCATTTTCCAATTAGGATGCCTTAGCGCAATTTTTGGCTTTATATCCTTTAAATGTTCTCTTTTTTTATTTAAAAAAGGACCACCAGAAGCTGTCAATATAATTTTATCTATATCTTTGGATTTTTCATGATTTATAAGTTTCCAAATTGAAAAATGCTCAGAATCTAGTGGTATAAATTGTGTTTTATTTTTTTTTAATTTTTTTAAAATTATATCCCAAGCACATACTATAGTCTCTTTATTGGCAATTAAAATTTTTTTCGTTAATGGTATTATTTTAAGAGTTGGATCAAGACCATTGATGCCCGAAATAGAATTAATACAGAAATTAACTTTATTTTTTAAAATTTTATCAATATTATCATTTATACCTAAAAATAAATCAATTTTTTTTTTTTTAAAAATTTTTTTAAATTTTAAGTAATTATTTTTGTCCTCAATAATTGCATTTTTAACATTATATTTTATTGCCTGTTTTAAAAGTTTTTTAATATTTTTTTTTGCTGTAATAATTCGTACATTAAAATTTTTCTGCTTATCTATACACTTTAAAGCAGTAGTTCCGATTGAACCTGTTGATCCTAAAATTACAATGCTTTGATTCATATAAATATTTTAAATAAAGAACCTATTGTTATTGCAAAAATAATACCATCGAAACGATCAAGTATCCCGCCATGACCAGGTAAAATAGAACCTGTATCTTTCACATTACACTTTCTTTTGAAATATGAGATAAATATATCACCTAATTGTGAAATAATAGAGACAAATATAATAATGATGAACAATAAATATTTATCAAAATAAAAATTGAATAAAATAAATACAATTAAAATTGATAATGTAAATGAACCAATCATGCCTGAATAAGTTTTATTGGGACTAATCTTAGTAAGTTTTTTTCCTTTGAATGTTTTTCCAAATATATATCCACCAATATCGGTTGTTATTGAAATTGAAATTAATAATAAAAGAAATATTTTATCATCTACTGTATTAGAATTTAAAGAATACCAAATAAAACTAGTTAAATAAATTAAAAATATCAGTGTAATTAATAAAACTAGATAAATTTTAATTAATTTATTTTTTAAAAAAAATTTTTTAAATAAAGTTAATGCTTCATAAAAAATTTGAAAAAAACAAAAAATTAGAAGAAAAAATAAAATAATATTATTATACAATGATAGTGAAAATAATAATAGTAAAAGTATTGATGTATAAATTCGTTTAGTTAATTCTTTCAATTATACCTCCAAAATTTCGATTTATTTTTTTGAAGTTCAAAATTATTTTTTTAAAGTCACTTTTATTAAAGTCTGGCCACATTTTTTTTATGAAAAAGATTTCAGAATATATAGACTGCCATATCATAAAATTGCTTATTCTGTTTGTATTGCCAGTTCTAATAAGAATTTCGGGGTCTGGAATATCTTTAGTGTATAAATTGCTATTTATATTATTCTCATTAATTATTAATTTTTTTTTTTTATTTTTTTTACAGCAAAAACTAATTCATGTCTTGAACCATAATTCAATGCCATGTTTATTTGAATTTTTGAATTATTTCTTGTCATCTTTTGTACATTTTTAAGTTTGTATCTAAGATCGCTCGGGAAAGGCTTGATATTTCCAATTATTTTAATTTTTATATTTTTTTTTAATAAATTTTTTATTTTTTTTTCTATGTAATTATCTAATAATTTAAATAAATAGTTAACTTCTTTTACAGGTCTTTTCCAATTTTCTGTTGAGAAAACAAATAAAGTTAAATATTTAATTTTTTCTTCAATAGCTGACTCTATAATCTTTTCAACAACCTCTAATCCTTTTTTATGACCATAATTTCTAGAATTTTTTTTTTTTATTCCCCATCTACCATTGCCATCCATTATTATGGCTATGTGTTTGGGGGAGTTCATATTTTCATTATTTCTTTTTCTTTTGACTCAATCATGTTGTCAATAATGTTTATATTTTTATCTGTATATTCCTGAATTATTTTTTCAAATTTTTTTTCATCATCTTCTGAAATGTCTTTACCTTTGAGAAGTTTTTTTAATTCATCATTAGCTTCTCTTCTTATATTTCTTATTGATACTTTACACTTTTCACCCGTAGATTTTATTATTTTTTTCATCTCTACTCTTCTCTCCTCGCTTAAATCTGGGATAGGAAGTCTTACTAACTGACCATCGATTTGTGGATTTAATCCTAATTCAGATTTTTTAATTGCTGAATCTACTAGTGTAACATTGTTTAAATCCCATACTTGTACGTTTATTGTTCTTGGTTCGGGTGTAGTTATTGTAGCAAGTTGATTAATAGGCAGTTTCTGGCCATAAACATCTACTTTTATTAAATCTAACATGCTTGAATTAGCTCTACCTGTTCTAAATGAATTTAGCTCTTTTGAGTAAATGTCAATCGTTTTAGACATTTTCTGCTGATATGTCTTATCTTGAAACATTATTCACCAATTTTGATTCTAATGAATTCTTTGATTTTTAAATCTGATATATTGTAATCAGATAATATTTCAGATACTTTTTTCTTAGGTTCCATAACCCAATTTTGTGTCATTAAACTATTATCTTCCTTAAATTTGTTAATTTTACCTATACTTATCTTTTTTACAATTTCATCAGATTTTCCTGAATTTTTCAATTCTTCCAAAATTAATTTTTGTTCTTTGTCAATTATATCTCCATCAATTTCATCTGAGATTAATGCAATAGGATTAGAAGCGGCAACATGCATAGATAATTGTTTACCCAATAAATCTATTTCATCATTTTGATTTTTGCTTTCTAAACTAACTATAACTCCTAATTTAGAGACATTATCTTTTATAACAGAATGTTGATACATAAAATTTTTAGAATTTGGGTTGTTTATTGTTTTAATTTTTCCAATTGTAATTTTTTCACCGATTTTTGCAATTAGTGAAACAATATTGTCCTTAACAGTTTTGCCATTCACCATTTTTAAGTCACTTAATTTATCTATATTAGATAAACATAAATTATTTAATTCTCCCAATTCTTTAACAAATGAGATAAAGTCTTCATTTTTTGCAACAAAATCTGTTTCACAATTAACTTCAATTATTGAGGTTTTTGATGTATCACCGCTAATAACAACAACTCCCTCTTTTGCGTCTCTGGACATTTTTTTTGAAGCTTTTGCTATACCTTTTACTCTTAGAATTTCGACTGCTTTGTCTAAGTTTCCTTTTGACTCTTTAAGTGCTAGATTACAGTCTTTAAAACCTGCTCCAGTAGATTTTCTTAACTGTTTAACTTTTTCAATATCACTCATTTTAAAGTTAATTTAGTTTTTTTTGGTTTTTTTTAGGAATAATTTCAGCTTTACTGTCAATTTGCTTAATATTTTCTGTCTCAAGATTTATGCTTTGTTTCGCATCATGAATAGTCTCTTTCATCAAATTACAATATAAATCAATTGATCTTCTAGCGTCATCATTTCCTGGTATAGGATAATCTATCCCATCTGGATTAGAGTTAGTGTCTAAAATTGCTATAATTGGAATTCCAAGTTTGATTGATTCTTTAATCGCAAGAGATTCATAATTGGTATCTATAATAAAGACTAAATCTGGAACTTTTTTCATTTCCATTATGCCCCCTAAAGATCTTTGTAATTTATCTCTTAGTCCACTCATTTTTAGTAATTCTTTTTTTGTAAATCCTCTATTCTCTGAAGACAAATCTGTATTTATTTTATTTAATTTTTTTATTGAATTAGAAATGGTACCCCAGTTTGTTAACATTCCACCTAACCATCTATAATTAACAAAATATTGACCAGTTTCTTTTGCGAGTTGAGCAACTGCTTCTGAAGCTTGTTTTTTTGTAGATATAAATAATATTTTGCCTCCAGATGAAATTGTATTATGAACTTTTTCTAATGCACTATTCGTAAGCTCTAGAGTTTGAGTTAAATCAATAATATGAATGGAATCTCTTTTTCCAAATATATATTTTTTCATTTTAGGATTCCATCTCAAGGTTTTATGGCCAAGATGTACACCTGCCTCTAATAATTGTTCGATTGTAATTTTAGGTATTTTCATATCTATTCCCGGTTGTGCCACCACAGTTATTGCCCTTAAGGGACCGGAGGTTTAAAACCATTAACTGTGTGCGTATTAATTTTGGAATAAATACAATTTATTTAATAAAATACAACCTTTTTTTAATCTATTAACACATTTTCTAATAAATTAAGGGAATTTAGCAGCTCATTACTTAATTTTCTTTTGTTTTTTAGCTTAAATTCATGGATTTTTTCATTTTCATCAAGATAGATTTTTACAACTGTTTCTCCTTTTTCAATTGGCAGTTTTTTTAATTTTTTAATATCTTCAATTTTATTAAATTTAAAAGAAATATTTGCAATTTTTTTATTTATTAATTCTTTCAGTGACATTATCCCTTTAACATTAATTCTTTTTTGGGATTTATTATCATCAGAATAATTTTTAATAAGTGTCAACATAAGTGAGTTTCCCTCTTTTAAATATTCTCTATTAAATTCAAATATCTCTGAAAAAATAAATAATTCAAACACATTGGATAAATCTGAAAATTTTACTATACCATAAGAAGTTCCTTTCTGTGTCTTTTTTTCTTGTACCTTTAATACAGTACATCCTATGTTTGAACTTAAAATATTATTACTATTTTCAAATTCTTGGTAATTTATTATATTATAATTCTTAAAGATTGATTTATATTGGTTTAATGGATGGTCAGAAATATAGAAACCTAAAGTATCAAATTCATTTATAAGTTTTGTATCAATATCCCAATCATCTGTTATTTTTAAAAAATTTATTTCCTCACTAAGTTCTTCTTCAAATAAATTAATTTGATTTAATGAATTATTTTCATAAATATTTTTTGATTTTAAAATAATGTTAGGAATAGAATTAAATAATGATTGTCTATTATCATTTAAACTATCAAAAGCACCAGCTTGTACAAGTCCTTCTAATTGTAGTTTATTTATATATTTAGGATCAATTCTATTGATAAAATCAGATAAATTTTTGAATATACCATTCTTTACTCTCTCCTTTACAACACAAGAAATGGCTTCAAAACCAACATTTTTTATTGCTCCCAAGGCATAATAAAAATTATTTCCATCAGATGAAAAGTTTGCAAATGATTTATTTATATCTGGTCTAATTATTGGTATATTTAACCTTTTTAGCTCTTCATAAAATTCACTTAATTTTTTTTGATTTGATAATTCCATGGACATCGAAGCTACAAAAAATTCATGTGGATAATATGTTTTGAGAAAAGCTGTTTGATAAGCTAAAACCGCATATGCTGCCGCATGACTTTTATTAAAACCGTACTCAGCAAATGGCTCAATTTTCAAAAATATTCCTGCAGCAATATCCTTATTAATTCCATTAGCAAAAGCACCGTCAACAAATCTTTGCTTTTGCTTTTCTAATTCTTTCCTCTTTTTTTTGCCCATTGCTCTTCTCAAAATATCAGCTTCTCCAGCTGTAAATCCTGAAAGAGCCTGCGCTATCTGCATAACTTGTTCTTGGTAAATTATTACTCCATATGTTGGTTTCAAAATTTCCTCTAATTTTGGGTGAAGATAGTCTGGTTTTCTTTTGCCATGCTTGCATTCATTATATATTGGGATATTACTCATGGGCCCAGGTCTATATAATGCTACTAGTGCAATTATATCCTCCAACCTATTTGGTTTCATATTTATAAGAGCGTCTTTCATGCCAGAGCTCTCAAGTTGAAATAGCCCCACTGTCTTTCCACTAGATAATAATTCATATACTTTTTGATCTTCATAATTTATTTTTTCAACCTTAAATTCAGGATTATTTTTATTAATTAATTTTTGTGCTTTATCTATAACTGTTAGTGTCTTTAAACCTAAGAAGTCAAATTTAATTAGTCCAGCATTTTCTGCTGAGTACATGTCAAATTGAGTTGATGGCAATAACAAGTCAGCTGAATTATCTTTGTATAAGGGAACGGTTTCTGTTAATTTTTTATCTGCAATAACAACTCCAGCTGCATGAGTAGCAACGTTACGGTTTAAACCTTCTAATTTGAGAGATAAATTAACTAAACGATCAACCCTTTTATCTTCTTTTATTAACTTTTGTAATCT
>MDTG01003263.1_pt1 | contig 12783 bp, 13 predicted proteins | sample 811421 | NCBI WGS metagenome assembly MDTG01 (sample SAMN05326645, study PRJNA326480) | marine metagenome | isolation source: seawater | place: Pacific Ocean: South East | collected 2011 | reverse complement strand
GTTATTTTTATATTGTTTTTCTCTGATATTCTTTTGATAATAGAAGAGTTTTTAGAGTTTGCAGTAAATATTAATTCATAATCATCTCCAGAAGATAAAAGCGAATTCATTTTGACTTTTCCATTATTAATTAATTTTTTTGTTTTATTAGAAAATGGAATAAGGTTTTTATTAATTGAAGCTCCATAGTTTTTATAATCAATTAAATTAGATAAATCGCCATAAAATCCATCTGATATATCAATTCCAGAAGTTACGTAATTATTAATCTTGTTACCTATAGAACAATGTTTTGGATATAAGTATTTTTTTAAAAAAAATTTTTTATCTAAATTATCTACTTTTATTTTTCTTTTTATAATACTTAAACCTATTGATGAATCTCCTATATTCCCGGTAACCCAAATGTCATCATTAATTTTAACTCCTGTTCTTTTTATAATTTTACCTTTTGTTATATATCCAAAAAAATTAGCAGAAATAATAATTTTATTTGAATTAGATAAATCTCCACCAATAAGAAAAAAATTATATTTTTTTTGCAAAAAATTTAATTTTTTTGTAAATCTTTTTAACCAATCATGTTTAATGTATTTAGGTAAACATAAAGATAAAGTATATGCGTAAGGAGAAGAACCCATAGCAGAAATATCAGATAAGTTGTATGTTACAATTTTATTTGCTATTGATTCTGGTTTATCGTTTTTAAAAAAATCAACTGATTCTAATATTGTATCATTTGTTATTACAAGTTTTTTGTTTTTGGATAAATTAATAAAAGCAGCATCATTCTCAAAATTAAATGATTCTAATTTTTGAAAATTTAATTTTTTTAAATATTTATAAATTATATTTTTTTCAGAAATGCCTTTATATTTTTTCATTTATTAACTTATCTAATATAGAATTAATTAATTTAGTTTCTTTATGGCTAACAAAAGATTTAGAAATTTCAATATAGTCATTCAATATTATTTTTATTTTTTCTTTTTCAGAATTTCTTATTTCGCTTATTGTCATTAATATTATTGATTGATTTATAATATCCCATTTTGAAAATTGTCTATCAAATTTAATTATTTGATTAATTTCTTCAGATAAATCTTTAAAATTAATTGTTTTGTAATAAGATAATAATTTAGAGAGAAAATTAACATTATATTGAATTTTCCCTAAATTCTCATCAATAATAGTGTTCCGATAATATTTGTCAAAATCATCTTTTATAGAATCAATATCTTCTCTATTTAGTAGTTGTTGAGAAATTAATTGAATAGCTACAAGTCTAGTTTTGGACCGTAATTTATTGTCCATAATTTAATTTTAATAAATCTAAACATGCTTTTGCTGCTTCTCTACCTTTATTGCCACTATTAGTATCTGCTCTTTGTAAAGCTTGTGTCTTATTTTCACATGTTAAAATTCCAAAACCAATTGGTTTATTTGATGAAATTGATAAATCCATAATTTTTCTTGAGCATTCATTTGAGATCAACTCAAAGTGATAGGTTTCACCTCTAATAATACATCCTAAGGCAATAAAACCATCATAAAATTTTAAGTTTCGATTTATTATGTAAGGAATCTCAAATGAACCTGGAGAGTCAATAATTTCAAAATATATCTTATTCTCTTTTAAAAAATTGGTAGCACCAATTTTTAAAGAATCAGATATGTCCTTATAATAATTTGCAGAAACAATGAGTACTTTTTTATTCATGTTAAAACTATATTTTTTCTTGAGAGATAATTTCTAAATCAAAACCATCTAAAGCAATAATTTTTTTATTACTATTAGACAATAATATAATTTTGTGCAAACCTAATTCTAATAAAATTTGAGCACCTACTCCATACTCTCTTAATTCTAGTTTTGTATCTTCAGAATCTCTACGTTTAAACATTTTTTGTATATTTGGAGCCATATCACTATTAATTAAAACTATTGCCCCACTACCTTTTTCTTCAATTATCTTAAATGACTTTGAAATTTCATCTCCAAAAATATTTTTTTCTTCAAATATATCTTTTGTAATATCTAATTTATGCATCCTAACATAGGTAGGTTTTGTATTATTTGATAAATTTTTAACTAATGCGTAGTGTTTCTCACCTGATAAAATATTTTTAAAAATTTTAAGTTTAAAATCTTTCCCCATCTCACTTTGAAATTTTCTTTCAGACTCTAATTGAATAATTTTAGAATTTTTTAATCTATATTTTATTAAATCAGAAACTGTACCAATTTTAAGATCATGTTGTTTCGCAAACTTTAAAAGTTCAGGTATTCTTGCCATTGTTCCATCATCACTCATAATTTCACATATGACACCTGAAGGATTTAAACCTGCAATATTAGCTATATCTACTGCTGCTTCTGTATGGCCCGCTCTTTCTAAAACTCCTCCTGCCCAAGCCATTAAAGGAAATATATGTCCAGGGGAGACTATATCATATTTTATACTATTATTATTAATTGCTACAGAAATAGTGTGAGCTCTGTCGGCTGCTGAAATTCCTGTTGTAACTCCTTCTTTAGCTTCAATAGAAACAGTAAAAGCAGTTAAGTCATTTTTTTGATTTGATGGATTCATTAGAGGTAATTCAAGTTCATCAATTCTCTTTTTGGTTAAAGCCAAACAAATTAATCCTCTTCCATATTTTGACATAAAATTAATAGATTCAGGTGTTACCATTTGGGCAGGAATAATTAAATCACCTTCATTTTCTCTATCTGGATCATCGACAAGAATAAACATTTTACCATTTTTTGCATCATGAATAATTTCTTCAATTGTAGATAAAAAATTATTATAGAGGTTCTTAGACATTTTTAACAACATACCTTGCTAATGCATCATATTCTATATTAACTTGATCGCCAACTTTTGCAGACCTTAAATTAGTATTCTCATAAGTATGAGGTATTATTGAAATAGTAAAGTGATCTAATTCTACTTTTGCAATAGTAAGAGATATCCCATTAATCGCAATTGATCCTTTTTCAGCAACAAATTTTTTCATTGTTTCATTTATTTTGAATTTAAAATCCCAACTTGATTTAAGTTTTTGTATATTCAATATATTAGTAACACAATCAACATGACCATAAACAAAATGACCAGAAAGTTCATCACCAATTTTTATTGATTTCTCAATATTAATTAATTTATGCAATTCTTGAGAATAAAGATTTGATCTTTCTCTTGTTTCCTCTCCAATATTAACACAAAAAATAAACTGATTATTATTATTTTTTTCTATAGAAGTAGCTGTAAGACATACGCCATTACAACTTATTGATGAGCCGACTTTGCAATCATTTAAATCAACATCTGTTTTAATAAATGTATCATTAGATTCACTATTAACTATTGTGCCTGTTCCTTGTATTATTCCAGAAAACATTATGGTTTAAGCTCATAATTTGAATAATCGTCATTTCCAAACTTTTTTTTATCAATTTTTGATAATTTGAGGTTTTTTAAAGAATTTTTTATTAATAATGGAATGCCCTTATCTCCAATTTTGATTGGAGATTTAAAAATATGCAATTCATCTACAAGTTTATGCTTTATTAATTCGCTAAATAAGATTCCTCCTGCTTCTACCAAGATATCTCTTATACCTATATTATATAGTTTGGTAAATATTGTATTTAATTTGAATTTATATTTAATATCATTTTTGATATAAATAATTTCACAGCCTAATTTTTTTAGATACTTGGATTTTTTATTATTTTTTAAAGTAAAAATAATAATCCTCCTTTTAGTTAACGAATTTAAAACTTTCGAATTAATTGGCATTTTAAGAAAATTATCTAGTATGATTAGAGGAGGATATTTAATGATTTTATTTTTTCTTCTAATAGTGAATCTTGGATTGTCTTTTATTATAGTTTTAGAAGTAGTTAGAATTGCTTGACTTTTATATCTTAAAATATGAGCATATTCTCTACTTTTGGAATTAGATATCCATTTACTATTATAATCTTCCCAAGCAATTTTTTCATCATAAGAAATTGCCATCTTAACTTTAGTAAATGGTTTTTTTTTAATCAAACTTTTAAAAAAAAACTTATTTAACTTAAAAGTGTCCTTTTCAGTTATTCCTGTATAAACATTAATGTTATTTTTTTGTAACTTTTTGATACTTTTTTTATTAGTACGTGGATCAGGATCATATTTTGCAATAAAAATATTTTTTATTCCTGATCTTATTATTTGATTTGTGCATGATCCATTATAAGAATCATGATTACAAGGTTCCAGAGTAACGTACATATTGGCGCCAAGTGATTTTTTTCCAGCTTTCTTTATAGCAATTTCCTCAGCATGAGGTCTGCCAGCGGATGCGGTGGCAGCTTTTGATATTATCTGATTATTTTTAACTATTAAACAACCGACAGAAGGATTTGGGAATGTTTTACCAAAATTTTCATTCGCAAGTAAATGAGCTTTTAATAAATATTTTTTATGAAAATTTTTCACGAAATAAGAATTTATTTTTCTTCTAAATTATCAAGAAAATCTTCAAAATCCTTTACTTCTCTAAAATTTTTGTAAACAGATGCAAATCTAACATAAGCAACTTGATCTAAATGAGATAATGCATCCATGATATATTGACCAATTAATGATGATTTAATTTCTGTTTCTCCAGAATTTTCTAACTTTCTTACTATTGCATTAACTATTTTTTCTATTTTGTCTTGATCAACCGTTCTTTTTCTTAAAGCTAAAGATATAGCTCTGTACATCTTATCTCTATCAAAAACCTCTTTCTGCCCATTAGTTTTAATAACTATCAAATCCCTTAGTTGAATACGCTCAAATGTAGTAAATCTTGATCCACATTGTTCGCATATTCTTCTTCTTCTAATTGCTGTATTGTCTTCAGTTGGTCTTGAGTCCTTTACTTGAGAGTCATCATTGCTGCAAAATGGGCAACGCATTTAGTATGCACCTTTGTATATTGGATATTTTGAACAAAGCTCTATAACTTTACTCTTAGTAATTTTGCAAATTTCTTCTCTCTCATTCTCATTTAACAATAAGCTATCTAATATATCAGCAATCATATTACCTACTAATTCAAAATCATCATTATTAAAACCTCTAGAAGTTGCTGCAGGTGTTCCAAATCTTAAACCAGATGTTATTTTAGGAGGGTTTGGATCAAAAGGGATGGCATTTTTATTGCATGCAATTCCAACATCTTCTAGAATCTTTTCAGCCTTATCTCCAGTTAGTTTCTTAGGAGTTAAATCTAGCCACACTATATGAGAATCTGTTCCACCAGTTACAATTTTAAAACCTCTTTTAATTAAAATCTGAGATAAAAATTTAGCATTAGAAATAACCATCTTTATATAATCAGTGAATTCTGGTTTTAATGCTTCGCCAAATGCAACTGCTTTAGCTGCCATAACATGCATTAATGGTCCGCCTTGCAAACCAGGGAAGACAGCAGAATTAATTTTTTTATAAATCTCTTCATTATTAGTTAGAATCATTGCACTCCTTGCGCCTCTTAGTGTTTTATGAGTGGTAGATGTTACAATATCAGCATAGTTAATTGGACTTGGATATTGTTTGGCAGCAATTAAACCTGAATAATGTGCCATATCAACTAACAAATAGGCGCCTACTTCATCTGCAATTTCTTTAAATTTTTTCCAATCTATTATTCTTGGATAAGCTGAAGCACCAGCAATTATCATTTTTGGTTTATGTTCTTTTGCAAGTTTTGCTACCTCATCATAATCTATAAAATCTTTATCATTGCCATCTTTCTTAACTCCATATTGAATTGAATTAAACCATTTGCCTGAAAGATTAGGTTTTGCTCCGTGGGTCAAATGCCCACCAGAAGCTAAAGACATACCTAAAATTGTATCATGTGGTTTGAGTAAAGCCAAAAAAACAGCTTGATTTGCTTGTGCTCCGCTATGAGGCTGAAGATTAGCATATTTACAATCAAATAGTTTTTTTACTCTATCAAGAGCTATTTCTTCTGCCTGATCTACAAACTCACAGCCTCCATAATATCTCTTTCCAGGATAACCTTCAGCATATTTATTTGTCATAATTGACCCTTGAGCATTTAATACTGCAAGAGAACAAATATTTTCAGATGCAATTAGCTCAATTTGATTTTGTTGTCTTTTTAATTCATTTTCTAAAGATAAAAATACCTCAGGATCTGAATCTTTAATTTGTTTTTGATATAATTGTGTCATTAGAATTATGTATTTAATTTATATATTCTTTTTTTATGTCTTCCACCTTCAAATTCTGAATTAATAAAATTTTCTACACATTTTATTGCTTCATGTATATCCATAAATCTGCCAGGTAAAACTAATATATTTGCATCATTGTGTTCTCTCATTAATTTTGCAATTTCTGCATTAAAGGCTAAGCCTGCTCTAATATTTTGGTTGCGATTAGCAGCTATTGCCATACCTATTCCTGATCCGCATATTAAAATACCTTTAGAATTATTTTTTGAATTTAACTTGGAGACTAAATTATTAGCTAAATCAGGATAATCAACACTATCAGTATTTTTTGTTCCAAGATCTATAAAATCTTTGTATGAGTCAATAATTTGGCTTTTTAAATTAAAGCCTGCATGGTCCGAAGCTATATAAATTGTTTCTTTCATATAAAATAAGTTAATAATGCTTAATTAATAAAATTACACTATATTATTATAATTTATGGAAAATGACAATTTATGGCTTGATCCTCTTTATTTAGACGATTTGTTAAATGAAGAAGAAAAAAATATAAGAAAATCAGCTCACAATTTTTGTGAAAAAAATCTTTTACCAATAGTAGTAAAAAATAATAGAGAAAATTTTTTTGATAAAGAACTTTATAAAGATTTTGGATCTATGGGATTTCTTGGTTCAACTATACAAGGATATGGATCCGCAAATGTTAATAAAGTTTCATATGGATTGATAGCTGCTGAAATGGAATCTATTGATAGCAGTTATAGATCTGCAATTTCAGTTCAATCTTCTTTAGTAATACACCCAATTTTTTATTTTGGTTCAGAAGATCAAAAAAATAAATATTTACCAGATTTAATTAAAGGAAAAAGTATAGGATGTTTTGGTCTTACAGAAAGTGAAGCAGGATCAGATCCAGGATCAATGAAAACTTTATATAAAGAGGAAAAAGATTTTTATATATTAAATGGTACAAAAAATTGGATAACTAATGCTCCTATCGCTGATTTATTTATTATTTGGGCTTTAGATGAAAGTAAAACAATTAAAGGATTCATTATTGAAAAAAATATTAAAGGTTTAAGTACTTCAATAATAAAAAACAAAGGAAGTTTAAAAATTAGTCCCACAGGTCAAATTATTTTAGATAATGTAAAAATACCTAAACAAAATATTTTACCTAAAGCTAATAGTTGGAGTTCAGTTTTTTCTTGTTTAAATAATGCTAGATATGGAATTTCTTGGGGAGCAATCGGTTCAGCTCAAGCCTGCTGGTTAATAGCTAAAGAATATAGTGAAAATAGAATAATGTTTAAGAAACCTTTAGCATCTAAACAATTAATTCAAAAAAAATTAGCTGATATGCAAACTGAAATTACTCTTGGATGGAGTGCTTGTTTGCATGCAGGCAGGGCTTTAGATAGAAATAAAGATATGAAAATTGCAATAAGCTTATTGAAAAGAAATAATTGTTTAAAGGCAATTGAAATAGTTAGAGAAGCAAGAGATATCCTTGGAGCAAATGGAATACTTGATGAATTTCATGTAATAAGGCACCTAGTAAACCTTGAAACTGTTAAAACATATGAAGGAGCAGAAGATATTCACGCTCTTATTCTAGGAAAAAATCAAACTGGGATATCAAGTTTTTAAACAGAATAAATATATTTATTAATATGAAAAAAATTGATAGATTTTTTATTTTGTGTAGAATTATCCTTAATTAAATTCATATAACTTTGGGAGGAAATATGAAAAAAAATTTAAAAAGGCGTGAGTTTCTTAAGAAAGCTAGTGTTGCAGGAGCAGCAGCTGTAGCAACATCAACACTTTCTGCGCCAGCAATTGCATCAGGTCACCAAGAATGGATAGTATGTAGTGCTTTTGGAAAAGCGGGGCTTTTAGGTCAAGCTATTCAAGCTTTTGGAGATAATGTAAATAAATATTCTGATAAGCTGAAAATTAAAGTTTATCATGCAGGAGAACTTGTTCCAGGACTAGAATCATTAGATGCAGTTCGATCTGGAGCAGCGCAAGCTTCTTATGGTGCACCATATTATTGGAAAAATTTATCTGATGCTATTGAATTCGTAGCAACTTGTCCATTTGGGATGAATGCCATGGAACAAAATGCTTGGTGTTATTATGGAGGAGGAATTGAAGAGGCAGATAAAATTTATAATGCACTTGGATTAAAATTCTTACCAATGGGTAATACTGGTAATCAGATGGGAGGTTGGTTTAATAAAGAAATTAATACACCTAGTGATTACAAAGGCCTAAAAATGAGAATGCCGGGTCTTGGAGGAAGAACAATAGAGAAGCTAGGTGCTACACCTGTTCTTTTAGCTGGACCTGATGTGCTTCCATCTTTATCTTCTGGAGCTGTTGATGCTGCTGAATGGATATGTCCTGCAGCCGATTTAGGAGCAGGTTTATATCAAGCGGCAAAATACTATTATGGACCAGGTTGGCACGAACCGTCTACTCTTCTTGATTTATCTATTGATCTTAAAGCGTGGGAATCATTAGATTCAGACACCCAAGGTCTTGTTGACGATTTAACTAAATCATTTAACATGACAGTATTCAGTCGTTTTCAAGCTATTAATGGACCAGCCTTACAAAAGCTTATTAATGAGCATAATGTTCAACTAAGAACATTTCCAGATGAAGTACTAATTGCTCTAGGGAATGCTGCTGGTGAAGTAGTTTCTGAAAGAGGTTCGATAAACTCAGAGACTAAAGCTATAGCAAATCATTTATTGTCTTTTAGAAAAGTAATAAAAGAATGGTTTACAAAAGGTGAACAACAGTTCTCTAGAATTAGAGATCTGCCTTTTGAATATCCTGATTCTGTTTAAAATAAATAAAAAAAGAGGTCTTTGAATGAAGGCCTCTTTTAATTTATAAGTCTTGGTAACCAAGTTGCTATCTGAGGAAATACAAATACTAAAATAATAGAAATTATTTGAATAAAAATATAAGGTATAACTCCTTTGTAAATATTAATTGTTTTTACTTCTTTAGCCGCAACCCCTCTTAAAAAGAAAAGTGAAAATCCAAATGGTGGGGTTAAGAAACTTGTTTGTAGATTTAAAGAAATTAGGATTCCTAGCCACAATGGATCTGCACCATTTGCAATTAATCCTGGGCCAACTAAAGGAATTACTACAAAAATAATTTCAATATAATCAAGGAAGAAACCAAGTAAAAAAATCGTTATCATAACAATTAATAATGCACCATATTCTCCTCCGGGCATGTTGGTAAGAAAATTACTAATCATTTCATCACCTTGAAAACCTCTAAAAACTAAAGAAAACATAGATGCGCCGAGCAAAATTATAAAAACAAAAGAACTCATTTTTGCTGTTGTTGTTGCAGCCTCAAAAACATTTTGTAGTGTTAAATCTCTTCTAAAGAATGCTAATAAAGCTGCTCCAGCTGCTCCGACAGAAGCAGACTCAGTTGGAGTTGCAATACCTAAAAAAATTGAACCGAGAACAGCTAATATCAAAAAAATAGGAGGGAAAACTTCAAATATAGCATTATTAATAACTTCAGATCTAGGTTTATTGTTTTTTGAGATTGGAAGATCATTGGGTCTAATTCTAGCAACAATCAATATATAAATAATAAACATAGCTACTAAAATTAAACCAGGAATTAGTGCTCCTGCAAATAGGTCAATAGCAGTAACAGGAAGAGGTGCTAGATCGCCTGTCATTAATCCTGCTTCTTCGTTAGCTCCTTGCAACATTTCTGCTAATAAAATTAAAACAATTGAAGGGGGTATTATTTGTCCTAGTGTCCCTGATGCACAAATTGTTCCAGTAGCAATTTTTTCATCATAACCAGCTTTTAACATTGTTGGTAAAGCTAGCATTCCCATCGTAACAACAGTTGCTCCTACTATCCCAGTAGATGCGGCTAATAACATTCCAACTAAAACAACTCCTATTCCCAAACCACCTCTGATTGATCCAAATAAATCACCTATTGATTCAAGTAACTTCGCTGCTATATTTGTTTTCTCTAACATTACTCCCATAAAAATAAAAAGAGGTACTGCAACTAATGCTTCATTAATCATTATGCCGTAAATTCGTTGAGGAAAGAAAAATAACATCCTAAAATTAAAAATATCTAATAAATCTCCAATGAAAGCAAAAATTAAAGCAGAACCAGCTAAAGTGAAAGCAACTGGGAATCCAAATAACAAAAATAAAAGTGTTGTTATAAACATTATTATTGCTAAAATTTCTGGGGTCATTTTTTTATTAATGTAATAAAGTTATTTATAATTTTAGAAATAGCTTGTATAAAAAGTAAAAAAGCAAAAATAAGTATTGCAGCTTTCAATAAAAATAACATTTGCAATCCTCCTGCTTCTCTTGAGATTTCATTAATTTCCCATGATTTATAAACAAAAGGAAAACTATATGACCAAATTATATATAAAAAAGGAATTAATAAAAATGTATTTCCAATAAAATCTACTAATGACTTATAAATATTAGAAGAACTTCTATAAATTATATCAATTCTTACATGCGCATTATTTAGATAAGTATAGCCTGCACCAGCCATAAATATATAAGCATGCATCCAAACATAAGTTTCCTGCAACCAAATAAAACTTATTCCAAATAAATATCTTAGAACAACTACTAAAAAAACATTCAATGTCATTAATATAACTAGAAAGGCACAGAGGTAACCAGCAACTTTATTTATTGAGTTAATTATTGAAGAAAGTTTTTTAAGACTACTTATTAACATACATTAGTCTAAACCTTTTCTATATCCATTACTATATGAATATAATCCATTGCATGTCCAATTGGGTTATTTGCAATTTCCTCTTGGTAAGAATCATAAAATATATCAACAATTTTATCAATTTCAGTTGAATTACGTTTATTTAAAGCAGTTTTAAAGACTGTTTCAGACCAGCTTCTCATAGTTGGTATTAATGATTTTGCATAATCTAGAGAAGACATTGTGGATTTATTTTTTTTGTAATAAACTTTGTAAGGGCAGTCAGTTAGCATTGTTTTATAAGATCTTAATTTTAATCCTGATTTAGATACCTTAGAGTCCGGGTTTTCAAATGGTTTAATGAATTCTTCAACTGTTCTATAGTGTTGAGTAAAAGTAGCTGAAATAAATTCATCATTTGAAATTATTCCTTTTTTTTGCAAAGCTTTCCAATGGAAAGTAAATTTATCAAACATACAATGACCGCCTGTATTGCCTAAATATCTTCCTTTTTCATCAATTCCAAAGTTTAAAGATATGAATCTCCCTCCAGATACAAGTTCTTTAGATCTATTAATTAATATTGATTCCCAATCTTTTGAGGCTTGAGATTTAAATTTATCTTTTTCTTGATTATTTGCACCAGTCATATGAACGTGATTCATAATTTGACATGGTTTAACTGAAACATAGTGCATAGCTGTAGCAGAAAAACCAAGAGAAAGTGAATTATTTGACATTAACTGCCTATGAAACCCTGTACCGCATCCATGAATAAATATATTTGAAAATTCATTTTGAAAGGAAAGTTTTGGATTTCCTTCCATGCCTTGCATTATTTTAAATAATGTTGAAAAATCATTTGATGGAAGATCAGTATATAAAATTTCTATTTGTTTATTATTATCATTTTTTTTTAAATTATTTATTATTTTGAACCAAAGTTCTTGGCTAGTACCTCCATCAGCACTTCCAAAATCAGCTATTCGCAAAATTGGATGTTTTGGAATTTCTTTAAGGGCTCTTTCAATAAGAGGTTGGGTTGTATTAATAGCTATTTTTGCACCAATTGTTTTTTTTGAATAATAACCTAAACTGCGCATTGACAAAACAGATTGGGTATCTAAGTCTGAATTATTCATTAAATATACTAGTTAAGGATTATTAAATTTTAGTTCTTTGTTAAATCTTTTTGGAATTTTTTTTCCCGATTGAGATCTTTTTCCTATCCAAAAATTAATATTTTTTTCATTTTTGATTTTTGATCCTGTTCTCCAACTTATACCATCAGATAATTGAAAAATTTGAATATCAGATAAAAATTCATTATTTTTAATTTTTTGAAGTTGAACTCCTCCTCCTTTTTTTAAAACAGGAAGTTGGTCAATTTTAAAAATTAATAATTTTGAACTAGAGTTAACACAAGCTATATGGTCTCCAATAATATTATTTATACTCAATACCTCATCATTAGATTTTAAATTAAATAATTGCTTACCTTTTTTTTGAGAGGTAATAATATCATTTAAATCAGCAATAAATCCCTTACCTAATTTAGAAGTTATTATGATTTTATCATTATTATTATAAGGCAAAATTCCAACAATTTTATCATTTGTATTAGATTCAACAAAATAAATAAAATTTTTAGGGTTAGATTTTCCTGATGGTAGAATGTTAGGATCAATTGTAAAAACCCTTCCTGAACTTACAAATAACAATATTTTTTGATTAGATAATAATTTTTTATGAGATAAATAATTTTTTGTTGTTTG
>MDTG01348009.1_pt1 | contig 12784 bp, 10 predicted proteins | sample 811421 | NCBI WGS metagenome assembly MDTG01 (sample SAMN05326645, study PRJNA326480) | marine metagenome | isolation source: seawater | place: Pacific Ocean: South East | collected 2011 | reverse complement strand
TAGCTAATTGCTCATCATTTGGAGCTTTACCATGCCAAGCATGAGTATGCATCATAAAGCTAACTCCGTTACCCATCTCAGTTTTCATTAAAATTGCTACAGGCTTTTTATTACCCAATTTACTTTTTGCTACATTAAGAATTTCAATAATTCGCACCAATGAATTACCCTCTTTCAATTCCAAAACATCCCATCCAAAAGCTTCAAATTTATCGCTGACATCACCTAAACTAAGAACATCTTCCGTACTTCCATCAATTTGTTTTCCATTAAGGTCTATCGTTGCGATGAGATTGTCCACATCATTTCCAGCAGCATACATTAATGCTTCCCAATTTTGACCCTCCTGTAATTCCCCATCTCCCATGAGGACATAAACAGTATTAGGATCATTGTTTAATTTTTTTGAAAGTGCTGCACCAATTGCAACTGAAAGCCCTTGTCCTAAAGAACCTGAGGCAACACGAATTCCTGGTAGACCTTCATGAGTAGTGGGATGACCTTGAAGCCTTGAGTTAATTAACCTAAAGGTGTTTAATTCCTTTACAGGAAAATATCCACATCGAGCCAAAGTACTATAGAATACTGGTGAAATGTGTCCATTGGATAAAAAGAAAAGATCTTCATTTTTACCATTCATTGAAAAGGCACAATCATGCTTCATAATTTCAAAATAAAGTGCTACAAAAAATTCAGTACAACCTAAAGATCCCCCTGGGTGTCCTGAGTTTACTTTATGAACCATCCTTAAAATATCACGACGTATTTGAGAAGTAATACTTTCTAAAGAGTGATTTTCAATCATATTTTTAAATTTTCGATAAATGTAAACTTTCTATTACTCTTTTTATGTAGAAAGTTAAAGAGTTAATTAACAATTGAAAATAGGCTTTATTATTCTTGTATAATAGTATCTTTAAACCAATGAAATATGAACTTACCGCAACAGATATCAATTCCCAAGCTAGAGCTGGGATAATTTCTACTAATCACGGTCAAATTGAAACTCCCATCTTTATGCCAGTAGGAACTTCTGCAGCTGTAAAGGGTGTTCATCAACGTGAATTAAAAAAGGATATTAATCCTGATATTATTCTTGGGAATACTTATCATTTATACTTACGTCCTGGGATAGAAATTTTAAAAGAAGCAGGTGGTTTACATGCTTTTATGGGATGGGATAAACCAATTTTAACAGACTCTGGAGGTTATCAAGTATATTCTCTCTCAGCAAATAGAAAAATTAAAGAGGAAGGGGTAAAGTTTAAATCTCATATTGACGGTTCATACCATTTTTTCACACCAGAAAAGGCAATTGAAATACAAAGAGCTATTGGTGCTGACATTATCATGGCATTTGATGAGTGCACACCTTACCCTTGTGAATATATTTATGCAAAAAATTCGATGGAGCGAACTCATCGGTGGTTAAAACGATGTTTTAAGGCCAATAAATCATTACCATATCTATATGACTATGAGCAGACTTTATTTCCTATAATTCAAGGGAGTGTTTTTAAAGACTTAAGAAAAGAGTCAGCTTATTTTATTGCCTCAATGGATGCACCAGCAAACGCAATCGGGGGCTTATCTGTTGGTGAACCAGCTGAAGAAATGTATGCAATGACTGATGAAGTTTGTAGTATCTTACCAAAAGATAAACCACGTTATTTAATGGGAGTGGGCACACCCATAAATCTATTAGAAAATATTGCCCTTGGTGTTGATATGTTTGATTGTGTATTGCCTTCAAGAAATGGACGAAATGGAATGTTATTTACCGCTGAGGGAACAATAAATATTAAGAATAAAAAATGGGAAAACGACTTTTCACCTATTGACCCTTCGGGTTATTGTTTTGTAGATTTAGATTATAATAAAGCTTATTTAAGACATTTATTTTCAATAAATGAAATGCTAGGGAAACAAATTGCAACTTTGCACAACTTGAGCTTTTATATTTGGTTGGTCCGCGAAGCTAGAAAACATATCTTAGCCGGATCTTTTACCAAGTGGAAAACAAAAATGATAAGTCAAATGCAACCTAGAATCTAATAATGAAACTGATTGATTTTTATATCATCAAACGTTATATTGGCACTTTTTTAGTAATGATTTTGCTTTTTATACCAATTGGTATTATGGTAGATTTAGCAGAAAAAATTGATAAGTTTAAAGAAAAAGAAGTTCCCCTATTAACCATAGCAGATTACTATTTGGACTTCACTTGGTACTTTGCTAATTTGCTGTTTCCTATTTTTTTATTTTTATCTGTCATTTGGTTTACTTCTAAACTTGCTAATAACACTGAGGTAATAGCTATTTTGAGTTCTGGAATTTCTTTTTTTAGATATCTTAGGCCTTTTTTACTTGCAGCAGGTTTCATCGCTGTATTTGCATTTTTTGCAGGAATGTATGTTGTTCCAAAATCTAACCTAGGTTTTAATGATTTTAGATATAAATACATTGTAAAAAAAGAAGCTAGAAATACAGATCAAGTATTTTTACAAATAAGTGATAATGAATTTATATATGTCAACAATTACGATCCAGTTCGTAAAAGAGCTACAAATTTCACATTAGAACATTTTAAAGGGAATAAATTAGAATTTAAAATTCATTCGGAACGAATACGTTGGATTGATAGGGATTCCAGTTTTCGATTATCAAATTACAGTAAACGCATTTTTGATGGTGATCGAGAGCGTTATGAAAAAATATCTAGAAAAGACACAATTTTTGATTTTGAAATTAACGACTTAGCACCTGTAAACTATATAGCCGAAACTCTTACTTATAAAGAATTGAACCAATTTATTGAAGATGAAATAGATCGTGGGTCTAGTTTGATAAACAATCATTTGTTGGTACGTCATAAGCGCTGGAGTATTCCCATATCTGCATTTATTTTAACTTTGATAGCTGTTGCAGTAGCCTCTTTCAAGAGAAGAGGGGGGATGGGTGTAAATCTTGCATTCGGAATCACTCTTGGCTTTCTCTTTATATTTTTTGATAAGATTTTTGGTGTGCTGGTCAGTAAATCTACATTCCCACCTTCATTAGCAGCTTGGCTACCACTTGGTATTTTTGGAATACTTGCTTTCTTTTTACTCCGCCATGCAAGACGTTAGGGCAAAAAGTATAATATACTTTCATTTTATTGTAGTCATATTTGGATTTTCATCTATTTTTGGCGCACTTTGTTCTTTAGAAGCTATTCCTCTTGTAATATATAGAATGGTCTTAGCAAGCATGGGTCTTGCATTTTATTTTGCTATTTTTCATCGTTCTTATTTTAAATTAGACCGTTCTCTCTGGTTAAAAGTATTTTATGGAGGTGTTATTATTGGGCTGCACTGGGTTACTTTTTTTCATGCCATAAAAGTTGCTGGAGTTTCATTGACTTTAAGTATGATGGCTACAGGTGCATTCATTACAGCCATCATTGAACCATTATTTAACAAACGGAGGGTTTTGGTCTACGAATTACTTTTTGGTGGGTTAATTGTGCTTGGAGTTAGTCTAATTTTTCAGGCTGAATATGAGAATTTGTATGGAATTAGTATTGCTTTGATTTCTGCTTTTCTTTCTTCTGTTTTTACTATTTTAAATTCACAAATGGTCAAACAAGGTCGTGCAATTACACTTTCCTTTTACGAACTATTAGTGGGAGCTGTTATTGGGATTTTTTTCGTGCTTCTTTCAGGAAAATATAGCGTCGTGGATTTTGAGTTAATACAATTGGATATTCTTTGGATTTTAATGATTGCTTGGGTTTGTACATCCTATGCGTTTAATATTTCGATTAAAGTTATGCAGCATTTATCCCCTTTTACAGTAATGCTTATTATTAATTTAGAGCCACTATACGGTATTCTACTTTCCCTTGCTATTTGGGGTGAGGAAGAGTTAATGAGTTTTCGATTTTACGCAGGGTTTATTATTATATTAGGATCTATTTTGTTAAATGGAATTTATAAGAAGCAAAAACAAATAATATAGATTAAAGTCAATTGCAAAGAATTTTTAAATTTGCTTTAACAAATAAATTTATGGAGTATTTAGAGTTTGAATTACCTATTAAGGAATTAAATGACCAGTTAAACAAATGCAAACTCATCGGTAATGAGAGTAATATTGATGTTACTGAGACTTGCGAGCAAATTCAGAAGAAACTTAAAGAAAAAAAAAAAGAGATCTACGGTAATCTTTCTGCTTGGCAACGAGTCCAGCTTTCGAGACATCCTTCTAGGCCTTACACGCTTGACTATATTAAAGCATTATGTCAAGACTCTTTCCTTGAAATGCACGGTGACCGAAATGTTCTGGATGACAAAGCAATGATTGGAGGGCTTGGAAAAATTGAAGATCAATCTTTCATGTTTGTTGGAACCCAAAAAGGTTATAATACCAAAACACGCCAGTACCGAAACTTTGGAATGGCAAATCCAGAGGGTTACAGAAAAGCTTTAAGATTAATGAAATCAGCAGATAAATTTGGGATTCCAATTGTAACCTTTATAGATACTCCTGGTGCTTTTCCTGGGATGGAAGCAGAAGAACGTGGACAGGGAGAGGCAATTGCTAGAAATATCTTTGAAATGATGTCTATTTCAGTCCCAATAATTGTTGTAATAATTGGTGAAGGAGCTTCTGGAGGAGCGCTGGGAATTGGTGTTGGGGATAAAATATTTATGTTAGAAAATACCTGGTACTCCGTCATTTCACCTGAATCATGTTCTTCAATATTATGGCGCAGTTGGGAGTACAAAGAAACTGCTGCTGAAGCTTTAAAATTAACTCCTAAACACATGCTTAAATTAAAATTAATCGATAAAATCATTAAAGAGCCTTTTGGGGGTGCGCATTATGATCATAATGAAATTTTTCAAACTGTTAGAAAAGAATTGATGCTTTCTCTCAAAAAATTAGAGAAACTTAGTTCTAAAAAAAGAATTGAACAACGTCGTGATAAATTTATCAAGATGGGGAATTATAAGGGATAATGATTTTTTAGGTTGTTAACACAATAGTAGTAGTTATAAACATTTACTCTTTATACTTAGGGTATATTCTGTAATTAAGATGTAGTGTAAATTTATTCAAAGAATGTAATTTAGACTTATGGAAAAAAAGCAATCTATAAATTTGTCAAAGCGTCAGAATTCTACGGTTATAAATCTTCAACAGGGTAAAATTCCTCCTCAAGCTCTTGAACTTGAAGAGGCTGTATTAGGTGCAATGCTTATAGATAAAAAAGGAGTAGATGAAGTTATTGATTTAATTCAACCAGAAGCTTTTTATAAAAAAGCACATCAAACTATTTTTGAAGCAATTTTTCAACTTTTTCAAGACTCACAACCAATAGACCTTTTAACGGTTTCATCTCAACTTAGAAAAAAAGAAAAATTAGAGAGTGTTGGAGGAGAGTTTTATTTAGTTCAATTATCTCAGCGTGTTGCCTCTTCTGCCCACATTGAATTTCATGCTCGAATCATTTTACAAAAGTTCATTCAAAGAAGTTTAATTAGAATTTCTAATGAAATAATTGAAAGTTCCTATAAAGAGTCAACAGACGTATTTGACTTGCTAGATGAGGCTGAATCAAAACTGTATGATGTTACACAAGGTAACATTAAAAACTCTTCTAAATCAGCTCAAAATTTAGTTATGGAGGCCAAAAAAAAGATTGAAGAAATTTCTAGACAAGATGGACTCAGTGGGATAAGTACTGGTTTTGAAAAATTAGACAAACTCACATCGGGATGGCAACCAAGTGATTTGATTATTATTGCGGCACGTCCTGGTATGGGTAAAACTGCTTTGACACTTTCCATGGCAAGAAATATTGCTGTAATAAAACAGATTCCAGTAGCATTCTTTTCATTAGAAATGTCCTCTATACAGTTAATTACGAGATTAATTTCCTCTGAAACAGGATTGTCTTCTGAAAAACTTCGTACAGGTAAATTAGCTGATCATGAATGGCAACAGCTTAATATTAAGATTACTGATTTAGAAAAAGCACCCCTTTTCATCGATGATACTCCTTCACTTTCTATTTTTGATTTGCGAGCTAAAGCTCGTAGATTATCTTCTCAGCATGGTATCAAGTTAATTATAGTAGATTACCTACAGTTGATGACTGCAGGATCATCCAATAATAAATATGGAAATAGAGAGCAGGAAATATCTACCATATCAAGAAACCTTAAAGCTTTAGCCAAAGAACTTGACATACCTGTTATTGCTCTTTCACAACTATCTAGGGCAGTAGAAACTCGAGGTGGAACCAAGCGGCCAATGCTATCCGATTTGCGAGAATCTGGAGCAATAGAACAAGATGCGGATATAGTGTCTTTTATTTATCGTCCTGAATACTATAACATAGATGAATGGGATGATGATGATCATTCTCCATCGGAAGGACAAGCAGAGTTAATTATAGCAAAACACAGAAATGGTGGTTTAAATAACATTCGACTTAAATTTATTGGCCATTTAGGAAAGTTTGAAGATATAGAGACATTTGACTCTCCATTTGAGTTTCAGTCAAAAATGAATCCTAATGAAACTTATATTTCGGATAGTATTATACCTAATCCAGATGATGTCTTTGATGGAAATGAGGGAGAAGATGATGCAAGCTCACCCTTTTAGCTTATATTTTTAACTTCATTAAAATATCAGTTTGTTTTTCATCTCCCAATTGGAAATTGTGTGAATCAAAAACTTCAAATTTTTTCTTCTTGTAAAATTTAAGTGCTTTATAATTCAATTCCCATACACCTAGCCACATAAATTTGTAGCCCTTATTTCTTCCAATTTTTATTGCTTGTTCAAGAAGCTGGGATCCCAACCTTTTTTTTTGATAAAATCTTAGAATATAGAATCGTTGAATTTCATAACCCTCACCGTTTAGGACAGCTTCCGTTTGAGCTTCGTTAAAATTCAATTTTAAATACCCGACTAACACTTCATTGTAATAAGCAAAGTAAAAGACGGTATTTAAATTTTCAAATTCCTTGTTAATTCGCTCTTGACTTAGCTGATTTTTTAAATAAATAGCCATATTTTCTTCAGTATTTTGGTCTTTAAAAGTCTCTTTAAAGGTTTTGACTGAAATAGAATGAAGGGTTTTTAATTCAGTTTTTTGTGTAGGGCGAATATTTAATTTAAAAGACTTCAAACTATTAAATTTCTATTCCCATGTATTTAATCGACGACTTTAATTGAATTGAGCTTTGAAAATGAATTGTTTGTATTCCCAATTTGTCTGCTGCCTCAATATTCCGTTTGTTGTCGTCTATAAAAAGTGATTTTTTCGGATCCAATTGATAACGATCAAGGGTAATCTGATAAATATCTAAAAAAGGTTTACGTGTTTTTTCGGTACCTGAAACAACAATACCTTCAAATAAATGTAAAAAATCAAATCGCTTAAGTGCAACAGGGAATGTCTCTGCACTCCAGTTAGTTAATGCAAAAATTTTATATTTTGGATTTGAAACCAGTTTTTTTAAAATGGTAACTGTTCCATCAATTGGACCACCAAGCATTTCTTCCCAGCGGTCGTAATATATTCGAATCCATTCCTCGTATTTTGGAAAAAGTTTAATTCGATCAGATTGAGCTTGCTCTAAAGGATAGCCTGCATCTTGATTTTCATTCCAGTCAAAAGTACAGATTTCATGAAAAAACCATTGCATTTTTTTTTTGTTTCCATCAAAAACATCTAGGTAGACATATTCTGGATTCCAATCGATGAGTACTCCTCCCAGGTCAAAAATGACATTTCTTATCGTATTCATAATTTATCTTTAGTTTCTTGACCAACTGACATTAGGTAAGCCTTTAAAAATGGATCAATTTGACCATCCATAACTCCTTCAACATCTGTCATTTCATGTTTTGAACGAACATCTTTAACTAATTTATAAGGGTGCATCACGTAATTCCTAATCTGAGAGCCCCATTCTATTTTCTTTTTTGAAGCTTCAATTTCATCTCTTGCTATCATCTTTTTCTGCAATTCAATCTCATACAATTGAGAACGCAATAGTTGCATGGCCTTATTTTTGTTTTCAAGTTGTGAACGGGTCTCAGAGTTTTCAATAATAATTCCGGTGGGATGGTGTCTGAGTCGAACTGCGGTTTCTACCTTGTTTACATTTTGACCTCCAGCTCCGCTGGCACGCATGGTTTCCCAAGTGTAATCTGCACTGCTGATGTCAATTTCAATACTTTCATCAACTAATGGATAAATATAAACTGAAGCAAAGGAAGTATGTCGCTTCGCATTGCTATCAAAAGGAGAAATACGAACCAATCGGTGAACCCCATTCTCTCCCTTGAGCCATCCGAAAGCATAATTTCCTTCAATTTCTAGGGTCACTGTTTTAATTCCTGCTACGTCTCCTGCTTGATTATTAAGTTCTTTAAGTTTAAACCCTTTCTTTTCACCCCACATTAAATACATACGCATTAACATAGCAGCCCAATCACAACTTTCAGTTCCTCCTGCACCAGCGGTAATTTGAAGGACTGCACTTAGATCATCGCCTTCTTCTGAAAGCATGTTTCGAAATTCGACATCCTCTAGACGAAAAAGAATAGTTTGATAATGGGATCTTACCTCTTCAGTTTCTGCATCACCACTTTTTTCAAAATCCATTAGGATTTCTAAATCCTCTATTCCATTTTTTAGAAAATTATAATCGGTTACCCATTTTTTGAGTTCCCGCATTTGTTTAATGTGTAATTCTGCTTTTTTTGGGTCATCCCAAAAGTTAGGTGCTAAGGTTTTCTCCTCTTGATTTTGAATTTCAATTTCTTTCGCATCAACGTCAAAGATATCGCCTTAAGGAACCCAGTCGGTCCAATAGGTCTTTGTATTGCTCGTTTGTAATCATGTCCAAGGCTTTTCACAAAAATAGAAGAATAATGTGTTTAAGCCCTCAAGTTTAATTCAAAATATATTTTTGTTAAAAACTATATTTATCGGTTAATAATTTTAATTCTTCACTAAATGGGTCTCAATTGTTTTTACTAGTTTTAACTCTACTAAAAGAAAATTATATGAATAGAGTGTTTGTTGTTGCATTGAGTTTTATATTGTTTATGTGTAATGTTCACGCCCAATCAAAAAAAAGTAGAGATAACGATCCCAAAAACCTCTCCATAATAGAGCAATCAAAATCCTTTAAAGGATATTTTGATTTTTATTATCATGAAGACATGGATAAAATATATTTAAAAGTTACACAAACTGAGCAAGAATTTTTATACGTAAATAGTCTGAGTCAGGGAATAGGAAATAATGATATAGGATTAGATCGCGGACAATTAGGAAATGAACGTGTTGTTTATTTTTCTAAATCAGGCAATAAATTATTATTGATTCAACCTAATTTAAGATATCGATCTAGTTCTGATAATCCTTTAGAACAGCGTTCCATTAAGGAAGCCTTTGCAAAGTCTGTTTTATTTGGTTTTCCTATTGTTAAGAATTTGACTGACGGCCACCTCATTGATTTGACTCCATTTTTATTGGAAGATGCTCATGGTGTCTCCAAAAGACTTGAGAATCTTGGAGAAGGTCTTTTCAAAGTTGACAAAAATCGTTCAGCAATCTATTTGGAAAGAACAAAAGCCTTTCCTCAAAATATTGAATTTGACATGTTAATAACATTTTCTGGGGAAAATCCTGGGAGTAAGTTAAGGGATGTAACACCTTCACCAAACTCAGTGACTGTTCATCAACATTATTCTTTTGTTGCTTTGCCTGATAATAATTATAAAACACGAACATTTGATCCTCGTTCAGGAGTAAATGCAATGACCTATTACGACTACACCACTCCTGTGAGTATGTCAACTAAAAAACAAGTAATATATCGTCATCGTTTAGAAAAAAAAGACCCAATAGCTTTGGTTAGTGAAGCTGTACAACCTATAATATATTATGTTGATAGCGGAACACCAGAGCCTGTTCGTTCTGCTCTACTTGAAGGAGGGCTTTGGTGGAATCAGGCATTTGAGAGTATTGGTTTTAAAGATGCCTTTCAGGTTAAAATATTACCTGATAATGTAGACCCTTTAGATGTCCGTTATAATGTAATCCAATGGATTCACAGATCGACACGGGGGTGGAGTTACGGCTCAAGTGTTTCCGATCCCAGAACAGGAGAAATCATTAAAGGACATGTTAGTCTGGGAAGCCTTCGTATTCGCCAAGACTTTATGATTGCTTTGGGCTTAACAGAAGCACCTTTTACTAAAGATAATGACAAGAGCGAAAAAGCTCTAGATTTAGCTTTGTCTCGCATTCGTCAACTTTCAGCTCATGAAATAGGACATACTCTAGGTTTTGCTCATAACTTTGTCGCAAGTGCTAACAACAGAACTTCAGTGATGGATTACCCTCATCCAAATTTAAGCTTAAACCAAGGTAAAATAGACTATTCAAAAGCTTATGAAACTGGAATAGGAGACTGGGACAAGGTCAGTGTAGCTTTCGCCTACAGTGATTTTCCTGATGAAGTTGATGAGGATATGGCATTAAATCAAATTATTGAAAAAAGTTTATTAGAGGGACATCGATTTATTACTGATTATGATGCACGTCCTATTGGTGGCGCCCACCCTACTGCACATTTATGGGATAATGGAAGAGTAGCTTATGAGGAATTAAATAAATTACTTAAAATAAGAGAAATTGCACTTAATAAACTTTCTTTAGATCATTTAAGAGATGGTGAGCCATATAGTTCACTTGAAGATCGAATGGTGCCAATGTACCTTCTTCATCGTTATCAGGTTGAGGCAGTTGTTAAATTAATTGGGGGGATAGATTATGATTATGGGGTAAAAGGTTCAATAGAATACAAAACTAAAGTGGTAGATGCAACTACTCAACGTAATGCTTTAAAAGCCTATTCTAATGTTTTGATGCCAGTAGCCTTAAAAATTCCTGACCATCTTAGGACTTTACTACCACCCAGATCTTTTTCTAATCCAAGAACTAGAGAGAACTTCCTTTCTCAAAGTGGTGTAGCTTTTGATTATTTAGGTATTGCACACAGTCTTAGCAATGCTTTTTTGGGGATGATTCTACATCCAGAACGCTCTAATCGTCTAGTTACTCAGTATGGATTTGATTCAAATCAATTAGGACTCAAGGAAACTTTAAATTCATTGATAACATCACATTTTAAAGTTAGGTATCGTAATGGTCATGAACAGCAACTTAATGAAATTGTAAAAATTAATCTTTTAAAACAAATAATGTATTTAGGTCAGAATATAGAGTCAAATTTTATCGTTAAGGCAATGATTCATCAAGAATTGATTAGTTTAGATCAATGGATCGCTGGACAGACAAACCTTAGATTTTGGGATTTTTACCGTACGGAAATTGATAATTATTTTGAAAACCCGAATGATTTTGTTCCACCTGTATCCAAAAGATTACCTGATGGTTCTCCTATAGGATCTTTTTCTTGTGATGACTAATATGCAAGTAAACTTAATTAGTGATACCGTAACACAACCATCTAAAGGAATGCTGGATGCTATGTTTTCAGCTCCAGTGGGGGATGATGTTTTTAAAGAAGACCCTTCTGTGAATATCCTAGAAGAAGAGGTCGCCTTACTTTTTGGAAAGGAATCTGCCCTTTTTTTTCCTTCAGGGACTATGACTAATCAGACGGCAATTAAATTACATACTCAACCTGGAGAACAATTGATCTGTGATCATTATTCTCATGTTTATCATTACGAAGGTGGTGGTGTAAGTTTTAACTCAGGAGTTTCTTGTCGATTACTTGAAGGTGATCGGGGAAGAATTTCAGCTGATTTAATTTCAGATGCCATTAATCCTCCAGATTTTTATCACAGTCCAAAATCTACTTTAGTAAGTCTTGAAAACACCACCAACAAGGGTGGAGGCGCGATTTATGATTTTTTAGAAATTAAAAAAATTAAAGAACTTTGTGATCTTAATGAATTGGCATTACATCTCGATGGGGCTAGGCTTTGGAATGCGTTGGAAGTCACCAAAAGAAGCCCAAAAGATTACGGAAATGTATTTAACACAATTTCCTTATGTTTCAGTAAAGGCTTAGGATGTCCGGTAGGTTCTGTGCTCTTAGGTTCAAAATCAGATATTGAAAAAGCGCTGAGGATTCGCAAAGTATTAGGAGGCGGTATGCGTCAAGCTGGATATCTGGCAGCAGCAGCAAGTTACGCAATTAAGAATCATCGGGGTGATTTAAAAAATGACCATATAAAAGCCCATGAAATTGCTCAAACTCTTAAGACATCAGCTTTAGTTGATCATGTAGCTCCAGTTGAAACAAATATTATAATTTTCTCCTTGATATCAAGTGAAGACGAAAATGAATTCATACAAAAAATGAGAACAAAAGGCATCTTTTTTATTTCCCTTGGAAAAGGAAAATTAAGAATGGTTACCCACCGAGATTATACAGATGAACAACACGATTACGTGTTGACAACGTTAACTAAATTAAACTAAACTAAGATGAACTGCAAAAGATTTATTCTAATACTGATTTTTACAGTATCAATCTCAGCATGTAAAAAAAATACCCCTATGGATTTTGACACCAGCCTTCAGCCACCATTAGCTGAAAAATCACCTTTTCAATTAAAAACACACGACGATATCAGAATTGACCCATATTATTGGTTGCGTGAGCGTGATAATCCTGAGGTGATTGATTACCTAGAAAGAGAAAACGATTATTATCAAAAAATGACT
>MDTG01193567.1_pt1 | contig 12785 bp, 9 predicted proteins | sample 811421 | NCBI WGS metagenome assembly MDTG01 (sample SAMN05326645, study PRJNA326480) | marine metagenome | isolation source: seawater | place: Pacific Ocean: South East | collected 2011 | reverse complement strand
GAGAAAGGGAATAAATCTAATGAGAATGAATCTCGGCCCAGGACAGTCTGCAACAATTCGTTACACGGTTCGTTGTCCTCTAAGAGGTCACTATACAATCGGTCCAACCTCTATAAGATACAGAAATGCTTTCAATTTATTTGTTTCAGAAACCAGTATTGGTGACAGGTCTGATATCACAGTCTTCCCTCAAGTTAGAGATGTAGAAGAAGCCTTGATTCGTTCTGATGTCCCTAAAATGTATACCGGAGCTACAACACTAAAAACTCCGGGTCAAGGAATGGAGTTCTATGCATTGAGAGAATATTTTCCAGGCGATTCTTTTAGGTCAATTAATTGGAAGGCTTTTGCCAGAACAGGTGAATTAATGGTCAATGAGAAAACTAGAGACGCTGTCACTGATGTTTTCATCATATTGGACACTCGAGATGTAGCAAGGATTGGTACTGTACTCAAGAATCCCTTAGAAATGGGAACTGTTGCTGCAGCATCAATTGCAAATTATTTCATTAAGAGAAGGGATTCCGTTTCATTAGTTACTTATGGTGAAAGAATGGATTTTCTCCCTCCTGAGACAGGAGATAAACAGCATTACAAGGTACTTAGCCAACTTGCCGCCGTAGAATCAAAAGGAAGTATGCCTCTACAAGCAGTAACTAATGCTCTTTCTCCAAGGATTTCTAGAGGTTCACCGGTTTTCATTATCAGTAGTCTTGAAGGTGACGGAACTACTCTTTCTGCTATCAGGAATCTTTCAGGAAAAGGCCATGAAGTAATTGTTTTATCGCCCAGTAGTATTGATCTGGAGAGGTTAGTTAGTAGAATACCAAGGATGGCATATGAAGTTTTGAAATTAGAAAGACAGAATCGACTTACAGCAATTTCTGGTTATGGGGCTAAAGTAATTGATTGGACACCTAGTGTTGAATTATCTCAGGCATTACTACAAATTAGGACAGTTTAGGAGGATTAGAAATGGCAACTGAAGTAGTACCAGAATCCAAAACTCTCCATATTACAAAGTTACGTTTTAGGTGGCAGATACTTCTGTTACAGGTATTATCAACAGTTTCGCTATTGTACTTAATGCGAAAAATGAGTAAGCTGTACGGGGAATGCTCTGAAACTTTTATTGCAAATTCTGGTCAAGATGGATGGTGTCCGGCTTACGAACATACTAGAGGACTAAGATGGTTGAAATCCAATGGGAATACAATTCTTCCCGATTTTATTACAGGTATTAATGAGACTGGCTTCGATGCATTCACAGTTCCTCTAGCGGTTTGTTTTGTACTTACTGCATTATGGGTTTTTATTCAAACCCGGGGCGAAAGATTTCAACTTATTCTCAAAAGAACATTCAGTGTAATCATGGCATCATGGTTTTTACTTCCATTCTTTATTTCTTGGTTAATTGGAATAGTTTCTAATGGTTTTTATCTACCAGTAGGGAACTCAGACGATAAATTCAATCATATTAATCTAGTTTTAGCACCATTTGAATTTTTCTTTGAATTGGTCTTTTTCGGGATTGTCTTTGCACCAATCTTAGCAGGTTTGATGGGTATTTGGGGATTATCAAGAAGAATGATTACTTGGGCAACTGGATACTTTTTGATGATCATTGGTATCCATGCAATGTTGACATTTGAGGGTGTAACTACTGCGGTCGATGTGGGCTTGAAGCCACTTTCTGCACAGATTGGTGAAGCGACACTATTTGGAGGTATGATATCTCCATTAGCATTTGATTTGCTGACTGTTGCACTTCTTCTTTTATTATTTTTAGAATCCGGATTGGCTGTGATTACAAATCTAGAATATACATCTGTTCTTCCCGAAGCTTCAAAGAAAGATTCTGAATATGTTAATCAATTCAATAATATCATTAATGGTCACTTAATTCACTTATTTGGAGTGATGATTGTGGTAGGTCTAACCACAGCTTTCGCACTCGAATTTGATGATTTCTTGATTTCTTTTGTTGGTGTTTTAGAAGGTTCTCAGTGGTCTGGACAAGTCAAAGAATCACTTGAATTACAACTTACCTATGGAAAGGTGATTTCAGCCTCTCTATTCATGATAGTGGTTGCTGGAGGAAGATTTGTTATCCCATGGCAGAGAATAACTGGAGTTATAGAAACAGGTCTCTCGAAGATAAGGAATTAACTTAATCGTAGAAACTTATGTAATATCCCCCAGAAAAATATTATCATGATAAATTGAATTATGATTATTAAAGCCATATTAGTAAAATTAACAGATTCAAAAATATGAACAATCTTTTGTTGATAGAAGATTATTAGAAAAATTGTACTCAGCACTAATAGACGATGTAACCAAGGACCTGAATTACCGACTTTCTGTAATTCTAAATTAGGTAATGGGGATGACTCGTCCATACTCCCTTCAAGACCCCATAGGTCATCAAATCATCGCTTAATCACTATCTTTGTGTCGCGTTGGGTTCAAGCGCAGAATACCTAACGGAACATCATGGCAGGCGGGCTCTCGATACAATCCTGTAGTCAATGTAGGGACCCCTCGATACTTTTTCAGGAGTACAGCGGTCAACATTTGTGTGGAAAACATCTGGCATCTTCTATTAGGAAAAGAGTGGCTAAAGAAGTTCGTACTCAAATTAATTTACCAAAAGATGCTCGTCATCCAGATGGTTCTCCTTTCCGCATATTCGTAGCAATTTCTGGGGGTAAGGATTCTGCAGTATTACTTAGTATGTTAGTCGATATTATCGGTCAAAGGAGAGATGTAGAGATTATTTCTGGATGTATTGATGAGGGTATTGATGGATATCGTTCACCATCACTGGAATTAGCTAGAGAATTGGCAGAATCCTTGAATATTAGATTTGAAACACTATCATATGAAGAATTAGGATACGATAGGATGGATAATGTAGTTAAGAAGATGGATGCAATAGGAGAAAATAATCCTGATGCTAAAGGTATGATGCCATGTTCTTATTGTGGCGTGTTCAGAAGACAAGGAATTAATTCTCTTGCTGCAAAAGTGAATGCAGATGTAATGGCTTTAGGACACAATCTTGACGATATGGCTCAATCCATAATAATGAACTTCCAAAAAGGAAATATCGAAAGATCTGTTAGATTAGCTCCACACACTGATGACCCCATAGATGGTTTAGCGCCCAGAGTAGTTCCATTACGATGGATACCAGAACAGGAAATTCATGCACACGCAATTTTTTCTAAACTTCCAATTCATCATGGCGATTGTCCGCATGCTCCAGGTGCTATGAGACAATTAAGCCGGAGAATAATTGCAGATATGGAAACAATTACTCCAGGTTCAAGGCATGGGTTATTACATTCTTTAGACCAAATAAGGAAATTATACAAAGAAGTAAATCCACTTAAATCAGAGATTAAGAATTGTGTAATATGTGGGGAAATTACGAGTCGAGAGATTTGCCAAGCATGTACCATGAAAAGTTGGCTAGAAGAAAATTAGATGATATAATCTACGATTTCATTTATATCTTGATTTTTACCACAATATGAACATCTTATTTCCATTGGGTCTGCAGAAATTATTTTTAATTTATGAGGTAATGGTTCACGAGTATTTTGTGTTATACAATTTGAAAATGAACATCTAACGATATTGATTAATTCTGTTCCTAGTTCAATAGTTCTTTTCTCTGCAACATGATAATTTCTGATAATCGCAACTGAGGCTTTAGGGGCAATTAGAGCGAGACGATCTAATTCTTCTTGATTTAGTTCTCTGTCCTCTATCTTCAGTACATCTTTTCTACCCATTTTGCCGCTAGGGACATTCATCACCATAGAAATTGGATTAGATCTACCTACGTCTAATCTTAACATTCTCAGCACCTGTAATGCATGACCGGAGGGGATATGATCAATTGCAGTACCATTACAAATTGCAGTAACACGCCTCATTTCACTCATTATTTCACCACCTTAGGGATATCTACGCCTAAGCTTCTACAGAGTAAAGCCATCCTTGTTGGAACTCCATTGAATGCTTGTTGGAAGTATTTTGCATGTTTAGTAGCGTCAACACTTGCATGTAATTCATTAACTCTAGGTAGAGGGTGCATTACTATCATTCCAGCCTTTGCCTCCGACAAATCATCTTCAGTTAATTTATAAATTCCTGCAACTTTCATGTATTCATCTTCATCTGGGAATCTTTCTTTTTGTATTCTCGTCATGTAGATAACATCTGCAGAATCAATATATGATGACATTTCTTCTGTCTCAGTAATTTCCCCTCCATGATTTTTTAAATCTGAAACTATTTCATCAGGCATTTTGAGAGTATCAGGGGATACAAGAGTAATTTTTGCACCAAATCTTACTAGTGCATGAGATAAACTGTGTGTAGTTCTTCCGTATCTGAGGTCTCCAACCATTACTATGTTCAATCCTTCAAGACTACCATGAGCTTCACGGATAGTAAACAGATCTAGCATGGTCTGAGTTGGATGATTACCAGCGCCATCCCCTCCATTTAGGATTGGTATTTTCACTGCATCTGCACTGTACTGAGCGGCTCCTTGGTTCGGATGTCTAATTACTGCAATATCTGCATATCCATCTACCATTTGCATTGTATCATACAAGGTTTCACCTTTTGCAACAGAAGAACCAACTGAACTCAGATTCAATACTTCACCTCCAAGCCTTTTCATGGCAGCCTCAAAGGACATTCTTGTTCGTGTGGAGTTTTCAAAAAACAGGTTTCCCAGTACCTTTCCTTGGAGTAGAGGTAAGTAAACTTCGCCCTTGGCTACAGGGACTAGTCTTCTTGCACTGTCAAGAACTTGTAATATCTCCTCATTTGTCAAATCATCCATCGTAATAAGGTCGGCCATACTCACTCCCTATTGAATCGCGTCAGAGGTGGGTCATATGCATTGCCCTCTAAGTTTAAGCTTTGATGACCGTATTCCGCTGTCTTGATGAGTGATGAATTATCCGATTGACATGATGATAATCAGTCGGACCCCAGTTCGAGTCTCATTTTGCGGAGGTGGGACTGACGTTGACTGGTACTCTAAGTCATCTGAAAATGGGGGGATGGTTACCTCTCTAACTATCGATAGGTATATTCATGTCACAGTTAATAGACGCTTTGACGATAGGATACGAGTGTCTTATTCAAAATTAGAGATTGTTGATGATTTTGAAGATATTGAACATGAACTTGTACGTGAATCTATGAGAATAACAGGAGTCACTTCTGGCGTCGAAATTACTACTATAGCAGATATACCTTCGAGAGGTACAGGATTGGGTTCATCGTCAGCAGTTACAGTAGGTTTACTAAATGCTCTACATTGTTTTGCAGGTAGAGAGGTCTCTGCATCTCAGTTAGCTGCTGAAGCATGTGAAATTGAAATCAACATTCTCGGCCAACCTATTGGTAGACAAGATCAGTATGCTGCGGCCTACGGAGGTATAAATTCAATTATTTTTCATCCGGATGGAGATGTGTTCGTCGAACCAATTGAAATTTCAGATGATTTGAAGTCGAATATCTCAGATGAGTTTACTCTTATTTTCACAGGACAGATTCGTTCTGCATCCAGAGTACTTTCAGACTTCGAAGAAGATGGGAAATTAACAATAAATAATCTACTAAGAATTAGGGAACAAGCGAGTGAGGCTAGAGAGTTAATCTCCTCAGGGAAACTAACCGAACTCGGAACTCTTCTCAATGAAGCATGGATGATGAAAAGAGGTATTTCTCAAAATGTTAGTAATGAAATTATCGATGAGATTTACAACAGGATAATGTCTAATGGGGCTAATGGAGCAAAATTATTGGGTGCCGGTGGAGGAGGATTTTTCCTCATTCATGGAGAAGTAGGAATCCGCGAAAAAATAAGAAATGAGTTCTCTCCAGACCACAGAATGATTCCTCTGAACATTGATTTTAACGGTTCCACGATTATTTTTAATGATTCCAGAGAGTGAAAAAATGACAAAACATGTTTTTTCATTTATTCTATGTATATTGTTAATTTTCTGTATGAACAGTTCGCTAGTAAGTGCTTCAGAGAATCATGGAGAGAATGATCCCAACATCTCCACTTTCATCAATGGTTACTCTAAGTTTGTGATTGAAGATGGCATAAATCTTAATTCAGAATTTAATTCGACGTGGGAGGCCTCCATCATGCTCTCAGATCAGATAGGAACAGATCTTCTTCAGAACTCAGAACTTGGATTACGGGCTCAAATTGATATTTATCTAGGAAATTCTGATGGATTTATTGATTCAAACGAATCAAATCTTTTTGATACACTATTTCGTTCAGAAAGAAATTGGAGTAATTCTGAAAATGGCGGTTGCTGTATTTTTGATTATAATCCATTATATGCCCCCCAAGGAATTGAAATTAATACAACTAAAGTAGTTACAGGGCCAATAAATTTAGAGAACTCTACATGGGGTTGGTTTGAGTCTGCGATATTAGTCGGTCAAGCTGATAGTAGGACAACCAGAATTATTGATTTCCCAAGAGTAGGTGCATTGGTCGAAGAAGTTCCTCTAATGGTACATCTTCCTGACGATTGGGAATACAAATATAGTGCAATGGATGAATTATTTTCTGGGGATCCGGGAGAGTTTATTGTAAATCGTTCTGAAGCAAATGTTGCGAGCAATATTCGGGTTTCAATTTCGAACAATCAATTACCTAATGCAATAGGGCACAGATCTTCAACAGGCTCTATGATTACTCTGACGTATGAGACGTCATATTCGGGACATTGCGAAGATAGTAAACTGGATGATAATGAGCAATGGTGGACATTATCAGACAATGGAATAATTGTTTTGAATCAATCAGGTCCATCTTTTAGTTTCGTAATAGAAGATTACGGTTTTGCTGAAGGAGATATTGCTAGTATTGCAATGCATTGCAAAGATTGGTTTGATTTGACTAGTACTTGGAATGAAAATATCATTATTGATTCAGTATTTCCTGTTTGGAATTCAGTTATTTCATACATAAATGATGATAATGAACAAATAATATTAGATAGTAATCAGTCCATGAGTGTGAAATCTAATACAGAGATTACATTTAGTGTTTCAGCAATTGATCCTAATTCTGAGTTTCCTGTGAGTATTAGACTAGTTTCAAATAAAACTCCGAACTATATTCATTCTGATGAAGATAATTTGCAATTCTCAGATATTTTTTATCAAAATTCGGATGTTAACGGTCTTCATCTAAATATTTCCGAACGTCATAAGGCCAAACCATCTACCTCTTGGTCTGTTAATTTAACAATATCAGATGATGCAGGGAATACTGTTTTTAGAGCATGGGAAATTATAGTTTTGGATGGTTCAGGCCCCACAATTGTTCCGGATTTAATAATAAATAATCAGTCAATTTCATCATCTAATTTAGCCAGAGATGGAGATTTAATTACAATTTCTTTACAACAATCTTTTGATGACTTGGATTCTATAGATGATACTAGGTGGTCTTTGAAAATAGATAATCAAATTATTTCCGAAAATGTGAGTATATATGAAATTGATAAAATGACCCTGCCTCCACTATCTTCAGGTACTCACATATTTAGTATAGATGCATATGATTCTAGTCTGAATCATGAAAATCTCGCCTTTGGACTAGCAATTTCTCCTAGTCTTGGTATAGATATTGAATTAATTTCTAGTGAAATTGATGGGAAATTAGTAGAAGGTAATACTGTGATTTTTACTGCATCTATGAAGAATAATAGAGCCTCCACAGGTTCAGGACAATTTTGTGTAAATGATCAATGTGGACCATTTGTGAATGTCCCTCCGGCAAACTCTAATGGCCCAGGATTATTTGATGTAGAATTGTATTATGATATTACAGATTCAGAAATAGTAAATTCATATTTTAAATGGGAAAGTGAAAGTTCAAGTGAGAATGGAGAAATTGTAATCAATTCAAAAATTGCAGTCGAACCACCTTGGCAACAACCTCTTCAAACAGTTTTACTGGTTTTTGTTATTATATCATTATTGGTTTTCACTGCTAATCGACTCTGGGGAGTAGATTCTCAGAGGCCCTAATTGTAAACAAATATCCGTAGCACTCATCAGTCATGACATGTGGTGAATAACTGTGATTCTACTACCGGACTATCCTGACAAGGTAATTCGTCAACATAGAATTAGGGTTGAAAAGATTGCATTATCGGTCACATTCCTACTTATTTTATCTGCTACATGGTGGTTGTTTTCTGGTTTATTCGGCTCCGCAGAGTTGTTACCCAGAATGGGTCCCATTTCACTGATATTTGTAACCTCATTAGTTATTATTGATTTAATTGATTATGGTTTAATCCAGAAATCTCGACTAGGTGTTTTAGCCAATATTTCATATCCTGGTTTGTTAGCGTTGTCTTTTTCTAATGTAGGATTTAATGATTCACTGATATCATGTATGATTTATCTAATAATTGCTATTTTCCTATTTATTATTGCTAGGAAGAACCTTTCAGCTACCTACTCATCAAGAAAATGGAGGGGGTTGACAAGTATTTTTGGTCTAGCCTTTTCAGCATCTATACTATACTCTCTTTCATCCGAAATAAATACATACCTGATTATATTTTCAATTGTTATAATCACAATGATTCCCGATTTAATGTCTAAAGATGAGAATCATAAATCTAGGAAAAAATTTATCAAAAAACTAGACTTAGTTGAAGATCAGGTTCTAATTCTTCGTAGTCAAGGATTTTCTTTAGTACAGGCATCATCTATCTTAAAGAAAGCTAGAGAGGATTTTTGGAATAATCCTGAGAAAGGCTTCGAGGCTATTTTACTTGCTGAAGAGGAAATAGAAAGAGTTCAGGCTTTATCTAGTGATTTAGACGAAATTAAGAACGAGGCATATCACTTTTTGGTAAAGGCCGAATCTATAGCTCCAATGGTTAGTGGTCCGAGGAAGGCATTTGAATCAGGAGAAAAAGAGGCAGACTTTGGCTCGTTAAGAGAAGCAGAAATACTATTCAGACTTTCTAAGAAAAGGTCTAATATAATTATCCAGAATTGGCAAAATGCTTTAGATGAGATAGAGAAATCCGAGAAATTGATTTGTGATATAGAAGGAATTCAGTTAGAATCGATAAATAGTATTATCAGTTCTGCCAAAGAAGCTCTTGAATCCGAAAATCCTATTGAAGCGATTAAGATTGCATCCTCTGTTTCTGGTCATCTCGAGAGTCTTGAATCGACAACAATTGAAGCAAGAGAAGCCATTATTGAAGCTGAAAAAGCAATTCAAAGTGTTGATGGTAGTTTCTTAATCAGTAACAAAGAAAGATTAATTGAATCAAAAGATGCTCTAGATTCTGGTAATTACTCTCTAGCTAAAGGTTTAGCTACAAGTATTATCAGAGATATTGATAGGATGTCAGAATCAATGCAGAGTGTCCAACGTGGCCTTAGGCAGAAGAAAAAATTAATTGAAAGATTCCCTGAAGGTAAATCTGGAGACGTTTGGAATAATAATTTAAATCAAATCGAAGAGAAAGCCGATTCAGAACAATGGATTGAAGCATCTGAACTTTTAGATTCATTGTCTAAGGAACTTCAAAGTTTTGAAAAATCTAAATCTGAAGCTTTAGAATTATACTTATTCTTAGAAAGTGAGTGGTTTAATCTGAGGAAAAAACTCGAGTCATCTAATATTAAAGCAAACGATAAAATGAGAATTAGTGCAGAAATTAAAATTTCAGAATGTAAAAAATTACTAGACCAAGGAGAAATAGACTCTACTCTTTCTTGTTTAGGAGAAACCGATGAAATAATTGAAAATCTAAGAAGAAGAATCTAAGATTTATTTTTTTCAACACAATATGGACAGTAAGAATCTAATTTGTAATTTTCAGACCTTCTCTCCAGTTTAGTTAGCGGTTCCCTACAAGCAAAGCACATGGAATATTCAGTTTCATTTAGATTAGTATCAACAGCAACTCTTTGATCAAAGACAAAGCAGTCTCCTTTCCAGTATGAACCATCGGTTTCTTCAAAGTATCCGAGAATTCCACCTTCCAATTGTTTCACATTTTCAAACCCTGCATTCATCATGACTACAGATGCTTTCTCACATCTAATTCCACCCGTACAATACATCACAATCTGTTTTGTTTTATATTCATCAGGTAGATCTGAGATTGCCTCAGGAAATTCTCTGAATGTTGATAAATTTAAATCTATTGCATTCTCAAATATCCCTACTCTAGTTTCATAATCATTTCTTGTATCTAAAATAAGTAAGTCTTCATTTTTATCTAACATTTTTTTGAATTCTTTTGGTTTAATATTAGGTGCAGTAAAATCTGCGGGTCTGACTTCATCTATTCCCAATGCAATAATTTCTTTTTTCAGTCTGACTAGCATCCTCCTAAATGGTTGATAATCTGTATAACTAATTTTCAGTGGTATATCAATAAACCTCTCATCTTTTTCAAGGAATTTGATGTAAGAATCGATTGATTTTTGTTCACCGGCAAGAAAGAAATTTATCCCATTTTTGCTAAGTAATATCGTCCCCTTAAGTCCAAGTTTATCACAAATTAACCGGAAAGGCTGTCTTAATTCATCCCTATCTTCTAAATTCACGAAGCGATATCCAGCAATATTAACAATTTTTTCATTTTGCATAATATAACCTCAAATTTTACTCGACTAAAGTTAATTTTTTACTTTTTGAAGAAATTTCAGTTCCAATATTTTCCAAGAAATGATCTAGGGGGATTCCATTAGATTGTTCACCACTTCGTGGGTGTCCTTTACGATCTATTCTAATTGATACTGTTTTTTCTTTTTCCTCCTCTTCGCCAAGAATAAGCATATATGATGGTCTCATTTTACGATGCATTCGAATTTTCTTTCCAATTGTGGCATCTGAGTCATCTACTAACACTCTTACTCCTATGTCTAGTAAGGCGCTTTCAACATCTCTCGCATATTTCTTTTGTTTTTCTGAAATTGTAATTATTTGAATTTGAATTGGAGATAGCCAAGTAGGAAAGTTCCCTGCCCAGTGTTCAGTTAGGAATGCAACGAACCTTTCATGAGTTGAAAGTGGTGCTCTATGAATTACAAAAACTTCCCCATTCTCATCTCCATTTTCATCTTTGTAAGACAATGAAAAACGCTCTTTAGCAGCGAAGTCAAGTTGGATTGTGGACATTGACTCTTCTCTCCCTAGAGCGGTTGTGAATTGAATATCGATTTTAGGACCATAAAATGCTGCTTCACCAATTACTTCGACATAAGTGACCTCAAGATCATCCAAAATTTTCCTTAGGTGATCCTGAGTGGAGTTCCAGTTTTCCGGCTGATCAATATATTTTTCAGTATTTTCAGGGTCCCAAAGGGAAAGTCGAAAATGATAGTTCTCAAATCCAAATGAAGAGTAATAATCTTGAACCATTTTGATATTACTGGCAACTTCTTCCCCAACTTGATCAAGAGTACAATAGACATGTGCATCATTCATTGATAACATTCTAACCCTTAACAAGCCCGCAAGAGCACCAGACATTTCATTTCTGTAAACTGTTCCATATTCTGCAATTCTTATTGGCAGTTCTCTGTATGACCTTTTTTTATTACTGAAAACTAAATGATGCATAGGGCAATTCATAGCCTTGAGGTAGTAAGTTCCGTCATCCATTTCCATTGGAGGATACATTCCTTCAGCATAGTGGGGGAGATGTCCGCTACATTCGAATAATTCTTTTTTTCCTAATACTGGTGTTGTAACTCTATCATATCCATATCTATTTTCAGTTTCTATGGCATATTTCTCTATCTCTGATTTTAAGATTTCACCATTGGGCAACCAAACAGGCAGTCCCTTTCCGATCATTTCATCAATCATGTATAGCTCCATTTCCTTTCCAATCTTTTTATGGTCTCTTTTACCTGCCTCTTCAATCTGCCTTTGTCTCTCTTTCAATCCTTCTTTACTGGCATAGCACATTCCATAAATTCTGGTTAGAGCTTCTCTATTCTTATCCGCACGCCAATACGCTTGACTTGTACTTGTCAATTTGAACCATCTTAAGTGCGATGTTGATGGTACGTGAGGTCCTCTACATAAATCGACAAAATCTCCCTGTCTGTAAGCACTGGACCCCATCTCATTTCCAATTTTATCATCCATAATTTCAATTTTGAATTTATTTCCACTAAACATTTCTCTTAATTCTTCATTCCCATACTCTTCTCTATTAATCACAATATTTTCTCGTACGAGTTGATTCATTCTTTTCTCAATCTTTTTGAGTTCACTATCACCTATTGGTTCCATTAGGAAATCATAGTAGAATCCATGTTCAATTGGCGGTCCAATAGTAGGTTTTGCATCAGGATAAATGTCAACTACTGCCTGTGCGAGCAAGTGTGCGCAAGAATGTCTCAGAATATACAGTCCTTGTTCAGACTCTGCTAAGATAGGTTCGATTTTACAGTTTTTATTGACTACGAATGACATGTCTCTTTCAATACCATCGACAATAGCGGCGACTGCTCCGTTTCTTTTACCATAGACATTCACCAATATCTCTCCAGCGGTAATTCCTGAAGCATATTTGTGTATATCTTTGTCATTGATTTGTACTTCTATCATTGACATATACCGTACCCCTGTATCCTATCCCGACACGACAATGATATGAATACCTTGCTTATTAACTTACAATTCTGAAAGTTATTTTAGTAAAAATTGTGTTCCTGAT
>MDTG01343500.1_pt1 | contig 12786 bp, 9 predicted proteins | sample 811421 | NCBI WGS metagenome assembly MDTG01 (sample SAMN05326645, study PRJNA326480) | marine metagenome | isolation source: seawater | place: Pacific Ocean: South East | collected 2011 | reverse complement strand
TTTGGTATATAAAAAGTTTAGAAAAATGAAAAATTTAATTTCCTCAAAAATATTTTTATATTTGGCTTTTTTAATTTTACCTTCATATGCAATTGGCATAGCTATGACTGAGTTATTAGTGATATCTCTAATAGTTGCTTTTTTTTTTTTAAATAAGAATTTTACATATTTCAAAAATTTAAGGTTCATATTTTTGTTCATTTTTTCTTTTTTAGTAGCATTAAGTGGAATTATTAATCTTGTTTATTTGGATTTTAAAATTGCATCTTTATTTCATATTCGATTTGCAATCTTTTCTTTAGCAATTTTTTACATTTTAGAAAAGTATTTAGGAAGAGAAATCAATATAAATAAAAATTTTTTAAAATTTTTTTTATTAATGATTTCTTTTATAATTTTTGATAGTTTGATCCAATTTTTTTTTGGAGCTAATTTATTTGGTCAGGAAATACGCGAGCACAGAGTATCAGGAGTATTTGGAGAAGAGTTAATACTGGGAAGTTTTTTACTGCAAACACTACCTTTAACTTTTTTTTTATTATTAATTTCTAATATTGAATTTAAAAGAAAACAAATACATTTGGTAATTTTTTTTAGTCTTTATTTGATCACTATTTATATTGCTTCAGGCCGGACACCTTTTTTTCTAACAATTTTATTTGCAATAACAATAGTTTTATTTGAGAAAAATTTTAGAAAAATTATTATAAAATGTTTATCTATTTTAATTGTTTTTATAATTTGTGAAGCTCATTTTGAATTTGGAAAAACAAAAGTATTTCACAAAGTTTTTGTTATCACTTTTATTCAAATTACAGATTATTATTATCACCCAGGCAACAAACTAAATGAAAGCGATTTTCGTAAAAAAGAAATAAATTTAAAAAAAAAAAAATGAAACCAAAAAGTTAACTTTTGAAAATCAAGTAAAAGAATTTTTTGAGAGTCTTGTTGTTTTTTCTCATATTCATCAAAATCACTACGCTCTTGCAGTGAAATTATTTAAAGAAAAACCAATACTGGGGAATGGTCCAAAAGGATTCAGACAATATTGTAGAAAAGTAAATTATGATCCACCAATTGGAATTTGTTCAACTCATCCTCATAATCATTTTTTTCAAATTTTATCTGAACTTGGTTTAATTGGAGTTTTATTCTATTTATTTGGAATATTTTTTGTTGCATTTAAACTAATAAAATACAAATATTATAGGGATCAAAATTTTATAACATCATCATTTTACATAACTAGTTTAGGGTTGTTGGTTTTACTATTTCCTTTTTTTCCATCAGGAAATTTTTTTAATAACTGGATATCTATAATCAACTATTTTTATATTGGAATATATATTTATTTATATGAACGAATGCAAATAAAGAAATGAAATAAATTTTTTTTAAATTTATGAGATTTTATAAAATTTTTTAAAGTAATCTAAAATTTCTTTACAAATTTTGTTAACATCATTTACTTTGATTTTAGAGTGCATCGGTAAAACTATTACATTTTTATTAGCAATCTCTGCATTTTTAAAATCTAATTTTGATGTGAGTTTATTTTTAAAAATATTAAGATGTTTTAACTTATTTAAACTATAAAAGCCAGGTCTACACAATGTTGAATTTCTATTTAATAATTTCATAATATTCTCCCTATCTTTTTGTTTCTTAAGAAGTATGGGAAATCCCCACTTGATAGATTTAAAGTTTTTTGGGTCAGTCATTAGAGAAAATCTTATATTATTTGAAAGTTCCTCTTTATAAATAGCGTTTAATATTTGTTTTTTTTTTATTATTTCACGCACTCTTAATAATTGTGAATAACTAATTGAAGCAAGAAGATTACTAAGTCTAAAATTTCCACCGGTCATAGCATAAAAATAAGGTTTCCCTTTTTGACCATGATTTCTAAGTAATTTAAGTTTTAATGAAATTTTTTTTGAATTAGTAATAATAATACCACCCTCACCTGCAATAAGAGTTTTTGATGCGTGAAGAGATGCATAACTAATTATTTTTTCACTGTTATACCAATTACAATTACCAACGAAATTATTATTTTGTTTAGAAAATAAAACTTCTGAAACATCTTCAATAATATAAAGAGATTTTTTTTTAGCTACTTTTTTTATTTTTTTTAAATCGCATATACTTCCATAATTATGAATTAGCAAAATTGCCTTAGTTTTTTTGCTAATTTTTTTCTCTATTTGATCTACATTCATTTGTAAATTACTTAGCTCAATATCTACTGGCACTGGAACTAAACCTAAGATTTTCAACATATGAATTGGACTTATATAACAAAATGAGGGCACTAAGATTTCATCTCCCCGTTTAAAGTTTAAAGTCATTAAAATTAGCAGTATTGCATTTGTACCATTATTGACAGAAATTGAATATTTTGAATTAAGTAATTTGCAAAACTTTTTTTCAAATTTTTCAACATATGGGCCATGAGATAACCACCCTGATTTAAAAGCTTTATTTAAATTCTTATTTTCTAATTTTGTTACAGATGGATTTACAAATCTTATTTCTTTATTCATATATTTTTAATTTTATAGCTTCATAAGTATATTTTAAAAAAGTTTTAATAAATTTAGTTTTTGAATTTCCATAAACTCTATTACCATATTTAATTTGAATCTCATCAATTTTTAATCTTTTTTTATTTAAAAAATATATTAATCTAAAAAAATAATCACCATATCCAAAAAAAATTTTTTTTAAATTTGTTTTGAATAAAATTTTTTTTTTGATGACAAAAAAACCACTTAAAGAGTCGGTATTTTTATATTCTAGAAATTTTGATAAAATTAGGCAGTAAAAATAACTTAAAATAGATCTTACTTTTAGATCTTCAAATTTTACAATTTTAAACCTTGAACCACTTAGTAAATCAAGGTTCTTTTGTTCAAATACATTTATAAGCCTTAATAAATCTTTTGGGTTATGATTAAAATCACAATCCATAATTATCAAATTTTTTTTTTTGGATAATAATATTCCTTCATAAATTGATTTAGCTAACCCTCTTTCTTTATATCTTATAAGATAATTCATATTTTTAAATTTTTTTTTCTTTTTTTTTAAAATTTCTTCAGTTCCATCATCGCTAAAATCATCGACTACAATAATTTCAATCTTTTTTTTTAATAGAAAAAAAATTTTATCAATTAATAAATCTAAATTTTTTGATTCTTTATATGATGCGAGTATTATTGAGTACATTAATTATTAATACTTTTAAGACATAATCTATTTAATTGATATAATCTAAAATTATTATTTATTATTTTTTTGTTATTTTTGAGTTTTTTTTAATAGTATAAAATTTTTTTCTATTTTGAAATTAAAATTAGTAGTAAATAACAAAAATTAAATAAGAAATTTATGAAAAATTTAAATTTACAATTAATCCTTTAAAAAATTTAATAAATATAATAAATGTTTAAAAAAAAAAAATCACATTCTATTAATTATCGAGCAGATATTGATGGTTTGCGGGCCATTTCAGTAATTTCTGTAATAGGGTTTCACACATTTCCAAATAATGTAAAAGCTGGATTTATTGGAGTAGATATTTTTTTTGTAATTTCTGGATATTTAATTTCAAGAATTATCTTTGAACAAATTGAATTAAATTCTTTTAGTTTTTTTGATTTTTACAAAAGAAGAATTAGAAGAATATTTCCAGCTTTAATTTTTGTTTTATCTGCTTGTTTTATATTTGGTTGGTTTGCTCTTTTTCCCATAGAGTTTCAACAACTCGGAAAACACATAGCTGGAAGTGCAGGCTTTATCTCAAATTTTATTTTATGGAATGAAGCTGGTTATTTCGATAATGAGGCAAATACTAAGCCTCTACTTCATATTTGGAGTTTGGGTATTGAGGAACAATTTTATATTTTTTGGCCATTAATAATTTGGATAATCTATAAAATAAGAATTAATTTTTTTTTGATAATATTTTTTTTAATTGGTTTTTCGTTCGTTTTTAACATTTTGAGTGCTGAAAATGATAAAGTAGCAACTTTTTATTCACCCATCACTCGATTTTGGGAATTACTTGTTGGAAGTTTTCTTGCATGGTTGAAATTTAAAAGTAAATATTATCATCCAAATATTTCAACAAAAAATTTATTATCTTTTTTTGGTGTTTTTTTAATAATTTATGCTTTTGTTGTCATTGACAAAAACTCAATATACCCTGGTTTTTTAGGAATACTTCCAGTTTTTGGCGCTTTTTTAATTATGTCTGCAGGGCCTGAGGCATTATTTAATCGGCTTGTACTCTCGAATAAAATTGCAGTATGGATAGGTTTAATTAGTTTTCCATTATATCTGTGGCATTGGCCTTTGATATCTTTTGCGAGAATAATTGAAAGTGATTTTCCAAATGAAAATTATAGAGTAGTTGCAATTATATTATCAATTATATTATCTTGGTTAACATTTAAATTTATTGAAAAACCAATTCGATCAAAAACAAATTCTAACTTAATTCCCATAGCATTATTAACATCCATGTTTATAATTGGTTTAATTGGATTATTTTCATATTTAAACAAGGGTGTTCCCTCAAGAAGTTATATTTCAAATTTCAATGAAGAAAATTTTAAAATGGCTTTTCTTTTTTCAGAGGATGATGAAACCAAACATCAAAATTGCATGAATACTTATGGTCTAAAAGATTATATTAGATATTGTAATTTATCATCATCTAAAAAACCTAAAATTGCAATTATAGGTGACTCTCATGCTAGGGCTATGTATGACGGATTAGCTCACGTTTTGAAAAATAAGGGAGAGGGAGTACTTAATTTAGGTGGAAGACTTTTTTTAGATATTAAAACATATCCAAAGGGAGATAAAAAAGAGATAGAAGTTTATAAAGGTGGAATTGAAGCAACTAAATTTGTAATAAAAGAACCCTCAATAAAAACAATTATTATGGTTTCTAAAGGACATTATTTAACTGATACAAAATGGATTTTTGAATTAATAAGTGATCCAAATATTACAAATAGAAGTAAAATTTGGGAAATTGGAATGAGAAAAACTTTAGATAGTGCAATAACAAATAATAAACAAGTAATCTTTGTTATTGATAATCCAAATTTAAGATTTGACCCAAAACAATGTCTTGCTGGAAGACCTTTGAGTAGAAACTTATCAATAAAGCAATCTTGCACTATTTTAAGATCAACTTATGAAAAAGAAAACAAGATATACAGGGATTTAGTTTTATCTGTATTAAATGATTATTCAGAGGTTAAAATTTTTGATACTTCTAAATATTTATGTGATGATGTAAGTTGTTTTGGTATGAAAGATGGAAAAATTTTATATAGAGATCAAGACCATCTTTCTTTTGAAGGTGGAAAATTGCTTTCTAAAGAACTTATCAAATTAATTGAATTTCCTTAAACAAAGATTGTTTAACTCATATATTTGAATATTATAGTTTACTGTTTTCTTGGTCATTTTTAAACATTCGTATAAAAATTTATAATCTTCAATATTCTCCTCAAATACTGAGGCCTTATCATCTAAAATTATGTATTTAACATTTTTATTAATCAACTTATTCTTAAAAAAGATTTCAAAATTTAACCTATTGTGGCTAGTAATATCCGGATAGGAAACACCTGTATGCCAATATTTTACTGGAGAAAAATCCTTTAACCCTAAAATACTATTAAATATTTGATAATCAGAAATTAAAATAAAATTACCATCTAATTTTTTTAATAAATTAATTTTATAATTAATAGATTTAACTTCCTCGTCCTGATTTATTCCATAGCTTGTAATCCATTGAACATTTTTAAATTTTCTATCAATTTTTGATCCATCAAAAATTAAATCCTTATTATTTATATTCACATCTTTGTATTTTCTAAAATCAACAGAGGTTTGAAAGTAATAATATGAAGAGAAAATTAAGTATACAATTAACAAATTTTGATTAGAAAAAAAATTCTTTTTTTTTGAGTAAAAAAAAATGAATAATAGAATGACAAACAATATATTTAAAAGAGAAACAATAATATCAAATTGAAACAATCTAAACCAAGAATAAAAAATTAAAATAATGTAAATATATTTTAAAAATTTTATTTCCCCTATTTGTTTTTGAATTTGATTAAGAAAGAAAACAACTATAGGCAAAGAAATAAAGGTCATTGCAGAATTATTTGTGTGAATTTCATAAAATAGAGATATTAGAATCATATAAAGACAAATGATAAAGTTTAAGAATAAAAAATTATCAAATGTTTTTTTTTTGAAAAATAAAGCAAAAATACTTTGTATTGATAAAGGTATTATTAAAAAAAATAAAAAATAAATATTTGAAATTTTTTCTAAAATAAAATTTAATGTAGTATTTTCTAATCTGCTTGACCCTAAATTAAATGGTAACAATATATATTGATTAAAAAAGAGTGAAATGTTTATTGAATAAGTTTTTAAATATAATAAAAAAATAAATACAATTAGTAATATTGTTATACTTAATTCTTTTAAAAAATAAAAATTTTTGTCTTTGATTGAGAAGAATATATATATAAAAAAAAATAATATTAAGAAATAAGTAGACGGGACTTGTTTTACTAAAAACCCGAAAAAAAGTAAAAAAGCAGAAATTATAATAAATTTCCCATTCCTCTCAAAAAAAGCCATATAAAAAAACAAAAGAGATATTAAACTTAAAATCCATGAATGATGATCAACGCCAGGAACACCGTTATTAGGATATGCCAATGTTGAAATACTTAGACAAAAAATTAATATTACTAAATTAGAAACTTCATATTTTTTTAAAAAATAATATAAAACCCCACATAACATAGAATTGAAAACTGATGCGTGACTTACAAAAGAAGTCCAATTGATACCAAAAAATTTGAAAAAAATGGATTGAATTGAGCAAAGCAATGCACCAGTTACAGAATAATAATCTTTAAAAGGAATATCACCTAGCAAAATTCTGTACCCACAATTATAATTTAAAAAATCATCGAGTGGTGTTATTCCTCTAAATCCGTAATGTTGATTAATAAAAAATGAGTATATTAGTAAAAATAAAAATGAAACAGTATCTAATAGAATTTTTTTATTTAAACTCATTTGAATCTATTTATAAAGTATCTGAAATAAAAAAAGTAGTTAATTAACTATGTACACTTTTTGTTTAACTTTATTAATAATTTTATTTTATTTTACTTTTTCCAAAATATATTAAAGATTTTGTTAAAATGAAATAAGTAAGTAGGATTTTACACCGATGGTTAAGTTTAAAAAAAATGAATGAAATTTTTATAATATCAAATGATAGATTTTATGTTCAAAAAAAAGAATTTTTTAATTCAAACAAAAATACGTTTACAATCATAAACTGTTTCAAAAAACTTAAAAAAATTTATTTAATTGCAAGGACTTCAAAAAAAAAAAAATAAGTTTAAATATAAGAATAATAATACAGAACTCGTCAACATATATAAAATGTTTAGATTTAAAAATGAGATAAGAAAAAGAAAAACATTAATGATATCATTAACTCCATATAATTTTTTTGTTGCTTGTATTTTAATTTTAATGCGAATAAAAAAAAAAAATTTATTTTTGTTTCTAAGAAGTGATGGATATGAAGAATATTCAATTAAATTTGGAAAACTAGGAGGTCTTTTATACTATGCAATGTTAAGCTTTATTAAAATAAGATTTAATATTATCACTTGCTCAAATTCAATGAAAGGCATTGTAAATTCGAGATTGGTATATCCCTCAGAGATAACCAAAAAGTGGTTAATGAACAGAAAAAAAAAAATTAAAAAGATAAATTTTAACGATAATGTAAAATTATTATATCTTGGAAGAATAAGAAAAGAGAAAGGTTTTTTTGATTTAATTGAAATATTCAATAATTTAAAAATTAATTGTGATCTAACTATTGTTGGTAATGATTTTAAGTTTCTAAAAAAAAAAGACTATCCTAAAAATCCTAAATTAAAAATTTTTGGTCAAATATCTTCAGAGAATAGTTTAATTAAATTTTACGATAATTCAGATATATTTGTTCTACCCTCATATACAGAGGCTTTTCCCCAAGTAATTTTGGAGAGTTTTTCACGATTAAAACCTGTAATAATTTTTAAGGAAATTAGTTTTTTAAAAAGTATTTTTAGACATGGTCTGTTCTGTTGTTATCGTGACCATAAGAGTTTAGAAAAAACAATAAAAAAGATAGTCTATAACTATGAAAAAACCCAAATATCAATTTATGAAAATAAATTATACACCTTAAAAGATTTTCAAATTCAAATGAACAGCATTTTAAATAAAAAAATTTATAATTCGTCAGAAACATCTAACGTTAGATAAGTAAATAATTAGTTAGAATTTTTTATCAAACTGTAGTAAGAATTTTTTAAAATGATATGCAACTATTTATCGTTAAAATTACACAACATATTAAAATCCAAATAGATTTAATCAATTAATTTAGTATGAATATTTTTTATTTAACTTTATTAATAATTTTATTTAATTTAATTCTATATATAAAGTTTGACCTAATCTCTAATAGCCTTGCTTTGTTTGATAAACCCGATGGTAAATTAAAAAGACACTCAAAACCAGCCTCATTAATAGGAGGATTATTTATATTGGTTAACCTTTATGTTGTAATATTTTCTTTAAATTTAATTAATAGTGAAAATTCAAATTTTGATAACAATTTTTTTATTGTGGTTATTACTCTTAGCACTTTATTTTATTTGGTTGGATTGATAGATGATTTAAAAAATCTAAAACCCAATATAAAGTTGTTATCTTTAATTATTACAATATTTTTTGTAGCTTATCTATTTCCTGAAATAAACTTAAAACTTATTAAAATATCGTTTTTGAAAAAGACATATTATTTTAATGATTATTCACTTTTTTTTACAATTTTATCATTTTTATTATTGGCAAATGCGATGAATATGTTTGATGGTATTAATCTTCAATTAATCTTATTTTGCTTATTTGTATTCATAATATTTATTATCAAAGGTTTTTTGCCACTTTTTTTTATTCTTTTTTCTATATGCTTTATCTTTTTAGCTTTACTAAATTTTCAAAATAAAGTTTTTGTTGGAGACGGAGGATGTTATTTATTAACTGCTATTTTGGGATTGACATTTGTTTATCAATATCAAAATTATGACAATTTTTTATTTGGTGATGAAGTTTTTCTAATTTTATTAATCCCAGCACTTGATATGTTAAGGTTGTTTGTTTCAAGAATTATTGAAAAAAAACACCCTTTCAAAGGAGATTTAAACCATTTACATCACAAAGTTGAAAATTATTTTAAAAACAAAAACATAGCTGTATTCATAACAATTTGTTTATGCATATTTCCAAGTATTTTAATATTCTTTGAAGTCAAAACTTATAATATTTTGATTTTAAACCTTATTATTTACTTTAGTTTAATTTTGTTTTTAAAAATTAAAAGCAAATTCGAAAAATAATTTAATGATTAAAATTTTAAAAAATTTATAGTTGAAGCAAGTAGTTTTTTTTGTATATCATTTAGCTTGAAAATTACTTAATAATTAAATAACTTAATATAGAAATTCAACCTTGTTTATATTATATAATTGGAATTAATTTATTATTTACATTGAAATAAAATTTTAATGAAAAACAAAAAAGCCTTAATATTTGGAGTCACCGGACAAGATGGTGCATATTTGTCAAAATTTTTATTAAAAAAAAAATATTTTGTTTATGGTGTAAAAAGAAGATCATCAATTATAAATACACAAAGAGTTGATGATATTTATAAGGATATTAATTATAAATCAAATTTTATTCTTTTGTATGGTGACTTAACTGATGCTTCATCAATATTAAATTTGATAAAAAAAGTTAATCCAAATGAGATATACAATTTAGCAGCCCAATCGCATGTAAAAGTATCTTTTGAAGTTCCTGAATACTCAGCTGATGTAAATGGTCTTGGAACGCTGAGGATCCTCGAGGCGATTAGAAGTTTGAATTTGGAAAAAAAAGTAAAATTTTATCAAGCAGGAACCTCAGAAATGTTCGGAAGTACAAAAGAAAAATTTCAAAATGAAAAAACGCCTTTCCATCCTGTCAGTCCTTATGGTGTTTCAAAATGTTTTGCGCATTGGATTACAAAAAACTACAGAGAAGCATATGGAATATATGCATGTAATGGAATTTTATTTAATCATGAAAGTCCTATCCGAGGAGAAACCTTTGTCACCAAGAAAATTATACAGGGCTTGGTTAGAATTAAACAAGGTCGTCAAAAAAAATTATTTTTGGGTAACTTATATTCCAAAAGAGATTGGGGGCATGCCAGAGATTATGTGGAGGCTATGTGGAAAATGCTACAGCAAAAAAAACCTGATGATTATGTTATTGGAACTGGAAAAACTTTTACAATTAAAGATTTTATCAATAGAGCCGCGAAGCAGATGAATTTAAACATCAAGTGGATAGGAGCAGGCATCAAAGAAAAAGCTGTAAATATTGATAACAAGAAAATTATTGTTGAATGTAAGAATAGATATTTTAGACCTCTAGAAGTTGATTATTTAAAAGGAAATGCTTTAAAAGCAAAAAAAATATTAAATTGGACTCCAAAAATATCTATTAATGATCTTATAAAAGAAATGATACAGCACGAACTAGAAAATATTAATGATTAATATTAATAGCAAAGTATTTATTGCCGGTCATAATGGAATGCTAGGATCATCAATATTAAGAGAACTAAAAAAAAAAGGATACAAAAAATTAATTACGATTGATAAAAAGAATCTTGATCTTAGAGATCAAAATGCTGTAAGAAAATTTATTAAAAATAAAAAACCCGAAGCTGTAATTGTTGCGGCAGCAAAAGTTGGAGGAATAAAATCAAATATTGAATATCCAGCAAATTTTATTAGTGATAATTTACAAATTCAAACAAATTTAATCACATCAAGTCACACTAACAATGTAAAAAAATTAATTTTGTTTGGCTCAAGCTGCATTTACCCAAAAAATTTACAAAAACCGATCAAAGAAAGCCAAATATTGTCGGGTGTATTAGAAGAAACAAATGAAAGTTATGCTATTGCAAAAATTGCTGGCATTAAAATGATCGAGTCTTTTAATAGACAATATAATAGAGACTATATATGTCTTATGCCATGTAATTTATTTGGTCCAAATGATAACTATGATAGTCAAAACTCACACTTTTTACCGGCTCTAATAAAGAAAATATATTTAGCAAGTAAAAAAAAGAAAGAAAATAAAATAGTTAAGTTATGGGGAACAGGAAAACCCCTGAGAGAACTTCTATATGTAGATGAGGTTGCAAATGCCTGTGAATTTTTTCTTCGGAAAAAGATTAAAAATTCATTAATAAATATTGGTTCTCCTGTAGAAATGAGTATTAAAAATTATGCCAATTTTATTAAGAAAAAAATCGATCCTGATGTTCTAATTAAATTCGATAAAAAAAAAAAATTAGATGGTGTAACGAGAAAGAAACTAAATCTTACTTTAGCAAATAGTTACGGATGGAAATCGAAAATGAATTTTTCTAAAGCATTGGATAAAACTATCAAGGATTTCAAAAATCTTCAAAATTAAAATTTATGTTTTTTTTTCAAATACTTATCTTTATTATAAGTATTCTTACAATATCAATATCAATATCTGGATATGGTAGTCTTGTTAATTTGAATATAAAAAAAAATTTTTTTTTAGATGTTTTTCTAGGTCTTGTTTTAATTACATTTATAATTACCTCAATTCATTTTTTTTTTAATATAAATTTGCAAATAAGTTTTTTGATTTTTACTTTAGGACTTTTAATTTTTTTCCACAAAAAAAAATTCAATTTAATAAAATTATTTAATTATGAAAATATTAATATTTTAGTAATATTATTTCTTTTTATACCTATTTTTATATCACAAAAGTATCATGAAGATTTTGGATATTATCATCTTCCCTATGCCCTGAGCCTTATCGAAGAAAAAATAATTATTGGGTTTGCAAATATTAATATATCTTATGTTTATAATTCTATTTGGTTAAACTTATATTCAGTATTTTTCTTAAGTGGCAAAAATTTTAACTTTTTGACTCTTCCAAGTTTTTTGTTGTTTTTAAGTTTTGTAATATTCTCTTTTAATCAAATAATTTCAAATAATAAAAAATCAATAAGTGATTATTTCCTTTTAATCACATTATTCTATTTTATTCTAAAATTTACTAGAATTTCTGAATTTGGAGTTGATTTGCCAGCAACAATTTTTTCTATTCTAACTATTTATTATTTCCTAAAGTTTTCTGAGAGTTCTTTAATTAAAGATAGGAAAGATTATTTTTTTTTGATTCTATTTTTTTCAATTTTTTCAATTTTAATCAAATTAAGTACAATTCCAATATTTTTGTTACCGGTATTTTTGTACATAAAATATTTTAAAAATTTAAAGACAGATATTTTTAGATTAAAGTTTTTTTTTATTTATATTTTATCAACCATATTTTTTATTCAACAATTTATCTATACAGGTTGTTTATTTTTCCCTTCAAATTTAACATGCTTAAATGTAAGTTGGTTTAGTGAAAGTAATATAGATCTTTCTAATAAACTTAAATTAATTAATAAAGGTTATTATATATTAGCTAAAGATATTTTTACGCCTGAAGAATATCTTAAAAATTTTAATTGGTTAATCTTTTGGTTGAAAAGAA
>MDTG01251498.1_pt1 | contig 12786 bp, 11 predicted proteins | sample 811421 | NCBI WGS metagenome assembly MDTG01 (sample SAMN05326645, study PRJNA326480) | marine metagenome | isolation source: seawater | place: Pacific Ocean: South East | collected 2011 | reverse complement strand
GAAGATTCGAGCAATTCACACAGGAAATGGCCGTACTATGACTGGAAGAGTTGTTGCTCACGACATAAAGAGAATCTATCTACATGAGCCTCCAAGGCCAGAGGAAGAATTCATACCTCGTACTCCACGTGAAAGAAGACAAGCTTGGAAAGAAGGAAAACTAGGTGACAATCCAAATCCAATTTTGCCAGATGCTGAAAAGTCAGGGAAACCTAAGCAACAAAGGCCTGGTCGCAGACGCAGAAAGAAGCGAAACTGATCACGGACGATTTGTCCATGGCATCAAAAATGCCTTTGCTACTTGTGTCCCAATAGTTGGGTTTTCTTTCAGACGTCGAATCGAATACTCGTACCACTTCTCTCCATAAGGAATGTAAACTCTGGTTCTGTGACCTTGTGCACTAAGTTTTCTTCGCAATGGACCTCTTACACCAAGTAGCATTTGGAATTCATATCCTGGTCCTTTTTGCGGTCTTTGGTGACCGGCATTACTTCTAGGATCAGACTTTCCAGGACCCATATTTCGACTTTCCAAGGACTTGATTGTATGCTTAATAACGGGGTGGTCATGACTTGCAACCCCAACATAAGCACCTGCATCTAACATTGCATCTATGCAAGAATTTGTTGCATCAATAATTGGCTGCCTATCTGTATGAGAAATTTCCTCTGGCTCCAAATATATTCCTTTACAAATACGATAATCTGCACTTGAACCTAATTTTTCTGCAATGGCTTTGATGTCATCTAGGGTTCTGAATAACCTAGCTTGCAAAACTACTCCAACATTAGTCAATCCCTTTTCATGCATGTCTAACATTACGTTAATAGTATCGTCTGTCACCCTATGATCTTCCATATCTAAGCGGACAAACATCTCATACTGATTGGCCATTGCGACTAAAGTTTCAATATTTTCCATTCCCTTTTCAGGGTCAAGAAGCAAACCAAATGCAGTAGGTTTTATCGAAAGATTTGCATCAAAATTGTTATCGCTAATTGCAGTGATTACACGTTTGTATTCTTCCAAGAAAAATGCTGCTTCATCCATTGAAGTAATCTCTTCTCCTAGAACATCAATAGTGAAGCAAGCGCCCTCTTTTGACAGCCTATGCATGACTTTTACTGCATCTTTCAATTCAGGACCAGCCACATATCTTCTACTGACCCAGCCCACAAACCACCGTGGCATACGGATGGTCATCCCGACTATCATCCGAGAAAATAGCCCGACCATGTTTACAATGCCAGTGTCGGCGATTCTTGACCGTTTTCATGTTATGATTTCGGCCTTTTTTAGAAGTGGAACGTCTAATTCCTCAAGTAGATCCCTTATCGCCTGTCTTTGCCAACCCTTGAATGCCTTTTTGTCCATACTGCAAATCACATCACCGCCAGGGAATGCCAATTTAGTTGCAGCGATCGCTTTTCTGATACTGTTTTCCCACATTCCTGAAACATTGCCCATCTCATCTTTGGAAAAGGGAAGAGCGTAGGTAGCCAACATATGCCCAATCCAGACATTATCATGTAATCCCAGAAGATTACCCCTTGGTGCATAATGGCCACCACCTAAGGTTACCACGACCTGACCACTTTCTTGCCATGTTCCCAAACCTTTACCACCATCTAAACCTAAACCTCGGAAAATAATTCCTGCTAGTATTTCAGCCGCATTTTTGTGACCCCAGGTTTCTGCAGTAGATCCTATTTCGATGAATAATGATGGAGTTTCAATCCAGGGACCATGATGTGTGGTTTCCAATGACAAATCAAAATCGTCTAGATTACTAGCAACACGATTCATTTCTCTCCACCATGCAGCTATACGAGGATTGGGAGGGGGGCAATCTGCTGCCTTACCACCATAATCTGGAACTACATTTTCAGGTACTTGCATTGTGCCAATAGGATGCAATGTTAGTGAAGCATTACCACTTGCTGCAGAATGTCGAGAGGGAAAAATCACTTCTGTTGGTTTTTCTCCGGTTTCTGCTTCCCATCGCTTATCCAAATCATCTTCCCACAAACAACCCTCATCCATCCACCAAATTCTAGCATGCATGAAAGAATATGCAGGCTTATCCTCAACGTTTTCCAAAGAAATCCAATCACACATATCCAATAGTGCATGAGCCTGATTTGTCGAAGCAATATCTCCTCCCGAGACAATAATCAGGCTGACCATGTGATTGCGTATGGTTAGAGATTATTGAAGGAATGGTTCACAAGCCGTGACCATCTCGCACATTTATGGAGGGGGCACCTTGGCGACTATTCCATGCCGAAGACAGGGACATCTTGGTAGATGTTGATGGCGGCATTACAATCGATGAGCACATTGCAAACCCCTTCCCATGTGAAATTACCCACGCTGCAATTTGTGATTCAGGACTTGTTGCCACATGGGTTGATCACGAATTGAGGCTTGCAAGGATGGCACTTTTGCCGCTTGATCAGAAGTTGGTTGATGGCCCGAGTAAATCTGACCTAAGAGCAAATCGAGATACGTCGATGGTAGCAGGTGCAAAATGGTGTCATATTGTTGATGCTGAACCAATCGGAATGGTTTCCAATGGTGAGAAAATTATCTTTGGATTATGGTCAAGAGGAATATATTGTATTGATTCTGATGCAAATGAAGTTTGGCGAATTCCGCTTTTTGAAGTAGATGAAAATTCTCCTCCTAGATCTGGTGAGATTTCAACAATCTTGATTTCGGATGAAAATGTAATCGTTTGGACTCGAAATGGAACCTACCACACCATATCTATCGATGAAGGCGTAGTATTAGAAGAACAATCTATAGGAATCGATTGCGATGTAGAGATCGTATTCAATCATGAAAATAAATTCCTGATTTCCTCGACTGATGGATGGGCATGGGAAATGGAAGATAATGTGATTACTTTAGCACGTAAATTTAGAGGCACAATCCAAGATGCTGTTTATGATGGCAACGATTGGAGAGTAATCTCTTGGAGAGAAGATTCATTGTTAAGAGGAATCTCTCACGAACGTTTAGATTTGGGTGTCCAAATAATTGAAAACAATGAGGGATGGCAAGTATTAGACAATCAAGGAATAATAAGCCCTCATATGGGTTCTAACTAGTTCACTCATTAAGTACGGTATAACCGCAACGACCACAGGATTTGCGATCTGAATGAATTGCTAAGAAGACTCCTGGACCACATACAGGACAGAACTCTGCCTTGCGAACTAAATTACCATCTTCGACTGAATACTTAGACCACTTTGCTCCAGCTTTAGGACCGTCAGACATCAAGCCTCACCTCCATCTTTAGCCTCTTCTTCAGCAGGTGCCTCTTCTTCAGCAGGTACCTCTTCTTCAGCAGGCGCCTCTTCTTCAGCAGGTGCTGCATTGGCAGTCCTCAATTCAGAAAATCTCTTGTGAATGTATTCCGGTTCGACTTTCATTGATTCTTCATCAGCATATACAAGACCTACACCAGTAGTTGACCCCATTCCAAAGCGAGTATTGACATCCTTGATGACAATCAGATCACGGTTAGAACCAGGTTCGATCGAAGCGAGTCCATTCAACATTTCTGCACGAGAAGGTGTTGCAGAACCTTCATGATTCCAGCGGAATTCAATCTCAACTCTATTGAGTAGCGGGTTTTCTTTACGGTCAATAATTTCCATTTTTATTCCTCCATCAGCGGATGTTCACCTTAAGTGCATAATTTCCAGGTACTTCGATATTCAAGCGATTTGCAATTTCTGAACGGGATGGATCCATGACCACAACATATCCAGACCAATCTGAAGAAACAGGAGCAGAAGGACAGCGAGAGCATTGATCTATTCCATCACCTAAAATCAGATGACATTCACTACATGCAAAAGGGTTTTTTGGCATTCAAATCGCTCCATTCAATTTTGGTCCTCGTGGATCCATTCGTGGCTTCCAAGGCCGGTTTGTTTACATGTCAAACCAATCTTTGAACGACGTGGATCGCTCGTATCTGGGGAAAGTGATACTATACGTGCACGGACAGAGCTTCCGACACCGAGTTTACGGCCACTTTGGCGACCTTCCAATAATCCCATACCGGCATTAATGTCAACGTGGTCTTCCATAATCTGTGATTTGTGAAGTAAAGCTTCCATAGGACCAATTCTCACGAATGCACCAAAGTCGTTAACCTCTGAAACTGCACCTTCAACTACCTCGTAATCCTCGATACAGAACAATACTGCGTCAAATCTTACTTCTTGGTAAATTGCACCATCACCATGAATAATTCTTCCACGGCCAATTGGTTCATGATTAGATGTAACAAGAACGAACCTATTTTGATCATCGAAGCGACCTTCAAATGCAGATGCTGCGAGTCTGTCAATGTGTTCATTCAGTGATTTTTCCTTACGGATATATTCCGCAGGAATACGAATTGTGTCCTCTTTTGTGACGACTTTATACATTTTTTCACCTCATTTTCTCCTCTAACCGATTCACTGCAGGTAAGACGAGTGAGGTTCTAATGCCTCATCCGTCCTTCACCGGCTGTGCCTCGGGAGAGAAGTGTGACCGAAGTCATTCACGCCACCAGCGACCCCTATTTGAATGATACCCCCCGGAAATGAGGACTAGCGCCTCTACAAATCCACATTTCGAATAGTTTGAAATCATCAAAATATGCCTTTCTACTGGGCCCGTAGGGCCCAAAGCCATAACAACCTCGCGCATTCAGGTTATCTTGGGTGGAACTGGTGGAAAGACAATTTCGTGCAGTTCTAATGTTGTCTATTTTATTGGCTTCAACAATAATTTTTCCTGCAACAACTTCTGCTGATGAGACATCTGAAGTTTGGGACCCTGTCGAACAACCTTGGGCCCAATATGGAAGGGACCCAGGCCATACACGTGATTTACCTGAACATGGTGATTCTGGATTGAAGACCATCGAAACACCTGCAATCAACTGGGTAGTATTTGACAATACATACGGTGCAGATGGATATGGTGTTGCGATTGCGAATATGTCTGAATCGATTACATCACCCAATGGTGCTAAAGAGAGATGTGGCGAAAATCACTTATTTGCTGTAATGACACATTCAGGATCTAATGATGATAGATATCTAGCAATCATAGAAGGCGATACTGCTAAAGTCGCATGGGAAGTTAACTTGGGCGATGCAAAATATATACGTTCAACTCCAGTAATTGTCGACGTTAATGATGATGGAAAAGTCGAGATTGCTATTGCATATGACACTAACAGTGCACTAAAGGTAGACTTATGGGCACCTGATATGACCTGTGATGAATCAGGTTGGACGAGATCTGGACATTCAAATGAAAAGTTATGGTCATGGTCTGATGCAGACCTGAGACTTGGAATAACAAGTCCACACTTCCCAACTAGAAACTCGGGACACTTGTCAGTAACTCAACCGCTTCTTGCTGATCTTTCTCTTGACGGCAATCCAGAATTAGTTCTAGCTGCTGTAGATACATCGAATGATGAGCCCACAGTCTTAGCACTTCCATTAGGCCTTCAAACTCCAGAAGTCGACTGGCAAGTCGCTTTGGACAGGGGAACTCATCCATCCGATCCAGCATTTGCCGCATTGGATGATAATAGTGGAGCTGTTGTTTTGACTACAGTTGATTCCAATAGCGAAAACATGTGGGTTTGGAGAATTGATGGCGCAACAGGCTCACTTGATTGGGAGAGAGTATCAATTCAGGGTACATCTGCAGATGGAGGAGATACACCTCGCTTGCGACTACCTGGACCAGTAATTACCCAATTAGATTCCGATCCTGCACCTGAAATGATTCTAACATTACCGGATGACCCAAATGGCAGGGATGAGGGAATGGGTGCTCAATATGTTGGAATGGAGTTAACTAGCACCGATGAAATTTGGAGATTTAGAGCAAAGAACGGTTTCGGAGATGCGGAGCCATTAGCAGTTGATACTACAGGGAATGGTATTACCGACAGAGTTTGTTGGGTGACTTGGTTTTCAGAATCGGCATTGGACCCAACAAATAGGGAAGGTTTAGCTGGTTGTCATGACATTACAATTGATCCCCCATTTAGAGAATGGACAAGGTCAATGCAAAGAGGAGGGGGGAATGACAATGATGAAATCGCTGTTTCACCTCCTATCTCAATAGACCTCGATGGCGAAGATGAGCCTGAGTTGTTAGTAGCATTTGGCCAACGTATATTCGCATTCGATGGCAACACAGGCACATCAGCAGACATTGGAACTGGTTGGTCAGCACCTATCGATGTTTCACACAGAACATGGGCAGCCCCTGCAGTTGCAGATATGGATGGTGACGGTTATCTTGACATATTGGTAGGAGATATTCTAATCAGTGAAGCGAAACCAGATATTGCACCTTTGGCAGATGGTAGAGGAATTGGATTTACTCCAACAGATCCAGACCCTGGAGAAATGGTTACAATATCTGGACAATATTCCAATATTGGCGTAGTTGACACCGACACGCCAGTTGATGCAGTATTAATCCTAGACGGTGTTGAAATTGAAAGACACAGAGCGAATGTTGCTGAAGCAATCTCTCCATCGGGAGAAGGTGGCCCCATAACATTCAGTGTCGATGTTGAAGCGACACTTGGAGTTCACAATGTAGAACTTATTTTAGATGTCAATAACAATTTAACACAAACTCGATATGACAATGATAATTTCAGTACTACATTAGTGGTACTGGAACCACATGTTGCACAAATACAAATTCCTACAGAGATATCCCGTGCCTTGCCAGGTTCATCGCAAGTTGTAGACATAGAGGTGACAAGTTTAGGAAGTCGTGATGCGGCTTGGACTCTTGGATATGATAATAGCCAACTACCAGAAGGCTGGACATTTAGCCCATTAGATGCTTCAGATTTGTCACTAAATCTAGAAAGAGATACTCCACAAATTGTCAGATTTGAATTTTCAGTTCCTTCAGATGCCTTAGGTTCAGATGATGCACAGATACCATTGACTCTAGTTCTAGATCAGAATCAAAACATCACTTCAACCATAACTTTGCCTCTGGAAGTAGAGCGCACGCGAGGGTTGTCATTGCAGGGCCCTACTGGCTTGCCAATGGGAGTTGGATATGGTCGGCCAGGTGATGTAGCTCATGTTTGGATAATGGTTGAAAATGTAGGTAATGCACAAGAAACAACAGAAATGCAGTGGTCGTCCAATACCTGGACAGCAGATACTACGATAATCGATTACCAAGGTAGTACTCAATGGAGCATTGAATTGGAACCTAGTGCAAAGAAAGAATATCTAATCGAATTTGAAATTCCTGGAAACAAGAATCTTGGTGATACAACATCGGCTGTTCTGACTCTTTGCATAGGATCAGGTGATGATGAAATTTGTGAAAACTTCACGGTCACAGTATATGCCAGTGATGTTTCGAGTAATATCCCACATATACGAACCGTACCAGATACTGGATTAGTTTGGGATATTGAAGCTAATTATGTAGGATCTACACTATCTTGGGACTTATCAGAAGCAGGTATGCTCAATGAAGGTTGGAATTGGAGCACCACTGGTGGTCTTTCGATAAATGGTACAATGTTGGAAATGAATGGTCAAAATGGACAGTTACATCTCGATCTTCCGTTTGATGCTCCACCAATGCGACATCATTTCAATCAAAGTGAAGAAAGTTCAATAAATTCTGATTTCTCAATTTCACTGCATGTGTTACAGGTTTTCAGAGCTGAAGCCGAAGTTGTATCACCTAGTGATGGAACTGTTTTCAATGTAAGTGAAAGGACCAAACTAATTTTGAAATTGCAAAACCCTGGTAATGGAGAAGACACATTCACTCTCAGCGGAAGAACCCTGGCTGGTAATTTATCGCAAGCACCAAATGTTACCTTTGAATTCACAAATACGGTTAGAACCTTAGGACCGGGCGGAATATTACAGGCTCCTGTATGGGTTACACTTCCAGAGGATGTACCTGCAAGAGAAAGTTTCCAATTGGTTTTCGATTGGACTAGTAATGGAGACTCATCTGTTAGCGAACAAGCAATCATTACAATAGAAGCAAGACCTGACCACCGCTGGGACATACAGATTACTCAGGGAGAGACTATGCAAGTAGTACCTGGAAGTTTAGTCAATTTGAGCATAGACATAACAAATATTGGAAATAATGATGATTTGCTAACACTTACCCCAACATATGATTTGACATACTCTGGCAATGACACTTCACAGTGGAGTTCAGAAATAATCAACTCCTCGAGATTACAAGTAAACGAACAGCAAGAGGTTTACTTGCTACTTGAAGTGCCTAATGATGCTTGGGCTGCAACTATTGCTAACCTCACACTGGTAGCCTCTTCTAGTGGATTTGACATCGATACTCAAGTCAGTATATTACTTGATGTCGGAAATGTTGCTGGTTGGAGTCTGGATCTATCGAACACATCGTTAGAAGTTCCACCAGAAGGCGGTGAGTTGCAAATCCTAGTTGAACAAAAAGGCAATTCTCCTGCTATGCCTTACTTCCAAAAAGCAGGGCAAGGATGGAATGTCACATTCCCAGAAGATAATCCAATCATAGACCCTGGGCAATCAACTTTGATCACAATCAATGTAACACCACCTAGTGATGCTGTCGCCGGAGAAGTTGGAGTAATTGGTATTAGAGTAAGAAATGGTAACGGGTTAGGAGAAATTGTCGAAGAGGTCCCAATAAGAGTAGGTTCTGCCCCAGGGATTGTCATCGATTCTAAAGGACCATGGAACGTAAGAGAAGGTGTTTCTTCTTGGCCAACTGCTTGGATTGAAAACACAGGCAATGATGTTGCCATAATGGATATTTCAATTCCGAATCTACCATCAGGCTGGGCTCTTTCTGGTGATGATATAATTGTTGTAGCGCCCAATGAAATTATTGGATTGCCATTACAGATTGAGCCTTCAAATTCGTGGAATGGTAACAATATTCAACTCGATATAGAAATAGAGCACCCTATTTTGGGAACTATTGTTTATACAATTACAGTTAGTGATAGTGACACGGTTTTGGTATCTAGTCCAATACACACTGGACGTTCAGGTGAAAAAATCTCTATAACCACTGACTCTCTAATTAATGGAATCGATACACAACTCATTCCATTACCGAGCTCAAGAGAGAATGTTAGCCACAATTCGATGGTATTACACCTAGTTGGTATTCCTTCACCGGTTCATGATGCAGATTGTGACAACATGTATGGTAAACTTGAGAATCTAGGATCTGAGCCGATTTCCAAGATATGGACTTCCTGTTTGATTACTGCAAACCAGGATCATTCATTGGTTGCAAATGCATTGTTGATGTCCGGGGATGGTGAAATACTTGACAGTAGAACAATTAGGCTTAACCCGAATTACAATACAACACTAAACCTTTCAGTTAGTTCTTGGGACCCAGAACCTGGAACAGTATCTGTCAAAGTTCTGATTGTAGATTCTAATGGTATCACTCTTTATGAATCTACATCCACGCATATATCGAGAGAATCAGGATGGAACATTAGGCTAGCAAGCTTCACAATTGATGACAAATTTATCAAGATAGGTATCGATAGAGAAGGGTACGAAATGATGGAAGGATCAATATGTCAAGTTGAAATATCTACTACCGATGGTTCTTGGTCTGAAACCGTAGCTGTCGACATATACGATAACTATGGAAACAAATGGGCTCCAAGTATCGAATTGGATAGACCTTCTGAAATCGAGGATAATGCTGAGGTTTCCGCCACAATTTCGTGTCTCGCCCCATGGGATATCGATGAAAATAATGATGACAATACAATGATTGTTTATGCAGATAAGTTACCATTGGTGACCTATGAATCTAGTGATTTGATTTGGACTGCAGGTATTGCGGCTGCATTACTCGTTGTAGCATATCTTGGAGGTGCACTCAAATTACAGAAGCCTCAACCGATAATTCAGAAGAAAGAACAACCGAAATCTAAGGTTGAGATAAAACCTGAAGTCAAGGAAGTTGTTCAAGTTGATGACATTAGTCTAGATGAAGAGATCGAAGACGAAATTGATGATGAAATCCAAGAACAGGAACTTCTTGAAACTGAAGAACCTGAACCCGAAATTGAAGTTGAAGAAGAAATAATCGACATTGATGATAATACTGCAAGTGGTAGATTATCTGCATTAAGAAGAGAAATCGACACTGATTCTGATGGTAGTAAGGATACAAAGGAAGACATGGCAAAGAGGCTTGATTCATTCTTTGCCAACCGTTGACTTCATCCCTGAGTGACACCTCCCCGCATCCATGCAAGAAGCGTTGGAGACTACTACGCCATTCCAAACTATTGATCCGATGATTTCTTCTAGATTATCACCGGTCTATGATGCCCTGAATGGAGGCGATTGGAGTGGAATGGTTAGAAATGATGATGACTTGCTAATTCGACTTGTATCACAGGGTGTTGAAAATCCAGAAAAACGAGTATCAATTCCTTGGGATGATGCAAATCTCTTCTTCTTATCATGCTTAGATACAACGAAAAATGGCAGAGCAAGCCCATTGGAAGCAGGTATTTCGAAAGAACGATTTGGAAGATTCCCTTATGGGGATGGTTCTGCAATGAACTATCTGCGTGACTGGATAAGAGAACATAACAATCCATCACTTTTTGATGATTTAACTGAACTTTTAGATAATTTAGCAACAAGAATGAGCGGAACCAGCATGGAAAATGGCACTGGACGACTAAACATTCTTGGATGGCTCGAGTTAACTGAGATAACAAAACTTCGAAAATGCCTGACTGGAAGATGTTGGCGAGCTGCTGCCGATGAACCATTAGATGGTGGATGCCAAGATGCTGCTAAACATCTCCTTGCCTATTTGCGGGCTGCTGAAAAACGCAAGTGTGGTATCACTTTACGAGTTCACAATTAGAAATCATTTCCAGTCAGACGCTCATACATTGAAGCATATAGTTCCGCAGTGTCATCAATGACTTGCTGTGGCAATGCAGGAATTGGAGGGTCTGGAGTTCCAGCTTCACGTGCCAAGCGTAGTTCCTCTTGATGTCCAGTGCCGATGTAATGTTGGCGAACGAATTCCTTTGACAACTGTACGATGTTGCCTTTAGCATACTCCTCAGCGTCCCACCAACGGTCTTCATCTAGGGTACCGAATGAATCAACTAACACTGGCACTCTTCCAGGACCTAGTGCGAACTCCTTCTTTCCATCAACGTGGATAAGTCCTCTCTTCAAAGCCTCACGCTCGATAAGTGCGTCGACCTTGAGAACTACATCAATTAGTGAGTCAAGTTCTTCACCGGTAATGTTTGCAATCTCTAGAGCCTCTTCACGATCGATGAGTCGGTCATAAGCCTCAAACTTGGTTGTGACTTCAACGCAAGGAGTAGGTAGCTTTGCACCTTCTTCGATAACAGTACCTGCATCAAAACCAAGTTCTTCTGCGGTTAACTCTCCACGCTTATAGCGCCTCCATCCTGAGCCAGCAAGGTAATGTCGGCATACAACCTCTAGTGGAACGAATACCCACTCACCATCACGAGGAGTGGTTCCTGGTTCTCTGTAGATATCTACACGGCGAACTAGACAACGATCTGGTGCATTTCTATCAACAACGTGAGTGCGACAGATTCCTTCTTTCTCAACTAACTCGAACCAATGTGTAGTGGTTCTATTCAATGATTCGCCCTTACGAGGAATCAATGACGGTATAATTTGGTCAAAGACCGAAATTTGATTTGTATATCTGAATTCAAGAATATCTGGGTCATCGGTTGACCAGACTTCTTTCACTTTACCTGCATAGAGACATTCTCCCATGAGTATGTCGCCTGCGCATAACGCCTTTCAACATTATCACTAGGAACTCAAATTAATCCAAGCGCATCTTCAATACGATTTAGTTCAGGACCTGTTGTTTCACGACCCGCAATAACGCCATTATTAGATGCAGCTAAACCAGCGCCAACATAAGGAGAACCAAAGGCTACAGTTCCAACCATTGGTGGAACTTCGAGCAAGCTTTCTATCATTCTTACTTCGTCAGGATGAACATCAGGGTGCAATAAAACACCTTGATCGTTGGCAACACCTAAAGATCCAACAACATCTTCGCCAGCAATTGAAGAGACACCAACTGGAACTCCAAGAACCTCTGAAATAATTTCCAATCCATCATCTGGAATCGACGGAGATGCTATGGCACCATTACCATTACACAAAATCAAATTGCCAGCAGTATTCACACCACCTTCCATTACTACAACGTCTCCAAATGAGGTTAATGCATCGATATCCGATTCAGTAGCGATATCTGCTACAGCCAATCCTTTGGTTGTGCCTGCAATAAGAGCACCTACAAGTGTAGATCCACCTATTGTCATTGGGTGCCTTTCAAGACCTAAATATTCATCGATACGTGATAGTGCTTCATCATTCAACTCATGGGGATGGAAAACAACATTGCCACAAACTGCGAGATAAATTCCCACCTGGTCAGAACCAAGGATATCGCTAGTCGTAATTGGCATGTTCTCACCTTCTGATATGAATCGGGTTCATTGTTCCTTTGGAATAGGTTTTGAAATTAAAAAAGGCCGCATCCGCAATTGCGGAATGCGGCCGGGCGTTACTCGAAGAGCAACTGCGGGGAATCTTTCCGAGGGAAAGAAGAGGGGCACAGTGACAGACATTCCCGTGGGCTCTCGCACCACAGTACCAGAACTGACGCAG
>MDTG01104448.1_pt1 | contig 12786 bp, 16 predicted proteins | sample 811421 | NCBI WGS metagenome assembly MDTG01 (sample SAMN05326645, study PRJNA326480) | marine metagenome | isolation source: seawater | place: Pacific Ocean: South East | collected 2011 | reverse complement strand
GGCGAAGAGAGAATCGAACTCTCACTTCTTGCGAAACACGATTTTGAGTCGTGCGCGTCTACCAGTTCCGCCATTCGCCCTCAGTATAAAAAAATATTATTTAAATAGTATAAGAACAAAAATTATATTAAAAACAAAAAAATGTTTACACAACTTTATAATAAATGCTTAAAGTTAGCGGCTCATAAAAACTCAAATTACTATCTTGGCGCTATTTCTTTCATAGAAAGTTCTTTTTTTCCAATTCCTCCAGATATTATGATTGCGCCAATGTCAATTGCCAAAAAAAAAGACTTTTTCAAAATATTTCTTATAGCAACAACATTTTCAGTTCTTGGAGGGATTTTTGGTTATTTAATTGGAGCATATTTTTTTGATTTCGCAATGTATATTGTGGAATTTTACAATTATGAAGAAAAAGTAAATGAGATCAAAAATACTCTTTCTCAAGATAGTGGTTTTTATACATGGCTTGTGATTCTTTTTTTAGCAGGTTTCACACCATTACCCTATAAAGTATTTACAATTGCAAGCGGTCTTATTAGTTTTAATTTATTTATCTTTATAATTGTAAGTCTTATTTCTAGAGGTCTTAGATTTTTTATAATTTCTTATTTATCATCCAAATTTGCAGATAACTTTACTAACTACATGAATAAACACGGTCAAAAATGGTTTAGCATAATTGGTATAATCATAGTAATTGTTGCCATTATATTTTATCTAGTAATTAAATTTTATGACTAACTTAAAAAAAGAAAGTTATTTACAAATTTTATTTATTTTAAGTATTGTTGTTTTAACATCAGCTTTAATAATTGAATATGGTCTTGGATATAAACCATGCAATCTTTGTATTATTGAAAGAATTCCATATATATTTGCAATAATAATATTAGTCTTAAATTATAATTTTAAAAAAAATCAAGTTTTCTTTAGTGTTTTATTGATATTAATTTTTTCATTTTCAATTCTTATTTCAATTTATCATTTAAGCATAGAACAAGGTTTGGTTGAAGAATCTGCGGTTTGTGCGGCAAAAAATTTAAATTTAACTACAAAAGAAGAAATTTTAAAATCATTAGTTGAGCCTAGAGTAAGCTGCAAAGATGTAGCATTTAAAATATTTGGTTTTTCGCTTACAACATATAATATAATTATTAGTATTTTAATGTTTTTATTATCAACAAAAATTTATTTATTAAATAATGGTATCAAAAAATAAAGTTGAAGAATTTATTCGTGTAGATCACGCAGGTGAAAGAGGGGCTGTGAAGATATATGAAGGACAACTACTTGCTTTAAACACGCTTGTAAAAAATGATGACCTAAAAAAAAAAATTGAAGAAATGAAAGTTCATGAGGTAGAACATTGCCAGTTTTTTGAAAATGAAATAAAAAAAAGAAAAATCAAACCAACAAAATTTTTACCTTTGTGGGATTTACTAGGGGTAGGTCTCGGATTTGGTTCAACTCTTCTTGGAAAAAAAGCAGCAATGTTGTGTACTGCATCTGTTGAGGAAGTTATAGACAAACATTATTTAGATCAAATTAACCAGTTAGGTCCTGAAGAAAAAGAATTAAAAAAAAAAATTACTAAATTTAGGGATGATGAATTAGATCATAAAGACATCGCATATGAGGAGGGAGCAACAAAAAAAGGTTTATACTCAATTATGGATAAAATTATTAAAACTGGCTCAAAAATTGCAATCAATATCTCGGAAAAAATTTAAATAAACTAAGACTCCAACTCAACATCCCAATATAAATAATCCATCCAACTTTTATGAAGATAATTTGGTGGAAAGTGTTTACCATTTTTATGTAAATCCTCAGTTGATGGTTGATAAGGATATTGATTAAGTTTCATATCTGAAAATTTTAGTAATTTACCCCCTTTTTTGACATTACACGCAGAGCATGCAGTTACAACGTTATCCCAGTTTGTTTCTCCACCTTTAGATCTAGGTAACAAATGATCAAATGTAAGCTCTTCACCACTTCCACAATATTGGCATGAAAAACAATCTCTCAAAAAAACATTAAATCTTGTGAAACTTGGTTTAGATTGTGGAGCAATATAACTTTTAAGTGCTATAACACTTGGTAATTTCATTTCAAAAGATGGGCTTCTGACCTGACGATCATAATTACTAACTATAATTACTCTATCTAAAAAGACTGACTTGATTGCGTCTTGCCATGACCATAAAGAAAGCGGATAATAACTTAGAGGTCGATAGTCAGCATTTAAAACTAAAGCAGGACATCTTTCTAAAGAAACATTTTGTTCAACAAATTCATTCATAAAATAAATCTTATATCAATTAAATAATGATATCAATGTTACTAAAATATCAAATATTTTTCAAAATATATCTCAAAGCTAAACTCGAAGCCTCAATAGGAATATGATGAGAACAATTTTTTATTAAATGAGTTTTAATACTAACGTTTTCTCTCAAAAAAAAATCTTTTGCCTCTAATAAATGAGTAGGCGACACAATATCATCTTGATCACCATGAATTAAAAGAGTCTTAGTACGATTTTTTAATCTTGTTTTCAAATTTTCAATGTTAATAACTTTTCCTGAAAAACCAACTATACTATTAAAAGCTTGATCAGCAGTTAAACCAACATTAATTGACATCATGCAACCTTGACTAAATCCAGAAAGTACAATTTTATTATTTTCAATTTTATATTCTTTTTTAATTTCTTTTAAAAATTCATTCAAAATTTTTTCTGCTATTATAGATTCTTTTAAAATATAATCATGATTATCTTTCGTCAAATCAAACCATTGATAACCTGATGAATTAATTTCACAAGTTTCAGGGCCATTTGGACAGATAAAAATAGTGTTAGGTAAATATCTTTTCCAATTCAAAGCTAACATACTAATGTCCTTCCCGTCTCCACCATATCCGTGTAATAATACAATTATACTGTTAATATCTTTGTCTTTTTCTGGCTTTACAATTGTGCTTTCAAGACAAAATGTCATAATAAACTTAATTTGTTTTTTATTTTAAAAAACACTTTACAATATAAATATGTTTACTGGAATATTTGTAAAAATTTTATCTATAGTTCTTTTAATCGCAGTGGGTATAGTATTGATACTTGGAATAGGAACTTTATTTAAAGGAGGAAATACAAGTAAAAAATACTCCAACAAATTAATGCAATTAAGAGTTTTATTGCAATTTATTGCAATCATTATGCTTATAGTTTTTGCTTATTTTTTTAAAAACTAATTATACTTTTTTATCCATTCAAGAAATTTTTTATCTTCAAAATCAATTGATCCAATTATTCTTGCGAATTCCTCACCTTTTTTATTAAACAATATTGTTGTTGGTACTCCTCTTAAATTTAAATCTTTTGCCAAAGTTAAAGGATTATCAAAAAAAATATCCAAATTATTTATATTTAGGTCTTTAAAGAATTTTTTTGATTTAACTAAATTATCTTTTCCAATATTAATAGGAAATATTTGTATATTTTCTAAACTTGGATGATTCTTTAAAGCATCAAGTGATGGCATTTCCTTTTTACAGGGAGCACACCAAGTGGCCCAAAAATTAAGAAGGATTAGACTACCTTTGTATTCCGCTAAATTTATTATTTTTTTATCAACATCTAGAAAAGTAATATTATCATATGTTTTTAATTCTTTATTAATTACAATATTTTTTATATTAGGCTTATCATCGCTATAAACATTAGAAATAAGAAAAATAAATATTATTAAAAATCTCATATTAACAGGTATAAGTAGTTATCATGGCTAAAAATAAAAACAACCAAGCAATTTGGAATACTAGAATTAAAAAGAAAACTTCAAAAATTTTTCAAAATGTTGGGAGCTCAGTATACGTTGATAAAAGATTGTATAAAGAGGATATTCGAGGTTCAATTACTCATGTTGAAATGTTATTTAAACAAAAAATAATTTCTTTTAAAATTAAGAACAAAATTGTTTACGGATTGCAAAAGATAGAAAAAGAAATATCAAATAATAAATTTGAGTTTAAAAAAAAATACGAAGATATTCATATGAATATAGAAAAAAGACTTTCTGAAATAATAGGTGAAGAATCTGGATATATTCACACAGCCCGTTCAAGAAATGATCAAGTTATAACTGATTTTAAAATTTGGATTAAATCAGCAACCATTGAGATCAATAATAACATAGATAAAATTATTAAATCTACCTTAAAATTAGCGGAAAAAAATATTGAAACTATCATGCCAGGATTTACTCACTTAAAAAATGCACAACCAATTTCACTAGCACATTATTTTATGTCGTACATAGAGATGTTTAATAGAGATAAAAGAAGATTTAAAAATAATTTTGAAAGTTTAAATGAATGTCCTCTGGGTGTAGCTGCATTATCAGGAACATCATTTAATATTGACAGAAATTATACTGCTAAAAAACTTGGATTTAATTATCCAACTAAAAATTCAATAGATACAGTTTCGGACAGAGATTTTGTTTTAGATTATCTTTTTTGTGTTTCAGTGTGTTCTATGCATATTTCTAGAATTGCAGAAGAACTAATTATTTGGAATTCTGATGGTTTTAATTTAATTTTTCTTTCAGACAAAGTTGTAACAGGCTCTTCAATGATGCCACAAAAAAAGAACCCAGATCAATTAGAATATTTAAGAGGAAAATCTGGTTCAATATTTGGAAATTTATTTTCTATGCTAACAATTTTAAAAGGATTACCACTTTCTTATTTTAAAGATATGCAAGATGATAAAGAAATTGTTTTTCAATCACATGACACATTGGTAAATTGTTTAAAAATATTTGATGAAATATTAAAAAATATTTCTCCAAATAAAAAAAAGATGTTAGAACTAGCTAACACAGGTTTTACCACTGCCACTGATCTTGCAGATTATCTAGTTAAAAATCATTATATGTCTTTTAGAAAGGCTTACCAGATGACAGCTGAGATAGTAAATTTAGCTGAAAAGAAAAGAAAAAAATTACAAGATCTGAAAATTGAGGAACTAAAAAAGATTGAGCCTAAGTTAACAAATGAAATTTTGAAAGTTTTCGATTTAAAAAATTCAATAAACTCTAAAAAATCTTACGGAGGAACGTCTTTTGAAAACATCAAAAGAATGATAATGAAATATAAGAAAAATAAATGATAAAAAAAATTTATATATTAATATTTTTGGCAATAATAATTTGTTCGTGTGGAAAAAAAGGTGATCCAGTTTATAAAATTGGAAATCAAAATTTAGGAAATACCATTTCTCGAATAAGTACATTTTCATGATTTATAAAAAAAATAAACTCTTAATGGATCAGTTTGATCTAAACTCTATAGCAAGAAAATACAAAACACCTGTTTATTGTTATTCACTGAATAAATTAAAAAGAAATATTGAAAATTTAAAAAAACATTTTAAAAAAATTAATCCATTGATTTGTTATGCTGTAAAGGCGAACTCTAATTTAGGTATTTTAAAAGAAATCAAAAAAAGTAATCTTGGTGCAGATGTAGTATCTGGAGGTGAATTAATGAAGGTCCTGAAAGCAGGTATTAAACCAAAAAAAATTGTATTTTCAGGTGTTGGAAAAATGACTGAGGAAATTGAGTACGCAATTAATAAAAACATACTTTTAATAAATGCAGAGTCTAAAAGTGAAATATTAGAAATTGAAAGAATTGCAAAAAAAAAGAATAAAATTGTCGATATTGGTATTAGATTAAATCCTAATACAGATGCAAAAACCTTAAGTCAAATTTCGACTGGAAAAAAGGAAAACAAATTTGGTGTTAATCAAAAAATATTTTTACAATTAGTGAATGTTGTAAAAAAATCAAAAAACTTAGATTTAAAATGTTTGAGTGTTCATATTGGAAGTCAAATACTTAATCATAAACCTTATCAAAATATGCTTAAAGTTGTTAACAAAATTATCAGAAAATCAAATTATAATTTTAAATATGTTGATTTAGGTGGTGGTATGGGTATTGACTATAAACATAACAATTCTAATCTAGATTTTAAAAAATATTCTCAAAGTATTCTAAAATTTTTAAAAAAAAATAATTGTAAAATAATTTTTGAACCAGGAAGATCCATAATAGGAAATACAGCAGTTTTGATAACAAAGATTATCTATATAAAAGAGGGATTTAAAAAAGATTTTGTAATTTTAGATGCTGCCATGAATGATTTCATGAGACCAGCTCTCTATGGAGCAAAGCATAAAATAATTCCATTAAAAAAAACTAACAAGAAATCAAATAAAAATTATGAATTTGTTGGACCTATATGTGAAAGCACAGATACATTTGCTACAGTTAAAAAATATCAAAAACTAAATGAAAGAGATTATTTGATAATATGTGATGTAGGTGCGTATGGCACCTCATTAGCATCAAACTATAATGTTCGACCAAAACCAATTGAATTATTAATCAAAAATTCTAAAATTCAGATTTTAAAAAAGAAACAAAAAATTTCTGATTTATTGTAACATTCAACCCAATGTTAAAAAATATTATATTTTCTCTAATTTTTTTTTCAGGTATTATTATTATATCAATAATTTTTCTTCCAGCTCTATTAATGCCTCAAAGTATAGTTTTAGTTGGCGGTAGAATGATGGGACACTGGACAAGCTTTTGTCTTAAAACAATTTTATCAATAAAGATAAAAATTTTAGGAAAAGAAAATATAATCGAAAATAAAAAATTTTTTATTGCTTCATCTCACCAATCAATGTTTGAAACGTTCTTTCTCCAGACTATTTTTAATTCTCCTGTCTTTATTTTAAAAAAAGAGTTAATGATTATTCCAATTTTTGGTTGGTATTTAAAAAAAATTGGATCAATTTCTATTACAAGAAATAAAGTAACAAAGGATAATTTAAGTTTTTTTGAAGATATAACAAACATTATCAATAAAACTAAAAGGCCCTTAATAATTTTCCCACAAGGTACTCGAGTTAAGCCAGAGGAAAGACCCTCATTTAAAAAGGGCGTTGGTCGAATTTATGAAGAGCTAAAGATTTCTTGTCAGCCCATCGCTATTAACTCTGGTTATGTCTGGCCAAAAAAAGGTCCTAAGATTTCCAATAAACAAATAACAATATCAATATTACCTAAAATAGACTCTGGTATAGAAAGATACGAATTTGTAAAAAAATTGGAGGAAAGAATTTATACAGAACTAGATAAAATTAATTAACCTTTCATCGGCATAACCACATAAATACTATCAAAATCACCTGGGTCTTTAATTAAGGCTGGAGACCCAGTGTCATTTAAATAAATTTCTATTTTTTCACCATCTAGCTGTGACGCTACATCAATTAAATACCTAGAATTAAAACTTATTTCTAAATCATGAACAAATTTAACATTTAAAGTTTCATTACCATCACCACTGTTAGTATTATTTACTGACAAATTTAAAGTATCTTTTGCTAAGGAAAATTTTACACCATCTTTTTTATCCAATGAGACTGAAGCAACTCGATCAACTGACCCTAAAAATGATTTGAGATCTACCTCAAGTTTTTTTTGATTATTTTTTGGAATTACTTGAATATAATTTGGAAATTTTCCATCAATTAATTTAGAAATTAATATACTATTATTTAATTCAAACTTAATTTTAGATTTGATATTAGATATTTTTACATCTCCATCATAATTATCTAAAAGTGAAACTAATTGAAAAATAGTTTTTTTTGGTAATATAACTGGATCAAAATTAATTTTTTGACTAAGACGTATTTTTGAAATAGACATTCTATGACTATCAGTTGCTACTGCTGTTAAATAATTTTTATCCTCGACTTCTGTTTGGTGAAAATATATTCCGCTTAAATAATGTCGTGTCTCATCACTAGAAACTGAAAATTTACATTTATTTAAAAGTTTTAGTAAGTTTTTTGAATTTATCGAGAATTCGTTTTCATAAAAATTTTCATCTGTTAAAGGAAATTCTGAGTGGCTAATGCAATTTAAATTGAATACAGATTTTTCAGATTCTAATTGAAGTTTACTTTTATCAGATAGTGATAAATTTATTTTTTTTCCAGAAGAAAACTTTCTGACAATATCATACATGATTGATGATGTAGTTGTCGTTTTACCCTCCTCTATAATCTCAATATTATTAATTTGTTGTATAAATATTAAATCAAGATCAGTTGCAGTAATTATTAATTGTGAATTAATTGCATCTAACAAAACATTTGAGAGTATGGGTAGCGTACTTCTCTTTTCTATTACTCCCTGACAATAACTAAGGGCTTGTTGTAAATCCTGTTGATTGACGTTAAATTTCATTTTCTTTGTTATTATATAAGATCTGATTTTTTAGCTTATTAATATTTTCTACCATATCAGGATCTTTTTCTTTCAGTTTTTCAATTGTTTTGACCGAGTGTATAATTGTTGTGTGATCTCGATTTGAAAATTCTCTTCCAATTTCCGGTAATGATTTTGAAGTTAGAATTTTTGTTAAATATATTGCTGTTTGCCTAGGCCTTACTAAATATCGAGATCTTCTTGAGGACAACATTTCATTTTTACCTATTTTGAAGAATCTACATACCAATGTTTGTATCAAATCTATTGTGACTTTATTTTCAGATATGTTTAAAAGATCTTTTAAAACAACCTTTGTTTCTGCCAGATTTGGGGTTTTATTATATATTCTTGAGAAAGAAACTATTCTGTTTATCGCTCCAACTAATTCTCTTATACTAGCAGTAATTTCCGTACTAATATAATCTTGGATTTCTTTTGAAATTTTAATCTTGTCGGAATAAAGTTTATTTAGTTCCATAGTTTTCTGTTCAACAATTTTTTTTCTTAATTCATAATCAGGTTTTTGAATATCAACCACTAAACCTCCAGAAAATCTTGATTTTATCCTCTCTTGAATTCTAGATAATTTATTAGGAGCTCTATCAGCTGAAACTATAATTTGAGAACCTTTGTCTAACAAAGCGTTAAAGGTATGAAAAAACTCTTCCTGCATTGCCTCTTTTCCATTCATAAACTGAATATCGTCAATTAATAAAATATCAGTATTTCTAAAATATTCTTTAAATTTTACCATGTCATTTGATTTAATAGATTTTACAAATTGATACATAAATCTTTCTGCGGAAATAAACATTACTTTATTATTTTTTTTCAATTCCAAACCTATTGCATTTAATAAATGTGTTTTTCCCATTCCTACACCGCCGTATACATATAATGGATTATAGTGAGATATATTTTCCGAGACTTTGATTGAAGCTTCGTAAGCTAATTTATTACTTGAACCAGTTAGAAAATTATCAAACCGTTTATTAGAATCTATACGATTATATTGCAGATATGAGTCTTTGATAAATGAAACATTTTTTTTATCATCAAAATTTTCTATTATTTCTTTTTTTTTATCTTCATTATTTATTTTTAAATCTGCAATTTTAAATTCAATCCTAATAATATCTTTTTTATAACCTTTTATAATTTTTAAAATTTGATCAAGGTACCTAGATGTGATCCAATCTCTTATAAATCTTGTTGGCACTGTTAATAAAATGTAGTTATTAAACTCTTCTGCAAAATCAATTTTTTTTAACCAACTTTCATAGATTTCTAAACCAAGTTGATTTTTCATTTTTGTTTGGATTAAATTCCAATTCAAGCTGACGAGGTTTAAATTTTCTAAATTTTTACTATTAAAGCTGTTATTCATAACTTTTTTGGGAGAATCTCAGTTAGAACTATCTAAAATTATTTGCAAGTTTTAATTTTTTAAATTTAAAAAAAAATGTAATCTGTGAGTGTAAAGATTTTTTTTGGAAAGAAAATTTTAAACCTATGATTGGTTTTTAAATTAATATTTATTTACTAAATCTAAATATAGACAACTTAAGTAATCGGAAAGCACATAGTGCGTATAGTTATAGTTGATTCAACTAGGGGTGAAAAATTATAATGATGCTATCTTTTTAGTAATTCTAGAAACATTTCTAGATGCATTTTGTTTTTTAATTATACCGGACTTAGCAATTTTCATAAGTTCTGAATTCAATTTAGGCAAGAATTTTAAAGCTTCGTTCTTTTTTTTGTCATCAATTAAAAGATTCATTTTCTTTAAAGCATTTTTGTATCTACTTTTCCTAGCTTTATTGACAATTGTTTGTTTAGAAATCCTTCTTATTCTCTTGATTGCTGATTTAGTGTTAGCCATATTCGCAGGGGTATAGCTTGAGAACTTATATTGGTCAATCAAATAATTGTTTAATTTTGACAAAAATTACAAAAAAAAGTTGATCTATTAGAAATAATTTTTTTTATAATCTTGCCCTTACAATTAAATCGCTTACAAATCATCCCTTCTCTGTGATAAACTTTGAAACTATTCTGAAAACCTCCCTTTATACCATTGGTATTTTTAAAATCTCTAATACTTGAGCCTCCTTTATCTATTGCATTTAAAAGAACTCTTTTTGAATTCAAAATTATCTTATTGCACTCAATATTACTAAGAAGCTTTATCTTTTTTTCAGGATTTACTTTACTTAAAAATAGTATTTCATTTGCATAAATATTACCTAATCCTGAAACAAATTTTTGGTCAATCAAAAGATCTTTTATAGTCCTCTCTTTATTTTTTATATACTGTAAAAAATAATTAATATTAAAATTGTTACTAAAAGGTTCGGGCCCTAGATGTTTAAACTTTTTATCTAGATCTTTTGAATTTTTAATTATTTGAAAAAAACCAAAACGTCTTGGATCATTATAGATAATTTTAAATTTATCAAAAATAATTTCTATATGATTGTGTTTTTTTGGTAAAAATGGAGAATGATAAAAACTTAAGTTAGTAAAATTTTTTTTTTTATTAATATTAATTAAATGAATAGTTCCTGACATACCCAAATGTATCAAACAAATTTTTTTATTTGAAAGATAGATAATTAAATATTTTGAAAATCTGGAGACTTTTCTTACTATCTTATTTTCAAGGATTTTATTAAAATTGTTAGGAATTTTAAGGCGTAAATTTTTATTTCTTATAATTACTTTTTTTACCTTTTTTCTTTGAATCTTTTTATTTAAGGATTGTCTTACAATTTCTACTTCTGGTAATTCTGGCATTTGGTACTATATTGATTATATAAAATTATTTATGCAACAATATCTTCAGAAAAAAAAAGGTCTAGTTCAAAGTGTATTTGATCAAGTTTACAACAAATATGATCTAATGAACGACTTTATGTCTTTTGGTGTTCACAGGATATGGAAAAAAAACTTATTTAATATGATGAATCCTTCCTCAAATAATAACTTAATCGATGTTGGGTGTGGAACTGGAGATGTAGGAAAGCTATTTTTAGATAATACGAAGACTAATGAAATGATTTATTGTGTAGATCCTAATAAAGGGATGATTGCTAAAGGAAAAGAAAAATTGAATAAATATAAAAATATTAATTGGACTATTGCTAATGCAGAAAAACTACCTGTTTTAGATAATTCATTTGATTTTTATACTATCAGTTTTGGTCTTAGAAACACCAAAGATATAAGTAAATCCTTATCAGAAGCTTATAGAGTTTTAAAACCCGGAGGGCGTTTTTTATGTCTAGAGTTTTCAAAAATAGTAAATTCTAACTTAGATTTTTTCTATAAAAACTACTCTAAACTAATACCTATAGTAGGAAAGTTTGTGGTAGGTGAAAGAGAACCATACGAATATTTAGTAAAAAGTATCGAAAATTTTGTTAATCAAGAAGAATTAATATCAATTATGGAAAAAAATAAATTTAAGAAGTGTTCATACCGTAATTTGTCCGGCGGTATAGTTTCAATACACAGTGGTTGGAAATTCTAATGTTTAAAAGAATAATTACATTATTTAAACTTGGAAGGAAAGTAGCTAAGTCAGATATTTTAAAAATTATATCAAAGTTTCAAGAGCCTCCTTTAGCAATAAAAATATTATTTAAAGTTCTAGCTATTTCTTTTAATAAAAAGAAAAATATTAGCGAAATACAAGATGAAGGTGAAAGGTTATCAAGCTCCTTAGAGTCAATGGGAACTACCTTTATTAAGCTTGGACAGTTTTTAGCAACAAGGCCAGATATTATAGGAGATAAATTATCTAAAAAATTAGAAAATTTACAGGATAAATTACCTCCTTTTTCAATTTATGAAGCTAAGGAAATAATTAAAAAAGATCTTAGTATGGATACTTATAATTCAATCATTAATTTAAGTGAACCAGTAGCAGCAGCTTCAATAGCTCAAGTTCATAAAGCACAAATTAATGACAATGGAACCATAAAAGATGTGGCAATAAAAATTTTAAGACCAAATATAAAACAAATATTTAACGAAGAAATAGATGCTATGATGTTATTTGCTTTTTTTGTTGAGTCTTTAATCAAAAAAACAAAGAGATTAAAACTTGTTGAAGTAGTTTTTTTACTAAAAGAAATAACTAATTTAGAAATGGATCTAAGATTTGAAGCAGCAGCAGCTAATGAATACGCTGAAAATACAAAAAATGACGCTGGTTTTAAAGTTCCTCAAATTTATTGGAATTTTACAAGTGAAAACGTAATGACATTAGACTGGATTGAGGGTGTTTCAATTAGAGAAACTGAAGAACTAAAAAAACAAAACATAGATACAAATAAAATTGCTGAAGATATTATTCAACATTTTTTAAGACATGCTGTAAGAGATGGTTTTTTTCATGCAGATATG
>MDTG01116713.1_pt1 | contig 12787 bp, 18 predicted proteins | sample 811421 | NCBI WGS metagenome assembly MDTG01 (sample SAMN05326645, study PRJNA326480) | marine metagenome | isolation source: seawater | place: Pacific Ocean: South East | collected 2011 | reverse complement strand
AGATATACAAAATACTTAATTTTCATAATTCAAAAATACAATTAATTTTCTTTTTTGTATAGGTGCTTTCATGACCTATTTTCCCCTTTTTTTAAAAACATAATAATTATCACACCTCCAGCTATTAAAATCATATAAGGAATGAGCCATAATAAAACATTTGAGGTATTTATCGGAGGATTGTAGACAATCCATTCACCATATTTATCAATCAAAAAATTATAAATCTCCTTTTCGCTTTTTCCATCTTTAATTTGATCGTTTATAACTAGTTTAATTGTTTGAGCGAACTCAGAGTTAGAGTCTGCGATAGATTGCCCTTGGCAAATTAAACAGCGTATATTTTTGTAAATTTTGTTTTGGTCAATGTTTTGACCTGATGCGAACGCTACAACATTAATAAACATTGTCAAAAAAATTAGTATTTTTAGTTTCATTGCTCTTTTAAAATTTTTTCTATTTCCTTAAAATTATTATCATTCAGGGGACCTACAAATTTTTTTATAATAAATGTTTCTTTATTAATTAGAATGCTTTCAGGTATTCCGTAAATCCCAAAAGTAACTGATTGTTTGCCTGATGCATCTTTAATTAAAAAATCATATGGATTACCGAGCTCTTCTAAAAAAATAGAAGCAGTTTTATCTTTGTCCTTAAAATTTATTCCAAGAATATTAAGGTTTTTATTTTTACTAAGCGCCATTAAATAGGGGTGTTCATTTCTACAAGGAGAACACCAAGATGCCCAAAAATTGATTAAAGTAAATTTATTTTTTTTTAAGATTTCATTGTTATATACTTTATTGCCAGTGAAACTCGTTAGTTCAATCTTGGATATTTTTTTTCCAATTATATTTTTAGTATCATAATGAGAGCTTTTGCTTAGACTTAAATAAAAAACTCCAATTAAAAAAATAAAAATTATAGATATTGAAATTTTAGTTAATTTTTTCATTTTTAAAAATTCTCAAAAAACCTCCAATTGAAATCATTATTACTGATATCCAGATCCACATCATAAATGGTTTTTTATGAAACTTTACATTGTAATAATCTGATCTATCTATATTACTCATCGTTAAATAATAATCTTCTATCAGATTAGTTTTAATTGCAGCCTCGTAAGTTAATGTTTGTGGGTTTTCATATATTCTTATTTCGGGTTTTAAATTTCTTTCTTCATTTTTTTCAAGATTAGTAATTTTTAAGTCACCGATTACAGCTTTATAGTTAGTAAAATCTCTTAACTCTAATCTTTGAAATTTTATTTCGTAATTCTTAAATTTTTTAGTTTCTCCCAATTTAATATTGAAATCTTTTTCAATCGAAAAATTGTGATTTAAACCAATAAAAAGTATTAAGAATCCAAATGACATGTGAGATACAATTCTTGATAAATCAAAATTCTTTTTTTTAATGATTGAGAAAGATCAATTAAGGATGAAATAATTAAAAAGAGAGAGGAAATGACTATGAAATTTGATAGAATGCTGTAACTATTAAAAAAATAATAAATAATAAAATTGATAAAAATTGAAATAATTAAAACAGAAATTAAAATATTTATTTTTTCAAATTTGTTCTTTATCCACTTTGCCCTTGGCCCCAAGGCCATTAAAAACAGAAAAATTACCACAATTGGAAAAATAACCGAATTATAAAAAGGTGGGCCAATTGAAATTTTTTTATCAACCAATACATCCAAAAAAATAGGGTAAAAAATTCCTATTAATACAGTTGCTAAGTAAAACACCATGAACCAATTATTAATTAGCACAAAAGTTTCTTTGCTATTGGGATTAAAAAAATACTCTTTTTTTTCATATCTTTTAAATAATAAAAATAAGGAGCCAAATATCATTAAACTTAAAAAAGCTAAAATATAAATACCTCTACTTGGATCATTTGCAAAGGTGTGCACTGAGTTAAGTATTCCGGATCTAACTAAAAAAGTTCCTGTCACGCTTAGGATAAAAGTAAGTAAACAAAGAATAATTACCCAAAAGTATAACAAATTTCTTTTTTCTAACACCATTAAAGAATGCAATAATGCAGTCATTGATAACCATGGAAGTAAAGAGGCGTTCTCAACGGGATCCCAAAACCAAAATCCGCCCCAACCTAATTCATAATACGCCCAAATAGAGCCAACTAAAATACCTAGAGTTTGAAAGCTCCAAGATACTAAAACCCAATTTTTAATCGAAAGTGCAAAACTTTTTTGATTATAATTAGTGAAAAGTGATGCCATTGCAGCAGAAAAATAAATTGATGAACCTACGAACCCAATATAAAGCAAGGGAGGATGAATTGCTAAAGCTGGATCTTGAAGAATTGGGTTCAATCCCAAGCCTTCATTTGGTATCGGAGTAATATTACTAAATGGATTAGAGTTAAAAAGAATAAAAAATAAAAAACCAATAATTAAAATATTCTGAAAAATTAGTGTAAATAACCTGTATTCTTTAGGATGTTTTTTGTTATAGATCAAAAACATAAAAGAGAAAACTATCAAAATAATTACCCATAATAACAAACTTCCCTCGTGGTTTCCCCAAGTTCCAGATATTTTATAAAATAAGGGCTTAAGAGAATGGGAGTTTTGATATACGGCCAGTAATGAAAAATCGGAAATAATGAACGCGCTAATTAGTGTAAAAAAACATATTATAATCGAAGTGGTTTGTATTAAAGACAGTTTATAAATTCTTCTTGATAGAACGGCTCCATTATTTTTTAAATCTTCGAACGAATAAAAGATAATTATAATACTTAAACTAGTACTCAGAAATAATAATAAATTACCTAAATTACTTAACATTGTCTTTAACTGAGTCTTTTAGCTCGGGTGGCATATAGTTTTCATCATGTTTTGCCAGTATTCTTTCTGCAATAAAAAATTTTTTGTCTTTCAATTTACCCTCTGCGACTACACCTTTCTCTTCCGAAAACAAGTTTGGTACTGTACCGTTATAACTTACTTTAAGTTCATTTTTATAGTCAGTTATAGTGAACAAAATTTCATTTTCATTTACAATTAATGTATCTTTTTTAACCATTCCACCAACTCTAATCTTTTTTTGAAAATTAATATCCTCGCTATTTTGAATGTCTGTTGGAGATTTAAAATATAAAATATTACTGTTTAAAGATTTTAATATCAAAAAGACAGCTATAACAGAAACGGTGAAAAAAATTGTTAAAAGAGATGCTCTTTTTTTTACTTTTTTTGGGAGCATTAAATGCTTTAAATTATTTTGTTGTAAGACGCCAATACTTGAGAAGCAATTTTAGATTTTTTTAAAACTATTTGTTTTTTTTCTTTTGAGAGCTCCTGTATTTCTTGCGCAAAATCTTTTTCATTTTTTCTCAAAGTTTTGAGTGTTCGGTAATATAAGCTAATACACGCTAACAATGTTATTGCAAATGACGACCAGACGAATAAACCAAAACCGTTCATTAAAATAAAATTTTGAATCATAATCTTTTTAAGTTCTTCTTCTTTATTCTAATGATTTCTGTCTTGTATTTCATTAGAAAAATTAACGCACAATATAATAAGAAGGCTAAAAACATAAGTAATAATGGTATTAGCATTGAAGAATGAATTGAACTTGATTTAAAAAATTGAATACTTGCTGGCTGGTGGAGTGTATTCCACCACTCTACAGAATATTTGATTATTGGTATATTTATTAATCCAACTATTGCAACAATAGAAGAAATTTTATTAGCTCTGTTTTCGTCTGTAACTATTTTATTAGTAATAATTAATATCGTATAAAATAAACCCAATATTACCATTGAGGTAATTCTTGCGTCCCATACCCACCATGTTCCCCACGTGGGTTGAGCCCAAATTGATCCTGTAACTATCGCAAGACAAGTAAACATTAAACCTAAAGGTGCAATGCTTTTGGTAACTAAGGAAAAGTTTTTAATTTTAAAAATAAAGTTCAATATTGATAACACCGCTATCACAGTAAAAGAGGCTAGACCAATCCAAGCGGAAGGCACATGAACATACATTATTCTTACTGTTTCACCCTGCAAATAATCAGGCGGTGATAAAATCAGTGCGAACGGAAGTGCTACTAGCAAAATAATAAAAAAAAATGAATTAATAAACTTTATTGTTTTATCTATCCAATTAAAAATTCTAGTAATACTAAATATATTAAACATAAGATTTACCTACTATAATATTATTTTTAAGTGAAGTATGAATTTAGGCCTAATTGAGAATTTGGAGGGAGTAAAGAAGTACGTTTAATTCCCAATTAGGCAACAACATTTCATTAATAGAAAAAATCTATGTCATAGATTTGCGTTAATAATGTTAAATTTTAGGCAGTTATTATTAATTTGATATTTTAAAATAATTTGAACCTTTTTTTCCAAGGAATATTTCCTCTATTAATGGATGTTTTACGGGTTTGTCTGATTTGTCCAATAATAGGTTTTGTTCTGAAACGTATGCTTCATAAGTGACATCGTTACTTTCTGCTAACAAGTGATAGAAAGGTTGATCCTTTCTGGGTCTAACGTCTTTCGGTATCGACTGATACCATTCTTCTGAATTATTAAATTCAAAATCAACATCATAAATAACACCTCTGAAATCAAAGTGTCTGTGTTTTACAACTTCACCGATTGAGAATTTAGCAGTATTGCTCAAAGCCATATCTGATAGTTAATAATTTTTTTGATAAAATCAATATCTAATTTATTTAAAATATATTTTATGTTAAAGAATTATTGTGAATAAGTCTTTTTTGAAATTTATTGCAGATTTTGGCCCATTATTATTATTTTTCTATATTTATTATAAAACAGATAATAACTTAGCAGCAGCAATACCACCTCTTATAATTGCGACAATTATAGCTGTATTAGGTATTTATATTTTAGAAAGAAAAATCCCATACATTCCATTACTAGGAGGTATTTTAGTTTCTTTTTTCGGAGGATTGACACTGTATTTTAATAATCCAGTTTTTTTATACATGAAGCCGACCATTATAAACGTAATTTTTGGATTAGTACTAATTTGTGGAAAGATTTTCTTCAAAAAAAATTTTCTGGAATTTTTTTTTAAATCTGCATTTCAATTAAGTGAAGAAGGTTGGGGAAAACTAAATAATAGATGGGCTTATTTTTTCATTTTTCTAGCTATTCTAAACGAATTAGTTTGGAGAACACAGCCTGAAACTACATGGGTAAATTTTAAAGTTTGGGGAATTTTGCCTTTGACTTTTATTTTTACTGCTTTTCAACTACCATTAATAAATAAATATAAAATATGAGTAAAATTAAATTAGTAATTAATAACGACTTAAAAAAGAATAAAGAAATATTTTTTATTAAAAAGGAATTACAATGCATTTTAAATCTTTATGCAAGAATGGTGTCGAATGGATCTTGGAAAGATTATTCATTTTCTTCTGGTAATAAAGAAATATCTTTTGATGTATATCAAAGAGCTTCGGAAAAACCAGTTTTAAGAATATTAAAAAATCTTAGGCCTAATTACTACAATGAGAAATTTTTGATAAAAGATAAAAATGGTAATGTTTTAAAAAAATCTGAAAGTTTAAATCAGTTAATAAACAAAACTAGTTGGAGTAAACTAAAGTTAATTAAATAATTATCTTCTTTGACCAAAAAGCCTTAGAAGCATTATAAATAAATTTATAAAGTCTAAGTAAAGAGTAAGAGCTCCCATAACTGCTTTTTTTCCCATGAGTTCTCCAGAGTCACTTGCCAAATACATGTTTTTAATTTTTTGAGTATCATAAGCAGTTAAACCTACAAAAATTAAAACACCCAATATTGATATAACAAAATACATCATAGGAGACTTCATGAATATATTTACAAGAGAAGCTATAATTATTCCTATTAATCCCATCATTAAAAAGGATCCCAATTTTGTAAGATCTCTTTTTGTTGTGTAGCCATAAATACTCATAGCACCAAAAGTTCCTGCAGTTATAAAGAACACTCTAGTAATTGATGTGCCTGTATAAGCAATAAAAATTGATGATAAAGAAAGACCCATTAATGCAGCGAAAATCCAAAAAACTGTTTGCGCTTTAGATGAACTCATTTTAGCAATTCCAAAACTCATATAAAAAACTACACCTAAAGGTGCTAACATCACCACCCAAGCTAAACCAGAATTATAAAGTGAATTTCCAAGAGATGTTAAACCCAGAAGTTCGCCATTTGGACCAGTTACTGCAGCAAACTTAAAAGTAAATAAAGCAACAAAACCTGTTAAGATTAAAGCCGAGCCCATGTAGTTATATACTTTAAGCATATAACTTCTTAGACCTTGATCTATAATAGCTTCTGAAGCCGATGATCTGACAGTTGTAGTTTGTTTATTGAAAACCATAAATTTAATATATGAATTTTTATTAACTTTTCAATAGACAATAATTGCTTTAAAAAAAACCATAAAATAAGGATTTTATGAAGTTTAAGAAATTAGGAAACACTGATCTAGAGGTTAGTTTAGTCTGTCTAGGAACTATGACGTGGGGCACCCAAAATTCTGAAAAGGATGCTTACGAGCAAATGGATTATTCCGTTGATCAGGGAATTAATTTTTTTGATACAGCAGAACTTTACTCGGTGCCTCCAAATGCCGAGTCTTACGGAAAAACAGAAAAAATTATTGGAAATTGGTTTAAGGAAAGAAAAAATAGAGAAAAGATTATTTTAGCCTCAAAAGTAGCTGGACCTGGTTGTGAATGGATTAGAGGTGGAGGTAATAATTTTAATGAGAAAAATATAAGTGAAGCAATAGAAGGCAGTTTAAAAAGATTAAAAACTGATTATATCGATTTATATCAACTACATTGGCCAGAGAGATCAACTAACTGTTTTGGAAAAAGAGAATTCGTCTTTAGAGAAAATGAGAGAGAGTGGAATGATTTTGAACAAATATTAACTGTGCTCGCAAAATTTATAAAAAATGGAAAAATAAGATATGTAGGAATGTCAAATGAAACACCTTATGGCCTTTCAAAATACTTAGAGCTGTCTAAAAATAATAATCTTCCAAGGATGATGTCAGTTCAAAATCCTTACAGTTTAGTAAATAGAACTTACGAAATAGGTATGTCTGAAATCTCGATAAGAGAAAAATGTGGTTTATTGGTATATTATCCTTTAGCTGCTGGCGCTTTATCAGGAAAATATAGAAATGGTAAAATGCCGAAAAATGCAAGAATGACATTATTTAAAGGTTGGGAGAGAATGATTAATCCCTTAGCAATGAAGGCCTACGATGAGTACTACAAACTTGCTAAAGAATTTAATCTAACAATGGTTCAGCTAGCACAAGCCTTTGTTAATTCCAGACCTTTTGTTACAAGCAATATAATTGGAGCTACTACGATGGATCAATTAAAAGAAAACGTTGAAAGCGTTAATATAGATTTAACAGAGGAGATATTAGAAAAAATCAATGTTATACATGAAAGCAATCCTAATCCTTCACCATGATTCAGGGCATTGAAATAGCTTATTATTAGTATAAATATAAATTATGTTTAAAAATTTTTTAATAATTTTAATTATAACCTTATTTTCGATAAGTGCTTACGCAAATACTCCGAGATCTACAGGAAAGTATAAAAACTGGGAGAGTTTTACTGCTGAAACTGATAAAGGTAAAATTTGCTTCGCGCAATCGTTGCCGACCAAAAGGGCTCCATCTTCAGTTCAAAGAGATAAATCAAAATTATTTGTGACTTTTAGGCCATCTGAAAACATAAGAGATGAGGTAAGCTTAACGAGTGGTCATGACTATAAAACTTCATCGGTAGTTGCTGCTTCTGGTAAAAAAAAATATTCATTTTTTTCTCAAAAAAATTTTGCTTGGTTGCTGGATGATCAAGAGGAGAAAAATTTTATCAAATTAATGAAGAGAGCTACTAATCTAATAATAAAAGCAAGAACAACAAAGGGTGCTGAAACAACTGATCATTATTCGATGATGGGTTTCACAAAAGCCTACAATACCGCAAAGAAATCTTGTAGTTAAATGAAAAAAATTGTTTTAGCTTATTCTGGAGGTCTTGATACCTCTATAATCCTTAAGTGGCTTCAGGAAAATTATAAAGCAGAAGTAATTGCTTATACATCTGATATTGGTCAAAAAATGGATAAAAAAAAGATTATTAAAAACGCAAAGAGACTTGGTGTTAAAAAAATCATTATTGAAAACTTAAAAAAAACATTCGTTAAAGAATACGTGTTTCCAATGATTAGAGCACATGCAGTTTATGAAGGGATATATTTATTAGGCACTTCAATAGCTAGGCCATTAATTGCTAAAAGACAAATTGCCATTGCTAAAAAATTCAAAGCATTTGCAGTATCTCATGGAGCTACTGGTAAAGGAAATGACCAAGTGAGATTTGAATTAGGTTACGCTTATTTTGGAAAAAAAATTAAAGTCATTGCTCCTTGGAGAGAGTGGAAATTACAATCAAGGACAGATTTAATAAATTATGCGAAAAAATTTGATATACCGATTCCTAAAGATAAAAAGGGAGCGCCACCTTTTTCCATTGATGATAATATATTTCATACATCTACAGAGGGTAAAATTTTAGAAAATCCAAAAAACTCTGCTCCTGAATTCATATTTCAAAGAACAGTTTCACCAGAGAAAGCTCCAAATAAAAGAACGAAAGTCAAAATTTCTTTTAAGAACGGTGATCCAGTTTCGATAAATGGAAAAAAATTAAGTCCAGAAAAACTTTTGGAGAAACTAAATATTTTAGCTGGTAAAAACGGAATAGGCAGGGTTGATCTCGTTGAAAACAGATTTATAGGCATAAAATCAAGAGGCGTTTACGAAACTCCTGGAGGAACTTTATTATATGTAGCACATAGAGCTATAGAGTCTGTTACTTTGGATAAAAAAACAGCTCATGAAAAAGAAAAAATTATGCCGGCTTATGCTGAGCTAGTTTACAATGGATACTGGTTTTCAAAAAAAAGAATTAAACTTCAAAAAATTATTGATAAAAAAAGAGGACTTGTTTCTGGAGATGTGGTCTTAGGATTGTATAAAGGAAATGTAATTATTTTATCCAGAAGGACAAAAAATAAGGCCTATTCAATGAAAAAAGTATCTTTTGAGGAAAATAAATCTTTTAATAAGTCTAAAGTTGAAAAATTTATAAAATTTCATTCTAAACAGTTATATAAATTATAAAATTCTGGTAATATTTATTATATGAACAACACGATTCGAAATATTCAGTTAACGGCAGTTTTATTTGTCTTAATTTCAACAATTATCGCATTTTTTTTAGAAGTAAAAGAAATGTATGACAACAAAAATATTGAGTTGGCTGATTTACTTCTTATGTTCATTTATATCGAAGTAATAGGACTGGTGAGATCTTATTGGGAGACTAGAGCTGTTAGAATCTCTTATCCTTTAGTTATAGCAATTACAGCTCTTGCTCGTTTTATCATATTGCAAGATAAGGATAGTGATCCGACAAATTTAATTTATATTTCAACTGCAATTTTGATTGTTGCGATAGCTACAGTAATTATAAGGTTGAGAAACAGTAAATTTTTAAATTTGGATAAATCTAAATCCAACGAGCTTTAAAACATTCTAAAGTATTTTTCAAAAGACAAACTATAGTCATTGGGCCTACCCCGCCTGGTACTGGTGTAATTGCTTTAACTTTATCTTTAACTTCTTCAAAACTAACATCTCCAACTAGTTTGTCTCCTAGTCTATTAATTCCTACATCGATAACGATAGAATTGTCTTTCACCCAATCCTTTTTAATCAAAGAAGCAACACCAGCTGCAGCAACTAATATATCTGCTCTGCAACATTCTTGTTTTAAATTTTTTGTTTTTGAGTGAACAACCGTAACTGTGCAATTTTCTTTTAAAAGCAACTGAGCCATAGGTTTGCCATTTAAATTTGATCTTCCAACTATTACAGCATGTTTCCCAGATAAATTTTTCTCAACCTTTTTTATTAACATTAAACATCCCATAGGTGTACACGGTATGATGGCTTTAAATCCTGAGGCAAGATTACCAACATTTAAAGGGTTAAAGCCGTCAACATCTTTTGACGGTTCAATTAAATTAATTATTTTCTCTTTACTAATATGTTCTGGCAATGGAAGCTGAACTAAAATTCCTGAAACATTATCATCTTTATTCAGATCTTTTATTTTATTTAAAATTTCTTTCTCGCTTACATTTTCAGGATATTTAACGATTTTTGAATGCATGCCAACTTCTTGAGAAACTTTCTGTTTGTTTCTTACATATATTTGGCTTGGTTCAAAATTTCCAATTAAAATTACTATTAGTTCTGGAACTTTATTAATTTTCTTTTTTAATAAACTAATTTCTTTTTGAATTTCTGTTTTTAAAATATTCGCTTCTTTTTTTCCGTCTATTATCATATCAAAAAATTATTGGCCTTAAATATAACTGCATGCAAAGTCTTAAAAACCATAGACCAAGCAAAAGAATTATTGGTGAAATATCAATTTGGCCTAAATTAGGAATAAAGTTTTTTATTTTATTTAAAATTGGGCTAGTGGCTTTATAAGTAAATTCAAGTATTGCATATACAAATCTGCTTTGTGTATTTAAAATATTAAATGCTACCAACCAGCTTAAAATTACATGAATAATAACCACCCATTCATAGATATTTATAATTTGTAACATTAGTAAGTAGACTGCTTGCATTACTTTTTCTCCACATAAATAGATGTACTTGGAAAAGCAAACGAAGCGCCATTGGATTCCACTATTTCTTTAATTTTAACAGCTAGTCTTTCCTTAACTCTAAGCCATTCACTCCAGTCATCGGTAACTGTAAAACACCTTACGTACATATCAATTGAGCTATCAGAAAATTTATCTATGCGGACTGCATGCTCTGTTTCATCACTGATTTTATAATCTTTATTTGTAGTTATGTATTTTTCTATTTGATCTCTTATATTTTTTAATTGTTCTATGGTCGAATTATATTGCAAAGTAATGATCCAACTAATTCTCCAGTTGGTGGTTTCACTTATATTAACAACAGCATTTTCTGCAAATGACGCGTTTGGTATTGTGGCAATTGATTTGTCGAACTTTCGTATTACAGTCGATCTAAAACCAATTCTTTCTACAATTCCCTCGATGATGCCCTCCACAAATATCCAATCACCAATTTTAAACCTTTTTTCAACGAGAACTAAAACACCAGAAATTAAATTTTTAAATAAGTCTTGAGCTCCTAAAGCAACTGCTACTCCAAATAAACCTAGTCCAGCTATTATTGGAGCAATTTTTATGCCCCAAATATCTAAAGTAGCAGCAAAACCAAAAAAAATAATTAAAATCTTATTTGCTTTGATGACCCAATTGAGCAAATCTTTAGATAATAATTCCTCAACTCTTTTTATTAAAAAAGTGATTGGTTCAACTATTTGATGAATTAACCAAAAAATTAAAATTGTTATTAATGATCGATTTACGTTATCAACAAAATCAGACATTTTACCGTCAAATTCCATATATGAAGTTGCAATAAATACTCCAAGCACAATTGGAATAAATTTTACTGGTCCAACGGACGCTTCTACCAAAGCATCATCAAATTTATTAGATGTTTTTGCGACATAATTTTTTAATCTTTGTAAAATAAATTTGGCAATCAGACCGCGTAACAATAGGAAAAATAAAAAAATTATTATCGCTAGTCCAATCTCTGTAAAATTAACACCAGCAATACCTTGCTGCCATATTTCTAAAAAAAGATTTTTAAAGTTATCTAAAATATTCATTTATTCATTTCCTATAAATTTAACAATTCATCGCCAGGATTAAAGGTTGCTATTTTTTTCCATCCCTTTGATTTAAAAATGCTAGCTACCTTTTCACTTATACACATTACTTTTGATCCTGTCATTAATGGATCAAGTTCATTATTTTTTATTATATCAATAAAGCTCTGTGCACTCCTTGCGGAATATACAAAAATTATGTCAGGAGGATGATTTTTTAAAATCTTCTTATTTTCTGAGTTTAAATCAGTAATTTTGTCTGAAGTGTAATTTATAATTTTTTCAACATTTATACCCTCTTTTTTTAACTCAATATCTAAATCGTAAGAAATAAACTCCCCGCAGAAATAGGCTATTTTTGAATTTTCGTTAATAAAATTTGAATTAATAATAATATTCTTTAAAGCATTAACAGTTCCGCCCGCTGATAAAGTGTTAAGGTAACCTGCTTTTCTAGCAATTTTTTCTGTTATCGCTCCAACACAGAAACATAACTTATTTCTATCTACATTAATTGTTTTTAAGTTTCTTATAGCATTTGCGCTAGTAAATATTAAAGCGTCATAATTTTTTAAATCAAGTGGTTGATTATTAACTGGTAAAATTTTTAAAGTTGGCACATGGATTATCTTATGCCCAAGTGAAAAAAATTTCCCCATTAGATCTTCACAATCAATTAATGGCCTTGTTATCAAAATATTCATTTTTTTTTAAATTTATCTCCTGCTAATTTTAGTAATTCCTCACCTACTGTCTTGCCAATAATGATTGCATCTTTATGTTGCCCACTTTTCTCACAGTTGAAAAATTCCATTCCATCATCTGAATAAAGTTCAGCTACTAAAGTCAGCTTTTTTTCATTTAAAAAAGCAAAACCTCCTACAGCTGTATCACAATCTCCTCCGATAGTTTTAAGCATACTTCGCTCTGCATTT
>MDTG01396509.1_pt1 | contig 12789 bp, 9 predicted proteins | sample 811421 | NCBI WGS metagenome assembly MDTG01 (sample SAMN05326645, study PRJNA326480) | marine metagenome | isolation source: seawater | place: Pacific Ocean: South East | collected 2011 | reverse complement strand
GTCCGCGTGCGTCGCGAGCCACTCCATCGAGCCCTGCTTGCCCGCCGCGAGCCACGCCCGCAGCTCGTCCGCCCGCTCGCTGGGCGCGCAATCGCACACCCCCGCGAGTGCAAAGCCCGCATCGGCACACATCTCCAGGATCAGCTGTGTCGCGCCCGACACGGGCGCCTCACGCCACCGCGAACTTGCGGCTCTCGAGCTCGCTCATCGGGCCGCCCGCCCAGCGGTAGATCTTCGCCGCCGCGTCGCGCAGGACCTCCGCCGGCTCCGGCGCGTCGCGCCACCACAGGCGGTCGTACTCGTACGAGATCCAGCCCTCGTAGCCCGCGTCCGCCAGCTTCCCGACGAAGCCCGCGAAGCCCAGTCCGCCCAGGTCGAGGTCCCCCTCGCCCAGCGGCACCGGGCGAGCCGGCGTGCCGGTCTCCCGGTCGCCCGTCTTCAGGTCGCGCAGCTTCACGACCTCGAGCAGCCCGCGCAGCGTCCGGATGCCCTCCGAGGGGTCCTCCTCCGCCATCACCGCCACCGCGGGGTTGTACGCCGCCGCGAGGTAGGGCGAGCCCACCCGGTCGATCAGCTCCCGCAGATCCTTCGCGGTCGGGAACGAGCCCCCGTTCTCGATCAGGATCCGCACGCCTGTGTGCCGCGCCGTCGTCGCCGCCAGCTCCAGCCGCTGCAGGATCCGGGGCAGCCCCGCGCTGCGGCTCTCGTGCTCGAGTTCGAACCCGAACACGCGCACGAACGGGCACTCCAGCGAGGCCGCCGTCGCGACCGCCCGCTTGGTCTCCCGCACCGGGGCCTCGAAGTCCCCGATCACCCGCCCGATGACGGGGGGGAAGACGACTTGGTCATACCGGATCGAGGTCGCCAGGCACGCCGCCTCCACGCCCTCGCCCTCGAACATCTCCCGAAGCTTGCCCCCATCCGTAAAGCACGGCTCGCACGCGAGGTCCGATCCGCTCTGCCCGCCCCCGGTCTGCCCGAAGGTGCGGAGTTCGATCCCCGCGTAGCCCGCCTCGCTCGCGAAGGGCACGATGCGGTCCAGGGTCCAGTCCGGGCAGGCGACGGTGCTGAATGCGGGCTTCATCGGGCGATCATCCTCACGAGGCCAGGGGCCCCCCGGTGCACGCCGGGCGGGCGGGACGGGTCCGTCTCGATGGTAGTGGGGCACCCGCCCCCGCGGAGCGGCCGGAAGCCCGGAAAGTCAGTTGTCCCGATCCACCAGGGATGCCTCGTGGCGACACACCAAATCGAGCAAGATCTCGCGTTTTTCTGGCGTCGCGTTGTCGGCAATCGCCAGCAGCCGGGCGATCTCTGTCGGCCCCATCTGCCGGAGCACATTGCGAACAACGAACGCCAGGCTCTTCTCGAAGGTCCGCTGCGTCCGCCGGGGCGGTTCAAAGAACATCAGATCTCCGTAGAAATCAACTCCCCAACCCTGACCAATCGCGAACTCCTTCGCGGCGATCTCTGCCTCCGGGTCAAGTATCTCCTGAGGCCTCAAGCGGAAGTACCGTTCAGTCTCGGAGCGAAAAAACTCGTCATCTTCAAGGCTTTGCCAGAGCCGGCTCCTTCGCCACAGATCCGACGGTGCACGCGACCAGACCTCAACCGCCGCGAAGATGCACCGGAAGTCCCGTGTGTCGCGCCTCGGCAGCAGGTCGTACATCCCGTTGATGTCCACCGTGTCCATGATCGCGTAGAAGTCCGACGCGAAGACCGAGTCGATCCGTTGCAGACGCTCGTGTTCAATCAGTTCGCCCGATTCGAGAGGGCGGTCGTAGATCGACCAAACCAGCTCGATCAGCCTCTGCTTCTCAATGGCATACAGATCGTCGTTGAACGCCTGCGGCACGCCATGGCACACCTGGGCGGACACCCGCCCACCCAGACCGATCACGGTCAGAAACCCGAGGCATCGCAACAGAGAACCGGCCGTGCGAACGGTAATCCCCGGCATGCATTCACCCCCGCGCCGTCCCGCACTGCCCGCAGAATTTCGCGTCCGCCGCCAGCGGGCTCCCGCACCCGGTGCAGAACGCCCCCGCGGGCGAGTCCGCCTCGCGGCTCGTCAGCGTCGCCCCGCATGCGCTGCAGAATTTCCCGGGCGGCACCGCGCTGTGGCACGCGGCGCACACGACGCCCGCCGCTGCGGGGGTGAGCACCTGCCCCCCCCGGTTGTCGTTCACGAGCATCTGCGCGAGCCCGAAGCCCACGCCCAGGCCCGCGCCGCCCATCAGGGCGCCGCCGCCTCCGGAGCCGTCCCCGACGCCACCCTTGGCCATCCCCTCGCCGGCGCCCATCATCGCCTTGCCCGCCGCGAACCGCTGGTAGCCCTCCACGCCGCCCACCGTCTTCAGGTAGGCCGCGTCGGTGTAGAGCTCCTTGAGGTTCTCCGCGTCCTGCTCGTCGATCGCGATCGTGAAGTTGCCCAGTCGCACGACCTCGATCCCGTAGTCCGCGACATGCGTCCCGATCCCGTCGAGCACCTGCCGCTCGAGCTCCTCGGTGTACGCGCCGCTCGTCACATCGAGCAGCGGCCACTTGTTCTTGACCAGCAGCTCCGCGATCCGGTCCCGGATCACCTTGAGCACCTGCTCCTTCATCCACGAACGCACGAGGTACGACTCGGTCCGCCCCATCCCCACCAGGCCCACGATCAGCCGCTCCGGGTCGGTCACCTTGAAGCTGAACTCCCCGTGCACCATCGTCTCGACCGGGATCCCGCTCTTCGGGTCCTCCACATGCCCGATCCGCCCCCCGAACTTCACCCCCGGGAACTCGCGGATGCTGACGAAGAACACCTCCGCGATGAAGACATCCCCGCCCGTGTACCGGTCCACCAGGTCGCTCAGGAACGGCAGGTTCATCGTGTCCAGCGTGTGCCGCCCTGCCGACAGCGTCGCGATCGCCCGACCGTCGCGGAAGAACACCGCCTGCTCGTCCGCCTCGACTGTCAATTGGCTCTTCAGCGGGATCGTCGGATCCGGGTGCTTCCACACCACATGCGGCTTCGCGTCGTCCGGACGCGCGACCATCATCTCCCGCACGCCGCGCTTGAACCAGTCCCCGATCCCCATCGTCCGTTCCCCTTCCTGCGCTGGTTCGCGCACCGATGACAGCGGTCCGAGCCCGCGTTCGTTCAGTGTACTGTGTACCGATGGACCATCCCCGGCTCGCGCTGACCCGGACCGCTCCCCCCCTGAAAAACGGCGCGGCAACTCCCGAGCAACACCCGTAGCCTTCTTGGCCACCCCCGACCCGCGGTTTCAGCACGAGCGGCCTTCGGGACGGACCCCGTCGATGGAGAATGAGGACCCGACGCGATGACCAACGGGCGAGATACGCCAGACCACAGCGACCGCGGCGACGCGATCCGCCCCGGCGCGCCCCTCGAGCCGCGTTCGTTCTCTCTAGACCCATCTGACGACGATCTCGCGGACGGGGATGCCGCACCCGGTGGCCCCGCCCGCGTCGACCTGATCGATGAAACGCCCGACGAACTCGCGTCCGATGTTGCTCGCGATCTGCAGTTCGACTGCGGCAACTGCGGCGCAAGCATGCGCTGGGACCCCGACACCGACGCCCTCCGCTGCGCGTATTGCGAACACATGGTCCCCGTCCCCCGGGCCGAGGGCACCATTCTCGAACGACCGATCGAGGAGGCGGGCGCCGCCGCCCGCGGGCTGGGCCTCGAACGGCGCGTCGCCCACTGCAACACCTGCGGCGCCGATGTCAGCCTCGACACCGACGCCACCGCCGACCGCTGCGTCTACTGCGGCTCCCCCAGCGTGCTCGACCAGGCCGCGAACCGCAACGCCATCCGCCCCGAATCGCTCATCCCCCTCGATGTCGGCAAGGGCGATGTCGAGCGTGCGTTCCGGAAGTGGATCACTTCGCGATGGTTCCGCCCCAACGCGTTAAGACGACTCAAGAAGTTCGACGCGGTCGGCGTGTACGCCCCCTTCTGGACCTACGACTGCCGCGTCTTCAGCGAGTGGTCCGCCGACGCGGGCTACTACTACTGGGTCACCCAGTCGTACTGGACGACCGTCAACAACCGGCGGGTCCGGCGTACGCGTCGCGTTCGAAAAGTCCGCTGGGTTCCGAAGTGGGGTACGCGGAACGACGCCTACGACGACATCCTCGTCCCAGCATCGCTCGGCCGTCCTCACGATCTCGTCCAGAAACTCGGGACCTACGACCTCCGAGCTCTGGTACCGTACCGGCCCGAATACCTCGCGGGCTGGCGCGCCGAGGAATACCGCGTCGACCTCGAGACGGGCTGGGTGTCCGCGCAGCACCTCGTCGAGACCGAGCAACGCCGCCGCTGCTCGGGCGATGTACCGGGCGATACGCAGCGTCGACTCCGCGTCCGCAACGCGATCTCCGGCGTGCATTGGAAGCATGTCCTCCTCCCCGTCTGGTCCCTCCAGTACCGCTTCAAGCAGAAGACCTACACCGTCCTCATCCACGGGCAGACCGGGAAAGTGGTGGGGGAGGCCCCATACTCCTGGATCAAGATCACCCTGCTCGTGCTGGCCCTGCTCGCCGCTGGCGGCGCGGCCGCCGCGATCGTCGCCGCGACGGGCGGCGTCCGCTGATCACCGCTCAGTCCTCGCACGCCCCCCGTGTGCCACGGCCGTCCCGGCCGTGCTCCCCCTGTGCATCGAGAGCGACACCCCACGGCACCTCCCGTCTCCCCGATACAGTGCGACGAGGAGCACACACGCATGCGCGAACTCGAATCCACGATCGTCACCGACCACGCCGACCGGATGACCTATTCGGGCTACCTCGATCTGGCAAAGATCCTCGACGCCCAGCACCCGCTGTCGGCCGTCAAGGGCGAGGGCGGTGAGCACCACGACGAGATGCTCTTCATCATCGTGCATCAGACCATGGAGCTCTGGCTCAAGCAGATCATCCACGAGCTCACCGCCGCGATCCGCTTCGTCCAGGCCGGCAACCTCGAGCCCTGCTTCAAGATCCTCGCACGCGTCAAGCATGTCCAGTCCGTCATGCTCGACCAGTGGTCCGTCCTCGCCACCCTCACCCCCAGCGAGTATGTCCAGTTCCGCGGTGTGCTGGGCAGCGCGTCGGGCTTCCAGAGCGTCCAGTACCGAACCGTTGAGTTTCTGCTGGGCAACAAGGACCGACGCATGATCCATGTCCACCGGCACGACCCCGACGCCGTCCGCACGCTCACCGCCGCTCTCGAAGGCCCGAGCATTTACGACGCGTTCCTCCGCCACCTCGCGACCCGCGGCCTGCCCGTCCCCGACGAAATCCTCAGCCGCGACCTCGCCGAACCCCACACCTCCCATCCCGGCGTCGTCGAGGTCTTCAAGACCGTCTACACCCACCCCGAGCAGCACTGGGACGCCTACGAGATGGCCGAGAAACTCGTCGATGTCGAAGAACAGTTCGGCCTCTGGCGCTACCGGCATATGCGCGTCGTCGAACGCATCATCGGGTACAAGACCGGCACCGGAGGGTCGTCGGGTGTGCCCTTCCTCCGACAAATGATCGATCACCGGTTCTTCCCCGAACTGCTCGAGGTCCGAACCGCCCTCTGATATATCGTGCCGTTCGGCCGAGAACGGCTTGTTGGACCCGTCTATAAACCGATCAAATCTCGGTCTGTCGGAGCGGCGGCAGATTTTTCGCGTAGTTTGTGCGCGGCTCTTGCAAACTATAGCACAAGTGCTTTATTATCCCGAGAGGCTGTATCGATCCAGCCGGCATCGTGGGCGGGCCGCTCGGCGCCGTCAGAGAGAGCACACCAGATTCGGAGGACGAGATGAAGACCATCACCACCGCCGCCCTGCTCGCCGTCGCGGCCGGCATGGCCAGCGCAGAAGTCGTGCTCATCGACTTCGGCAACGACATCAGCTTCCGCGGCGCCAGCGTTCCCGGCGGCGTCGACAGCAACGGCAACTCGTGGAACAGCGTCTGGAGCGGCGCGTTCTACACCGACCTGCTCAACACCGACGGCGTCGGCTCGGGCATCAACTTCGGCTTCAGCAGCGCCACCGGCACCGACTACTTCAACGGTCCCTCCGGCGCGGATCAGGACCCCGGCGCGACGGTCTACAACGCCGCAGCGCTCGGGCTGCTCGGCGTCGATGAAGCGGTCTACGACTACTATGTCTCGTCGACCTTCCAGATCCAGGGCCTCGAGGCCGGCAAGACCTACGACCTGACCTTCTTCGGCTCCCACAAGTTCAGCGACGACGCGACCAGCCGCTACACCGCGTACACCGACGGGTCCTTCTCCACCGCGCTCGACTCGGTTGACCTCGATGTCATGGACGCCGCGATGCCCTGGCTCCACAACGAGGACACCACCGCCAGCCTCACGGGTCTCACAGCGGATGCCGACGGCATCATCTACATCGGTTTCGCCGGCGCCAACGGAGGCAGCGGCTACCTCAACGCGATGAGCATCACGGTCGTGCCCGCGCCCGGCGCGTTCACCCTGCTCGCCGCGGGCGGTTTCCTGTCGGCACGCCGCCGCCGCTGATGGGTCCTCGAACAACTTCGTCCACGCACCCCGCCTCGATACAGGCGGGGTTTTTTTATGCGGCTGCGAGTCCCCGTACGCGGTGATTCAGCCCGCCGTCGCGAGTTCCGCGTCCTCGGGCGTCTCGTCGGGAGTGGGGGCCCGACCCGTCCAGAGTCGGTAGACGGTGCGCTTGATGTCCTGCAGGATCATCAGCAGGCAGGGCAGCACGATCAGGATGATCCCCGTCGCGCTCATCAGCCCGAACGCGATCGTGATCGCCATCGGGATCAGGAACCTCGCCTGGAAGCTCTGTTCGAGCATCAAAGGCAGCAGACCCAGCACCGTCGTGATCGTCGTGAGCAGGATCGCCCGGACACGAGCCCGCCCCGCCTCCAGGGCCGAGTCGAACACGCTCATGCCCGCCCGTCGTTCCTCGTTGAAGAACTCCATGAAGATCAGCGAGTCGTTGACGACGATCCCCGACAGCGCCACGAACCCGATCAGGCTCAGGAAGGTCATCGAGTAGCCCAGCAGCAGGTGTCCCCAGATCATCCCGACCGTCGCGAATGGGATCGCGCTCATCACCACCAGAGGCTGCGCATAGCTCCGGAACAGCCACGCGAGGGTGACATAGATCAGCCCCGCCGCGGTCAGGAATCCGAGCGGCAGGGTCGCGAACGATTCGGCCATGTCCTTCTGCCGACCGCGCGCGACGATCTCCACATCTCCGTACGCCGCCTCGATCTCGGGGAACTGCGCCTGCAGGCTCGACGCGATCTCGTCGGGGTTCGCGACCGCCCGGTTGACATCCGCTGAGACCGTGACGGAGCGCTCCCCGTCGAGGCGGCGGATCGTCGCGTACGCCTGCGCTTCCTCGATCCGCGCGACCTCCCGCAGCGGCACCGCCCGACCGTCGGGAGTGATCACGAACTGGTTCTCGATCGCCGCGAGACTCCGACGCACCCGCTCGGGCATCATCACCCGAACATCGACATCCTCGCGCACGCCCGCGAAGGTGAACGCCTCGAGCCCGAACACCATGCCCTGGATCTGTCTGCCCAGGCTCGCCCGCGTTAAGCCCAGTTCGCGGGCACCCTCGCGGAGCGTGAACCGGAGTTCCCTTTGCCCCGCCTCGCTGTCGGTCGCGATGTCCACGACGCCCTCGTAGGAGGCCATCAAGTCCATGACCTCACTCGCCGCCCGGTCGAGCGTCTCCTGGTCCGCCCCCCCGGTGAGCGTGAAGCTCAGCGCCACGCCCTCGGGCCCGCCCGAGACTCCCGCGAGCCTCAGGCTCTTGACCCCGCTGAGCTCCCCGGTCGCCTCACGGATCGACTGGATGACCTGTTCGCTCGTGCGATCCCGGAACTCGACCGGTTCGAGTTCGAGCACGAGCTGGGCCCGGTTCGTGCCCGCGCTGCTGGGCCCCTCGCCCATCATCGACTGCACCTGCCCGACGATCGTGAAGAACGACCGCACCTCGTCCTGCTGCCGCACCGCGTCCTCGAGCCGACGCGTGACGCGGTCCGTCTCCTCGAGCGAGGTTCCCACCGGCATCTGCAGCTCGATCGTCACCGTCTCCGCGTCGTCGCTCTCGAGGAAGATGAACTCGAGCTGCCCTCCCGCGATGAGCCCGATCGAGGCGATCACCAGCGCCATCGCGCACGCGACCGTTGTGTAGCGAGCTCGCAGCAGCACCCGGAGCAGCCGGACATACGCCGGCGCGATCAACCTCGTGAAGAGCTGGTCCCGGCGCCGGTCCAGCCGATCCTCCATCCGCGTGAACCAGCCCTCACGGTGCTCGCGGTGCACCTTGTCGGCGTGCTTGAGGCTGTGCCCCATGTGGCAGGGCAGAATGAACAGGCTCTCGATCAGCGAGACAAGCAGTGCGCAGCCCACGATCACCGGCATCACGCCCAGCATGTCCCCGATCCGCCCCTCGATCAGCGCGAGCGGCAGGAACGCGCAGATCGTCGTCACCACCGTCGCGACGACGGGCCACGCGACCTGCCTGGTCCCCGTCACCGCCGCCTCGAGCGCGCGCTCCCCGCGCTCGTGCTTCGCGGTGATGTTCTCCGCGACCACGATCGCGTCGTCGACGAGGATGCCGATGACGACGATCAGCCCGAACATGCTCAGCAGGTTCAGCGTGATGCCCATGAACTTCATCACCGCCAGCGTGCCCAGCAGGCTGATGATCAGCCCCATCGCGACCCAGAAACTCACCCGTCGGTTCAGCAGCAGCACGAGCGTCGCGAACACCAGGATCCCGCCCCAGAACGCGTTGCGGATCAGCAGGTCCATCCGCCCCACGACGAAGCGGGCGAGGTCGGTCGTCGTCGTCAACTCGCCCGGGAGCGCCTCTCCCGCGCGGCTCTTGCCCAGCAGATAGGCCTCGTGCCGATCGCTCAGCGGCGCATCCGAGTCGGGCCGCGCGAGCAACGCACGGATCTTCTCCCCGGTGTTCAACTCGAGCGCCTCGCCCTTCCGCCCCGCGGCGTAGGCCTTCACCATCTCCGCAATCTTGACGATGTCCTCGTCCCCCTTCTTGAACACCGTCATGTTCGCGCTGGGATACCCGTTGAGCCGGCTGATCAGCGGGGTATCCGCGAAACCGTTCCGCACCGTCGCGACTTCTTCGAGCCGGACCGCGCGCCCGTCGGAAGCCGTCAGCACGATCCCGCGGATCGCCTCGGCGCGTTCCTCGACCCCGACGCTCCGCAGGCCGACATTCGCCGTCGCGCTCCGCACGCTGCCGCCGGGCAGCTCGGCCATCGCCTCGCGGATCCGGTCCGCGACGGCCCCCAACGGGAGCCCGTACTCCAGCAGCGCCTCGGGTCGTACTTCTACAGAGATCTCGTCGGTCCGCACCCCGCCCAGCGCGATGTCTCCCATCCCTGGCAGGCTCCGCAGGTCCTCGCGGATCTCCTGCGCCGCCTCTTTGAGCGCCTTCTCGTCCGCGTCGCCGAAGACCGAGAGAGAGATCGCGGGGAGGTTGGGCTCCATCTTCGCGACGACGATCCGGTCCGCCGCGTCGGGGAGGTCCTGGAGCGCGTCCACCTCGCGCTTGACCTCGTTGACCGCCTCGTCAATGTCGATCCCGTCCTCGAACTCGATCATCACCGAGGTGCCGCCCTCGCCCACCGTCGAGGTCACCTCCACGACATCGGAGATGTCCTCGACCGCGTCCTCGATCTTGATCGTCAGTGCATCCTCGACCTCGTCGGGAGCTGCGCCGGGGTAGGGCGCGCTGATCGAGACGAGGTTCGGGCGGGTTTCCGGGAAGAACTCCCGAACAAGGGTCAGGCCGAAGATCACGCCCGCCCCCATGATCGTGAACATCACGAGGTTCGCGACGACCGGGTTCTTGACACCAAACGAGGCAAGACTCAAGGCGTGCCCTCCTCCTGCTCGACCATCGGTCCGTTCGCCGCAAGACCCGAATCGGACGCACCCTCGGTTTCAAGGCGGATGTCCACGAGATCACCGGGCCGCAGCGTGTCGAGGTTCGAGGTCACCACAACCGATCCCGCCCCGACGCCCCGCGTCGCGCCCCGGCTGCGGAGCACCGACCACTGGGTCTCCATCGGGGACACCTCGTCGAAGTCCCCCTCGATCGCGTGCGAGACATCGACCTCCCCCGACCGGATCACCATCGGGGACCGCGCGGTCGCGGGCGGTTCCGGATCCCCCTCCGAAAGAGGCGTCGCGATCAGCACGCGCCCCGCGTCAACCGCCCGCCGAGGCAGCACCAGCGCCTCGGCGCGGGAAGACGAAACCACCTCCCCCATCAGGAACTGACCGGGGCGCAGAAGGCCGGCATCGCGTGCGTCGGGTCGCTGCCGGACCTCGACAAAGACGGTGGCGCTCCGGTTCGAGGCATCCGCTTCCGGCGCGATCCGCCCCACCGAACCCGCCCACCGCGTTCCGTCCCCGTTGTCCGTGCTGAGATCAACGGCATCCCCGATCGCGATCCGCCCGATCGCGCTCTGCGGGACCCGCAGGGGCACCTCGATCACACTCAGGTCGACCACGCGCGCGACGCGGTCGCCCGCGCGGGCCCACTCGCCCACCTCGAGGGCGACCTCCTGCACGATCCCGTCGAACGGCGCGCGGATCGCGGTCCGCTCCAGATTGTCTTCCGCGAGTCCCTGGTCCGAGCGAGCCGCTTCCAGGGACGCACGGATCTGCGATCGCCTCGAGGGGATCACCTCGAGCTGGGTCAGCACGCCCGCCCTGGTGCGTCGCAGCGCTTGCAACGCCTGCAGACGCGCGTCGATCGCGCTCTCGTTTCCGGCGCCCGCCGCGAGCGTCTGCCGCGCCCGATCCAGTTCGCGCTGCGCGACCTCGATCTCATCGCCGAGCAGATCGGCCTGCTCCTCGAGCCGAGCCTCTTCGATTTCAAGGGCGCTGAGCTGCGCGTCGAACGAGTCCGCTTGCCGGCGTGCCGCTTCCGCCCTCGCCTCGTAATCGCGGGGATCCAGCCGAGCCAGCAGGTCGCCCGCCTCGACAGCCACCCCTGCCTCGAGGCCCTCGGGAACCTCAACGACACGCCCCGCGACCTCTGCCGCGACATCCGATGCATCGAGCGCTCGCGCCGTTCCGTACCCCGTCCACCGCATCGAAACCTGCTGCGGGACCAGCCGGACCGCACGCACGACGGGCAGCGACCGCTCTTCGGTCATTCGGCTCGGCGCCTCCCGCGAACCCGAGAGATACACGAACAGCGCGATCGCCAGCGCCACCGCCACGAGCCCGATGAGCGATCGGAGCACGCGCGAGATCCAGATCCACACAGACAGTCTCCCTTCGATCGGCGGGCCCGTCCATTCCGCAGGCGAACGGATCACGAGGGGCCGGACACCGGGGGGTGTCCCGCGCCGAAGCGGGCAATCCTAGCCGCGGCCCACGCGGCGTCCTGTGGTCTACGAGAAACCGCGGGGGGAGCGGTTCACTCGCTGATCAGGAAGGGGCGTCGGAGCAACACACGATCATGGATCGGCCCGAACCGTCCCTCGAGCACCTCGATCACGAGCGTCCGCGTCGTCTCCCCGACTCCGGGCAGGTCAACCGCAACCAGAGCCTCCGGTGACCCGATCGTCAGCGGGACCGTCGCGAGGGTCTCGATCGAATCCCCGCGTTGCAGCCGCACCGCGACCGCCGCATCCGCCCAGCGACCAGGTGCCGCGTCCGGCGCGTCCAGCGTCCCCCCCAGGCGGGCGATCCCCGAGAACGAGCGAGCCGAGGGCGGCAGCGAATAAAACAGTTTCGTGGGGCCGTCCAATGCGAGATCCGGAGCGCCGAGCATCGCGGACCATGCGGATCCGGCCGCGACACCGCGGGTCCATCGACGATCTCCCGAGGGCTCGACTCCCCCCGACTCGAGGTCCGCGAGGGGCACGAGGGCGCCGTCCGCCAGCCACGCGGCGGCAATCGGACCCGATTCGACGAAGCCCCCGTCTTCGGTCCCATCTCCGTTCAGGATCTCCCCGCTCGCGAGCCACAACCGCGTCCCGTCGTGCGACTCACGCGGATTGCCGAGCCGGACCTCCGCAACGCGTTCGATCGGGAAGGACCGTTCGCCGCCCTCCGCATCGAACCGAAGCGTTTCTCCGAGTTCGACGAGGAAACCCGTCACCCGGTCCCCGTTCGCGAAGATTAACTCGTCCTCGACACCGGGCGACCAGTCCCCGCCCAGCGGCAAGCCCCCTGCACCGGTCGGCCGCGACCACGGGTCGATCAGCACGCGCCCGATCCGCTCAAGTGCGATCCGCGTCGGTGTCCCGTCCAGCGGGAGCAGACCGACTCCATCCGCATCAGTCAACCGCGCCGCATCCGTTGTGATTTCGGTCGAGTCCCAAGGGCCCAGCGAGCCGAACAGCCTGGCGCCGTCCACGAACTCGACGACGATGGGGATCCCGCCCGCGATCGCGTCCGCGTCGGGCGCGGGCCACGCCCGAATCGAACCCGTCGCCGGAGACAACACCGCGACGATCGCCTCGCGGGGCGACGGTCGCTCGATCCCCGCTTCGTCCACGATCACCACAACGCTCTCGTCCCAGCCCGCGACCCGCGCCGTGCGTTCGGAGAGATCGGCGGCGATCAGCGTACGCAGCACACCCGCGTCATCGGAGGCGAGGATCGATCCACCCGGCGCGGACACCGCCGCCGCGCAGAGGCCGAGGATCGCGGAACGGAAGCGGGGGGGCATCGTGTTCATTTCTGGTAGATCGGCAGGTATCGCTTGGGCATTTGCAGGCAGATCAGCATCATCGAGGTCCCATAGT
>MDTG01268306.1_pt1 | contig 12789 bp, 11 predicted proteins | sample 811421 | NCBI WGS metagenome assembly MDTG01 (sample SAMN05326645, study PRJNA326480) | marine metagenome | isolation source: seawater | place: Pacific Ocean: South East | collected 2011 | reverse complement strand
AGAAATTTTATAAAGATGCATATATTTTTGATCAGAATGCATGTAATTCACCTCATTTATTAATTTGGATTGGTAAAAATATTAGTAAAAAATATATAGAAAATTTTTGGCAAAAATTAGAAAATTATTCAAATGAAAAAAATCAGTATACTGAAATTGTTACATCTGAGAAATTTAATAAAATCCATGATGATATTTTGACATTTAATAATATTGAAAATTATAATCAATTTGGAGAAAACTTGAGTGTTACAACTTTAAATTCTCTCGATCAAAATATTTTTAAACAGAGAGGAAAATGGGGGTATTTTTATCAATTTTATTCAAAAGATTTAAAAATTTTAAATAATATTACTTCTAAAAAAGTCCAAACAATTACTTATAGTGGATTTAAAAAACAGGACTTTCATAAGATTTTATCAAAAAGGAGTTTGGAGGGGATAGATAGAATTGTACCAATAGGAAATGGTTTTGATATTAGTAATATATGGGACGGTAAAAACTTTTATGAAATATTTACTAGAATAATTGATATAAAATAAAGTGAAGTATTTAAAATTTTTAATAATAAACTCATTATATATTCCTTCAATCATTGTAATAATTTTAATTAATAAAGTATTTAAATATAAATTTTATTCAATAAATGTAAGTCGACTAGGTCATTTAGTTGAAGATTATTATATTTACTTAAATAATAAAAAAAATCAAAAATGCATAGTATTTAAATCCCATCAAAACCTTGGAGTTTGCAATAATGAACTAATTTCTATTTTTGAAAAAAAGATAAATTTTTTTAAGTTATCTAAATTTATTGAGAAACCAATATGGATTTTAAATATAGTAAGAAAAAAATACAATATTCTTAATGATATTAATTTAGTGAATAAAGATTACAAAAAAGATGGATATCAGAACTATTCTTTTAAAGATATAAAACTCGAATATTCTGAACAACATCAAATTTTATTTAATGATTTTCTTTTAAAAAATAATATTGAAAAAAAAAAATATATATGTGTTTCTTTTTGGGATATGGGACATCTAGATACTAAAAAATATGATTTTTCACATCATGACCATAGATTGTCAAAGTGCAAATTTTCAAATTATTTTAAAACAATTAAATACTTAATTAGCCAAGGATACAAAGTAATAAGAATTGGAAAAACAAGTAAAACACCAATCCAAATTGAGGATAAAGAAAATTTTATAGATGTCTCTTTAGACAAATCAAAAAATGAAATTCTAGACATAATGCTATTAAATTACTGTAAATGCTTTATCTCAACTTCTGGTGGTCTAGATTATCTTGGATTTATGTTTGATAAACCAATGTTAATTAATCAACCTATAGTAGATAATGTTTTCTCTGAAAAAAAAAATGTTTTTTATTTAATTAAAGAACATTTCAATCAAAAAACTAATCATAACCTAACTTTAGAAGATATAAAAGATTTGGATTTAGGTTTTGTACCTAAATCATATTTTTTTAAAAAAAAATTAATAGCTATAAACGATAACAATGAAGAGGATATTTTAAGAATCTTAAAAAAACTTTTAAATTTCATAGAAGATAAGGATAATTATCAATTGTACCACAATGAGTCCAAAAAAAATTGGAATACATATAGAAGTTATATTAACTTAAAACACCCATATTTAGAAAAATATTTTAAAGATATTAAGTGTCTTTATTATATTTAAATAATAAAAAAAAATTAGCTTAAAGAATATTTATATTTAATACTATTTTTAATATCTGTGTATTTTATTTTTTTTACTTTCTTAAACTTGAAGTATTTTTCATAGTTTTTTAATTCTTTAATTAATTTGTTTTTATTTTTTTTAAATAAATTGGTCAGCAGCAATTCTAAAACTGTATTTCCACATGATCGCCCCATTCCATTTGAAGTGCAGTCAATAAATTTATAATTGTTATTTATTGCAGCAATTGAGTTGCTTAAAGCATTCCCAAAATTATCATGTCCATGAAAACCCAAATTTATATTTTTATTGTATGCCCTTATTACTTTTTCATAATTAATTATATCTGAATTATTTAAAACACCTAAGCTATCCGCTAAAAAAAAATTATTAATATTATATTTTGTTTGAATTTTAATGATAAAATCCTTAATTTTTTTTGGAGAATATCTATGACATTGCTTAATAAAAAAAAAAATTTGTACATTATTTTTTTTTAAAAAATTTATATGTTCTTCAATTTTCGTACAATCTTTAAAATTTGAGATTCCAATTTTTATAAAGTCTATTTTATCCCATAAAATTTTGAAAAAAAATTTATTATCCTTAAAATAGGAAGGTTGTGTAAATATTCCAACTTTAATTTTTTTTTTTTTATTAATTTTGTATAAGTCAAAACCACTTTTTTGATTTATTATTTTATCTAAAGAACCTAGTCCATGTCCGAATTCATAATATTTAACAAAACCTTCATTAAACTCATTATGATTATTTAAATAGCTATTTTTTTCTTGCTCTGAAAATATATAATTTTTGTTTATGTAAGAACCATCTCTTAAAGTAACATCAAATATTTTTATCATTATATTGTGTTTTAAAGAAAGTAAACGTGATGTATACTTTCTTTTTTTAATTTAAAAACAACTACATATCAAAATATTATTTAATGCAAATAAAAATTGGAAAGAAAGTAATAAAAGATAATAAAATGTATATAATAGCAGAAATTTCTGCAAATCATAATGGAAGTCTTGATGAATTAAAAAAAATGATTTTCTTAGCTAAGAAGGCAGGTGTTGATGCAATAAAAATCCAAAGTTATAGACCTGAAAGTTTGACAATTAATTCTAAGAAAAAAGATTTTACCATAAACCACCCAAAGTGGAAAAAATATAAAAATTTTTATAATTTATACAAAAAAGGACAAACACCTTATGAATGGATACCAAAAATTTTCCAATATGCAAAAAAAGTTAATATAGATATTTTTTCATCGCCATTTGATGAGGATGCTGTTGATATTTTAGAACAAAATAATTGTATTGCATACAAGATAGCGTCTCAAGAAATAAACCATATACCTCTGTTAAAAAGAGTGGCGATAACTAAAAAACCAATAATTTTATCTACAGGAGTGGCAACACTAAAGGATATCAATTTAGCAATTAAAACAATTCAAGAGAATGGCAACAATAAGATTGTGTTATTGAAATGTGATACAAATTACCCAGCTCAATTCAAAGATTCAAATTTAAATTCTATATCTTTTTTAAAGAAAAAATTTAAAAAATTAGTTGGTTATTCAGATCATACTCAAGATATAACTAGCTCTCTTTTATCTTTTATGTTTGGCTCCTGTATTATTGAGAGGCATTTTCTAATAAATAAAAAAAAAGGTTTAGATTCTTTTTTTTCATCAAATTTTGACGAAATGAAAGAACTAGTTTTAAAAATAAGAGAATTAGAAAAATTTAAAAAAAAGAAGTTTTATAGTTTGTCTAAAAATGGCAAATTAAATAGAAAACTAATGAGATCAATTTATATTTGTGAAGATGTAAAAAAAAATGATTTAATTAATAGGTCCAATATAAAAGTAGTAAGACCCGGGTATGGCCTGCATCCATCAAACTATTCAAAAATACTTGGTAAAAAATTTATTAAAGATTTAAAAAAAGGGGATAGATTAGAAAAAAAATATGTCAAGTAATTCAAAAAATCATAAATTTCTAAAAAATATCAAAAAATATAAATTTTCAGAAATTTTTTTAAAGAAGAATTTAATAAAAATTATTCAAAAAGATTTATTAAATGGAGACTTAATAATTTTAAGGTCAGCCTTTGATAAAAGTTTGATTAACCAAATTAAAAGGTATTTAATTTCAATTGGTTCAAATTCTTTACCAAAATATTATCAACTTAAAAATGGTATACCTAATCATCATCGTATTATTAGAAATGATCCAAGATCATATGTAAAAGGGTGTTTTCATCAATTCTCATTTTTTAATTGGAATCAAGACGTATTTAATTTTTTTGAAATATTTAAAAAAGGTTATTGGTTAAAAAATATTCTATCAGGTAATAATAAAAATGAATTTCTAAATATAAATTTAAATAATGAAATAATATCAAGAATCTGTTTTCAATTTTATCCAGCAGGATGTGGTTACTTGAATCTTCATGCTGATCCTGTGGGAAATCATCAACTAGCTGCACCAATTTTAATAATGTCAGAAAAATCAAATAATGGTGATTTTAAAAATGGTGGAGGCTATGTAATAAACACGAATAATAAAAAAATATTTTTTGAAGATCATACTAAAATTGGGGACATTGTATTGTATGACGCATCAATTCCACACGGAGTTGACATTATAGATAAAAAAAAAAAAAATAACTGGCTAGAATTTAAAGGAAGATGGATGATGTTTTTTGCAACTAATAAAGTAAATGATTCAAAATTAATAAAAAATTCTAAAGAAATAAATGACGTCCAATTATAATAAAAAAATTTTAATTCTTTATGAAAAAGGTTCTAAAACAGGTCTAGGTCATTTAAATAGATCTAAAATTCTTTATGAAAATTTAAAAAGAAAATATAAAAATCTAAGAAGGATAAATATAAATAAAACAAACTTAAAATATATTAAAAAATTTAACTATTATATTTTAGATTTAAAAAATTATGAAAATAGATACAAAAAATTTTTTTTAAATAATAAAATAAAAATATTGAGTATTGATAATTTTCAAAACAATTACTCAAAAGCAAACGTCGGAGTAATTGATCATAACAAAAATTTAAATAATATCAGATATGCTGGACTTGAGTTTTCAATTATAAATTCAAAACTAAATAAAAATCAAAAATTTCAAAATAACTCATTTTTTATTTTCTTAGGAGGAAGTTTTAAAAAAAAAAATCAAATAAAAAAATTAATTATTAATCTAAGTAGGTATAACTATAAAATATTTATTTCATCATATAATAAATTAATCAGTCTTAAAAATAAAAATATTACAATTGCAAATAAAAAAAATTGGGTTACGTATTTTAAAAAAGCAGAGTTTTGTGTATTGAATTGTGGTGTAACACTTTTGGAAGCTTTGTATATGAAAAAAAAATGCTTTGTATTACCGCAAAATATATATGAAAAAAATTTTTCTAATTTTTTAATTAAAGAAAAAAATATATATTCAAATGACTATAATAAACTTGATTTTTTTTTAAAAAAAAACCTTATTAATTCAAAAAATATTAAGGTTTCAAAACAACTTGATAAACTTGGTACAACCAGAATAAAAAAAATATTTGAGAAAGAAATTTTATAATGATTAAAATATTTGATAGTTGTGCACATCCTACTCTTTCAGGAAAATTTAATAAATTAAACTCTGATTTTGAAAATTTACAAAAATCAATGAAAAAAAATAAAATTTACAAAGCCTTTGCTATTGGTCTTGATTCTTTTGAGAATTATGAGCACAAAATGTTTATAAAAAAATGTAATGAATTTAAAAATTTAGTACCTATTGCTGGTATAAATCCAATTAAAAATCAAAGAACAATTTTAAATGAATTAAAATTAATTAAAAAATTAGGTTATAAAGGTGTTAAAATCCACAATAGAATTTCAAAATTTGATATTTCCGATAAAAAATTAGTTTCTTTTTTTAAATTATTAGAAGAATTTAATTTATTATGTTTAGTCTGTTGTTATTGGCATTCAAATATAAATACTTATCCAAAAAAAGATTTTTTTTATTCTTTATTAGCAGCATTCAAAAATATTAAAAAACTTAAAATTATTTTAATGCATGGTGGAAATGTACGATTACTTGAATTTGCAGAATTTGTAAGATCAAATAAAAATAATTTTTTATTAGATTTATCTATGACCATGATTAAATATGAAGGAAGCTCAATAGATAATGACATAAAGTTTTTATTTAAAAAGTTTGATGAAAGAATATGTATTGGTTCTGATCATCCAGAATATTCGTACAATAAATTAAGACAAAGATTTAATTTTTTTTCTAAAAACTTGAATAATAAAAAAAGAAAAAATATAGCCTACTTAAATTTAGAAAATTTCTTAAATGATAAATAAAAAAAATGTAGCTGTTATTGGTGGAGGTTTTGAACAATTAGATGGTATTAAAAATTTAAAAAAAAAATTTAAAATTTATGGATTTGATGATGATAATAAAGCAATAGGAAAAAAATATTTTGATGTTGCTCCAAATATTAAAATTAAAGATAAAAAAATAATATTAAATTATTTAAAAAAAAAAAATATTTTATCCGTCTTTTCTTTTTGTTCAGAAAGAACTCTATCACTAGTTTCATATTTGAGTTTGAATTTAAATAATAATAATATTTATGGAAATTTATTAAAAAAATGTATTAATAAAAATACCTTCAGAATTTCTTTGTCAAAATATGGAGTAAATAATCCTCAGTTCTCAATATTGAAATCTAAAAAACAAATTAAAGAGAATAAAATTTTAAAACCTTTAAAAGGTAGTGGCTCTAAAGGTATTTTAATAATTAATAAAAAAAATAAACAGGATATTAAAATTGATAAATTTAAGAATTATCTTATTGAAGATTATATTCAAGGTAACTTGTTTGCGATAGAAGGTTTTTGTATAAAAAAAAAATTTCACGGATTAGCTCTATCTAGAAAATATAGAGATAAAATTTCACCTCTTATTGATAAAAAAATTGTTTTTAACTATCAAAATAAAAAATTATTTAAGAAAGCAATAGATTTGGGTCAAAAGTGTTGTACTGCTGTAAGTGCTGAAAACGTTCCAATTCATCTTGAGTTTATTAGCTCAAAATCAGGGAATTTGTATCCTATTGATTTTGCAGTAAGAGGTGCTGGTTATAGAATTTTTAATTATTGTTTATCTAAATTACTTTCACATAATTCGAGCGATTATCAAATAAAACTTCAATTAAATAAGTCAATTAAAATAAAAAAAATAAATAATATTTATTTTTATCTTTATTTTTTAACTGCTAATAAAAAAAAGTATCTAAAAAAAATAAACTTAGAATTTTTTGAAAATAAAAAAATAAAATTTAGAGTATTCTATAACAAAAAAATAGGTGATTTGGTTTTACCACCAAAGTCAACTCATGATCGAGTCGGTGTAATAATTTTTACTTTTGAAAAATATAGCGCCTTAAAAGAAAAAAAAAAATTAATAGAAAACTATTTTAAAATGATCGGTTATTAATATGGATTTTGTATGCATTGTTCAAGCCCGTTCAAATTCGAGTAGATTTAAAAATAAAATATTTAATAAAATTGGAAATTATTCGATATTAGAAATAATTCTTAAAAGATTAAAAAAATCAAAACTTATTAATAATATTGTCGTTGCAACAACTACTAACAAAATTGATAATAAAGTTGTTACTTTGTGTAACAAATTAAAAGTAAACTATTTTAGAGGTAGTGAAACAAATGTTCTGCAGAGATATTATTTAGCAGCAATTAAATTTAAAGCCAAAAATATAATCAGGATAACAGCTGATTGTCCTTTAGTTGATTGGCAAATTATCGATAAGATGATTCTTAAGTTTAAAAATAAAAAAATTGAGTACATTAATAATTGTTCACCTTTAACATTTCCAGATGGTCTTGATGTTGAAATTTTCTCTTTTAAGATTTTAGAAAAAATACATAAAAATTTTAGGGATAATTTATCAAAAGAACATGTAACAATTAGAATTAATGAAATTAAAAAAATAAAAAAAAATAATTTTATTAACAATAAAGATCTTTCACATTTCAGGTGGACTATAGACGAACCTCAAGATCTCTATGAAGTAAAAAAAATTTTTTCATTTTTTAAAAATAAAATTAATTTTTCTTTTTCAAATATTGTAAAAGCATTAAATTCCAAAAAACTTATTTTGCCTAATACCAATAATCATATTACAAGGAATGAAGGTTCAAATATATCAAAATATAAAAAATTATGGATAAGTGCTAATAGAGTAATTGCTGGCGGTAATATGCTTATTTCAAAAAGACCAGATAGATTTTCTGGTGATACATGGCCTACTTATTTTAAAAAATCAAAAAAAATTTATGTTTGGGATTATTTTAATAAAAAATATCTTGATTTTTCTTTAATGGGGGTTGGAACAAATATTTTGGGTTATGGAAATAAGTATGTTGATGAAGCAGTGAAAAAAACTATAAATGAAGGAAATGTAAGTACCTTAAATACTTATGACGAAGTTAAACTTGCAGAAAAAATGATTAGTATTCATGCTTGGTCTGATATGGCAAAATTTGCAAGATCAGGAGGTGAAGCAAATGCCATAGCAGTGAGATTAGCAAGAATAGCTACAAATAAAGAAAAAATTGCAGTGTGTGGATATCATGGTTGGCATGATTGGTATTTATCTTTAGATTTATTGAGTCAGAAAAGTTTAGGAAATCTTTTATTCCCCGGTATATCAATGAGAGGAATTCCAAGCAAATTGAAAGGTACAGTCATACCATTTGAATATAATAATTTTGAACAACTAGAAAAAATTGTAGTTGAAAATGATTTAGCAGCAATAAAAATGGAAGTTCAGAGAAATCATGAACCTAAAAATAATTTTTTAAAAAAAATAAGAAAACTATGTGATAAAAAAAAAATTGTTTTAATTTTTGATGAATGTACTTCTGGATTTAGAGAAACATATGGTGGATTACATTTAAAATATAATGTCAACCCTGATTTAGCAGTTTTTGGGAAGGCATTAGGAAATGGTTATGCTATTACCTCAATATTAGGAAAAAAAGAGATTATGAATCAGGAAAAAAATACATTTATTAGCAGTACATTCTGGTCAGAAAGAATAGGCTTCTCTGCTGCTTTAAAAACATTAGAAATTATGGAAAATATTGAATCATGGAAAATTATTTCTAGAAGAGGTTTGGAAATAAAGAAATTGTGGAAGTCAATTGCTAAGGATAACGGTATAAAAATGGAAATTTCAGGATTGAGCTCAATTCCAAAATTTGAGTTTCTGCATAATAATAATGAAAATATTAAATTATTTATAATTAACGAAATGCTTAAAAAAAATTATTTAGCTTCCAATCTTTTATTTTTAAGCACAGAACATAAATTAAAAATTATCCAAAAATATATAGATGATCTTAATGGTGTTTTTCACAATTTAAAAAATTCAATTGATATTGATAAAAAAATTGATTTAGAAATAACAAAAAAATATAAAAATAAAAATTTTAAAAGATTAAATTGATATACTCTTTAGGCACAGCACAATTTAGTAAAAATTATGGAATAAGTAATTTATTTGGAAAGCCATCTCTAAAAGAAATTAAAAAAATTTTATCAATTGCCAAAAAAAATAATGTAAAATTCTTAGATTTAGCTGAAGATTATAAAGGTGTAATTAGGCTTCTGGGTAAGATAAAAATTAATCACTTTAAAATAGTTTTAAAATTAAAAATAAAGTCTTCGTATACAAAAAAAAAAATTATTCAAAATTTTAAAAATTCATTAAAATTACTTAATTTGAGTAAAGTACATGCGGTATTAATTCACAATATTAAAGATTTTAATCATAATAAGTTAAATAAAGTTTTTGAAGTATTTAAATATTTAAAAAGTATTGGTTTGATTAAAAAATTTGGAATCTCTAGTTATAGTTTAAATGAAGCTAAAAAATTTGTTAAAATTTATAAGATAAATTTTTTACAAATTCCATTTAATATTTTCGATCAAGAATTAATTAAAAATAGAAATTATTTATATTTTAAAAATACGAAAACTGAAATTCATATTAGATCAATTTTTTTACAGGGATTACTTTTGATGAATAAAAACACATTACCTAAATATTTTAATAAATGGAAAAACTTATTTAATAAACTTGAAAGAAAAAAAATTTATTATAAAAAAAATTCATTTGAATTATGTATAAATTTTATAAAAATAAATATAAAAAAATTTAAAAGTGTGGTCATTGGTGTAAATTCAACAAAAGAATTAAACGAAATTATTACTATGTTTAAAAGAAAAAAAAATAATATATCCTATAAAAATTTATCGTGTTCCGACAAAAACTTAATCTATCCTTATAATTGGAAAATAAAAAAATGATATTATACGGTAAGCATTATATTGACAAATTAGACCAAAAAAAAATAATTGATACTCTAAACTCCAAATATTTAACGTCTGGTCCAATTCAAAAAAAATTTGAGAATAAAATTAAGTCATTAGTAAAAAGCAAATATGTAAGTGTATGCAATTCAGCTACATCTGCTTTACTAATATCATTTTATTCCATCGGTCTTACTAAGGATGATATTATAATTATGCCAGCAATAAACTTTATTGCTTCATACAATATGGCTAAGAAAACCGGTGCAACAATTTATTTAGCAGATGTAGATAAATATTCAGGTCAGATGACTTACAAACATATACTTGAATGTATAAAAAAATTTAAATTAAAAAAAATTAAAGCTATCATTACAATGCATTTAGGTGGTTACCCAGAAAATGCTTTAGAAATATTCAAATTAAAAAAAAAATATAAATGTTTTATTATTGAAGATGCTTGTCACGGCTTTGGATCAAAATACGATTATAAAAATAGAAAAATTCCCATAGGATCTTGCTTACATTCTGATATATCAACATTTTCCTTTCATCCAGTTAAAGGAGTAACAACAGGAGAGGGTGGAGCATTAACAACCAACAATCCTAAATTAGCTAAAAAAATAAGTTTACTAATTAATCATGGTATAGTTAGAAAGAGAAATCATTGGAATTATGACATTGTAACAAATGGTTTTAACTTTAGATTAAGTGAAATAAATTGTGCCTTAGGTTTGTCTCAACTAAATAAATTGAATAATTTTATAAAATATCGAGATAAAATATTTAGATACTACAAAAAAAAATTAAGTAATCTTGATCATTTTTTTAAAATACCTAATTATAATAAAAGTGATCTTCCGTCTTATCATTTAATAATTATCTCTATTAATTTTAAAAAATTAAAGTCAAATAGAGATTTATTTTTCAAGTATATGTTAAAAAATAAAATTTATTTACAATTACACTATAAGCCAATTTTCTTTTTTAGTATTTTCAAGAAAGATAAAAATAAAAAATTTTATGTTAAAAATTATAATGGAACTATCTATTATTCAAAAAATTCCTGCAGCTTTCCCATTTACCATAATATTGGATTAAAATCGATAGATTATGTGCTAAAAAAAACTATTAAATTTTTTAATTAGAAAATTAATTTTTTTTTTTTATTTCAAAAACACTATCATTTATCATCTTTATTTCACAAGAATCATAATCTGTGTTTATTCTCTTTTTTTTAATATTATTTAAAACTGTAGTTAAATTTTTTAAATTAAAATCTCTATAAAATTTTATATATCTTGAGCTATTGTTAGAGAATTTATGATTAAAGTATTTTTCATAAATTTTTTTTAAATAACTTTTTAAAATTAAATATGTATAACTTTTCTTAAAAGTATAATTGAATTTAGCAAAATTACTTTGTGAGTTAATCTCAATTTTATTAATATTTTCGGCTATTAATTCATGAGAAGATTTATCTGTATAAATTCTATTTTTAATTTCTTCAACCTCATTGAAGTTTCTTATTGGTTTTTTTATAAAATTAAGTATTTCCTCAGTATCAGCAAGTTTAACACCAATTCTGTTAGGAAAATTATTCATTTTTTCCGTTGTATTGATTTTAAGTATTGGAATGAAGGAAATAACTGGTTTTTCAGCAATAAATGCCTCTAAAGCTCCAGTACAAGAATTGTGTATTACAATTTCCGAATGATTAATAAATTCTGACATAAAGCCTTCTGAAATAATATGCAATCTAGGATGTTTAAAACTCAAAAGATCTAAAAAATTTTGTTCATCAGCAGCTGGATGAATTCTAATTACAATATCATAATCATTTAAATTTTTTAGAAGAGAGAATATCAATTCAATAAATTTATTTAACATTAAAATTCCTATACATTCATCTTCATATTTTCTCTCGTTTATTTCGCTTCTATTTTCGTCACCTAAAAGATTTACTAATTTTAACTTCATCCTCTCAGGAAATGACCTAGCAAATAAAATTGGTGTTTGGATTGAAAAAAAAATATATTTTTTTTTTAAATTATAATTTTCAGCAAACTTCTCATTTGACATTTTCATTGAGGATTTACAAAGCTCTATTCTAGGTGAACCTGTAATTATATATTTACATTTGTTAGAAAAATTTTTTTCAAGATAATCTTTATCTCTTTTCCCCCAGCAAAAATATTTTTCTATATAATTAAATGACTCTCCGTCTAAATGTCTCAATTTAGAATATAACTCAAAACTATCATCTATATATCCACCCTCTTCATCCTGAGAAACTATTTTAAAACCTAATTTTAGAATATCTTTATATATTTTAATATAATCTTTTGTTGAATTAGTATCTTTCATATAAATGATACCAGGAGAAATTTTTTTTTTTAAGGCTGCCTCAAAAATACTTTCTCTTGAGCCCAAAAAAACTCTATGTTTTTTAAGTTTGAGGTTAAGCCCAACTAAAAGTCTTCCTTCCAATTCTCTTCTTAAAACTTCTAATTCAATGTAAATATTCATTTTTAATTTTGCATATTATATGTGACTTTTGGTATATAAAATACTCATTTATGAAAAAAAAGATAGAAAGTTTAAAAAATTTTAATGTTTCTTATTATGGTGATAAAAATTTTGATACTTTGT
>MDTG01372880.1_pt1 | contig 12790 bp, 10 predicted proteins | sample 811421 | NCBI WGS metagenome assembly MDTG01 (sample SAMN05326645, study PRJNA326480) | marine metagenome | isolation source: seawater | place: Pacific Ocean: South East | collected 2011 | reverse complement strand
TTTAATTCAAAAAATATTATTTTATCACAATTTTACTGGTACATTAAAAAAATATTACCAAAAAAATTTGGAGGTATTTAAATTAATGAAATATCTTAAAAAAATACTAAAAAAAATTTTAAGGTACTTTGATTGGAAATTAATAAAAATTCAAAAGACACAAACATCATTTGTTCATCAAAAACCAAATATAGAAGAAATTAATTGCATACTGGATTCAAATGGAATTTTGCATCTCGGAGCACACAGAGGAAAAGAAAGCGTGGTATATAATTGGTTTAACAAACAAGTTTTGTGGATAGAGGCAAACCCGGTAATTTTTGAAGATTTAAATGATAATATTAAATTATACTATAAACAAAATGCTTTGAATTTGCTTCTAGGAGATAAAAATTTAAATGATGTTGATTTTTTTATATCAAATAAAGATTTTTCTTGTTCATCTATACATGATCTATCAGATGAAGTTAAAAAAGGAGACTTATGGAAAGAGCATGATGTTAGAATGGTTGATAAAATTAAATTAAATATGATCACCTTAGATAACGCTGTTGAAAAATATAATATTAATTTAAAAAATTTTGATCACTGGGTAGTGGACTTGCAAGGGGCTGAGGCACAATTTTTAAAAGGTGCTGATAAATCAATAAAATACTGCAAAAGTATGGTTATTGAAATAAGTAAAAAAAAATTTTACTCAGGCAATTCTGCAAATTGGATAGAGATAAAAAAAATTTTAAAAAATAAAGGTTTCACAAATTTGGAAGAACCCAAAACTGATCATTGTGATATCTTATTTAAAAAATCAATTGAATGAAAAAAAAAATATTAATTTACGGAATTACTGGACAAGACGGTTCATATTGTGCAAATTTATTTTTAAAAAAAAAATTTGTTGTCCATGGGATATCTAGAAAATATAAAAATTGGGATAAAAATTTAAAATTTCTAAATATATCTAATAAAGTTAGAGTATATAAAATTGATAGTAAATATAGAAATTTAAATAATATATTAAAAAATAATTATAAGTTTATTTTTTATTTAGGCGGTCAAACAAGTGTAATTGCATCATATAAAAAACTTGAGTATGAAACTTTTGATTCTCAAATATTTCCCCTTAGCATAATTTTAGATTTCATAAAAAACCAAAAAAAACCTAAATCTAAATTTATGTTTAGCTCTTCAAGTGAAATTTTTGGCAGTCAAAAAAAAATTAAACTCAATGAACTAAGCGAAAAAAAACCACAAAGTCCATATGCCTTATCAAAATTTATTGGCTCTGAAATAATTAAATCATACAGGGAAATGTTTAGTTTACCAGTTTTTTCAATAATATTTTTTAACCATGAATCTTTATTAAGAAACAAAAAATTTATTTTTAAAAAAATTTCTAATTATTTAAAACAACAAGATTATTCAAAAAAAATTAGTGTTGGCAATTTAAACATTATAAGAGATTGGGGCTATAGCGAAGAATATATGAATATTTTATATAAAATTATGCAAAATAAAAAAATTGAAGATTATATTCTAGCAACTGGCCATTCAATTAAATTGAATGAAATAATAAAATTATTTTTTAACAAAAAAAAATTAAATTATAAAAAATATATCAAAGTAGACAAAAAATTATTTAGAAAATTTGATATTAAAGAAAATTATGCAGATATTTCTAAATTAAAAAAAATAATTAAAGTTTACCCAAAAAAAAATTTTAGAGATTTAATTAATTTATTTGTTTAAAAGATGAATTTTGAAAAATTAAAATTTATAAATGACCCTATTATACATGGTGGCCTTAGAACAAGAGAAATATTTAAAAAATCTTATAAAAATAAACCTTTAATAACGGTTATTACTGTTGTTCTTAACGGTGAAAAAAATTTAAGTGAATGTATAGAAAGCTTACATAAACAAAAGTATGACAACATAGAGCATATAATTGTTGATGGCTGTTCCAAGGATAAAACATTAGATATAATTAAAAAATACGAGGACAAAATTGATTATTGGTGTCAAAAAAAGGACAAAGGCATCTATGATGCATTTAATTTAGGAATGCAGTTGGCCAGTGGAGATTATATAGGGTTTTTAAATTCAGACGATGTTTATGACGAAAATGCATTCATACATTTAATTAATTATATAAAAAATTTTCCTGATAAAGATTTTATATTTGGAGCAGTAAAAAAACATTGGGGAACTTTATATGGTTATAAACCATATAAAATAAAATGGAGCTGGGGATTTTATTCCAGCCACTCAACAGGATTTTTCATTAAATTAAATTCTGCTAAAAAAGTAGGATTATACAATTTAAAATACAAATATTCTTCTGATTATGATTATTTCTATAGAATGATAGTGAAACATAAATTAAAAGGTATCGGCACAAAAAAGACTGAATTATTTGGGTATTTTAGACGCGGTGGATTTTCGAGTAAAGTAAGTTTCAAAGATCATTTTCATGAAGAAATTAAAATTAGGTTAGATAACAACCAGAACAAATTTTTAGTTCTTCTAATATTTATTTATAAATATATTAAGCATTTCAAAAAAATAAAATTATGAAAATACTTGTAACTGGAGCCGCAGGATTTATAGGCACAAATATTTCTATGCATTTTCTGAATAAGAAAAATACTATATATGGAATAGACAATTATGATGATTTTAATTCCATTAAATTAAAAAAATTTAGAATAAAACAATTAAAAAAAAATAAAAAATTTTTTTTTAAAAAAATTGATATTACGAATAGAAAAGCTCTATTTAATTTTGTTAAAAATAAAAAAATAAATATGATAATTCATATGGCTGCTCAAGCAGGTGTTAGATACTCAATTATAAATCCTAAAAAATATATAAACGTAAATCTTAATGGATTTATGAATATTATTTTTGCCGCAAAAAAAAATAACATTAATAAAATTATTTATGCTTCATCTAGTTCAGTTTATGGAGATAGTAAGAATTTTCCATCAAAAGAAACACATAAACTTAATCAAAAAAATATATATGCTGTAACAAAAATGCTTAATGAAAAAATAGCAGAGACCTATAGTAAAATTACACATATCAAATTTGTGGGTCTAAGATTTTTTACCATATATGGAGAATTTGGACGTCCAGATATGTTTCTGTTTAAATTATTTAAATCATCATTCACTAATAGTGAATTTCAAATAAACAACTTTGGAAATCACTTAAGAGACTTTACTTATGTAAAAGATGCATGTGAAATTGTTTTTAAACTTTCTTTAAAAAAAACGAAAAAAAATGAGGTATACAATGTTTGCTCAAATAACCCAGAAAATATTCTTAAAATATCCAAGTATTTTAATAACAAATATCCAATTAAAATTAAGCTTATAAACAAACATAAAGCTGACATTTTGAAAACTCATGGAGATAATAAAAAACTAAAAAAAACAATTTCGTTTAGCAAATTTATAAAAATAAAAAATCAAATTTTTAAAGTATATAATTGGTACAAAAATAACAAAATCTATAAAATGTAAAGTTAAATTATTGATTTATAAATCTTAAAAGTTTGTTCTGAACATTTTTTCCACGAGTAATTTTTAGATTTTATAAAAGCTTTTTCTTTTAATATTTTTTTTTTTTCATTTGAATACAAAATTTCTTCTAAAACTTTTGAAATATCCTCAGGAGAGTCTGGATTAAAATAACAAACGCTATCACCCATAATTTCTTTAAAAATCTTAATGTTGCTACATGCAATCGGACATTTTTTTATACTTGCTTCTATTAATGGAAGTCCAAAACCCTCATATTTAGAAGGAAATATAAATAATTCAGCATATTCATAAAGATTAGAAAGAACTTTGTCATTTCCAGAAATTTTAAAAATTTTATTTAGATCAATTTTATTGTCTTTAAAAATTTCAATTTCAGATTTACTAAATTCTTCACCTCCAAATACTACTAATTTAAAATCTTTATAAATGTTTGTATTCAGCGAAAATGCTTTTAGTAAATTACTAAAATTTTTATACCTTTTTCTGTCACCAACATATAATAAATACGGATCTTCAACTATTTTCTTATTAAAAGTTTGGTTTTCATTCAAGTTCACTCCTAAATGAGTAACATAAATCTTATTTTTTGGGATATCATAATAATTTATTAAATCATTTTTTGTGTTTTTTGAAATTGCTATTATTACATCTGACTCTAAAAGGCACTTTTCTTTAGGTCTATATTTTTGATCATAACCATAGTCTTCATGATAAATTTCGTGAATTAAATCGTAAACTGTAATAATTTTTTTTCCCTTTAAATTGGATGGCCAAAAATCATTATAATAAGTTTTATGATAAATATCTGGATTAAAATTTCTTACATTAATATTTGTTAATAATTGATTATAAAATTTAATTATTTTCCCAGAGTATTTTGGAAATCTTTTTATAAAAATACCCTTTTGAATATTTTCTTTTAAAAAAAGGTTTTGATGTATTGGCGCAAAAATTTTAGTTAGATTTTGATTTTTTAGTAATTTTTCTAAATTGATAAAATATTTTGAAATACCACCTAAATTCTGATGAGTAAATATAGAATAATCATAAAAAATTTTCATATTATTTTTTACACATAGAAATTAATTTTGGTGTTGATTCACCATAAATGTAATAACAATGATTTTTAAAGTCATAAATTATATCTCTTATACGTTCATTAATTTCTATTTCACTTACGATTTTCTTGAATTCAGAGTTATTTTTAAATTGAATTTCATAAATTTTCTTGTCTTTGAGTGATGTGATAAAAAATCTATTTGGTTTTTGGTAATTTTTAATTATTTCTGAAATTCCAATAGATTTTTCAAAATATTTAATTGGTTCTTCAAAGCCATATTTTGAATGGGATTTTAGCAAAGGAGCAAATTTTTTAGTGTAACTATTAATTGGCACAACATCATAGTGTTCTCCATATGAAGCGATAGGCCAACCAAAATTTAAAGGTTTTTTATCATTTAAATTAATTAAATTTATTTCATCTCCTCCTTTTGGCCCATGCTCAGTAGAAATTAATAAATTTTGATTTTCTAAAAACTGTAAACCTTGTTGATTTCTGTGACCTAAAGAAATTATTTCCACCTTGTTATTATTTTTATCAATTGAAATTATTTTACCTGCGAAACTTTTTATACTTTGTGGTTCTTCCCAATAATTATAATCACCGATTGTTAAATAAATATTATTTTTATCAGATGTTATTCTTCCACCGTTTTGATATCCATTAAAATATTTAAATGCCTTAATATACCTATCTAAACTAAAACATTCTTTAGGTTCAAAAACTTTTTTAAAATTTAAAATAATCTCATCTAATGCAGTTTTGTACAAGCTTGTGTTATAGCAATTTTGTTTTACTTTTTTTGTAATTGATAAATATAAATTTTTTCCATCTAATTTTATATCTTTTATTCCAGTCCATTTAATCTTTTGATCAAAAAAATTATCTTCAATATTGTTTTCAATTACTTTGTATTCTAAAATTTTATCTTCTAGAAATAATTTTTTATCTAAAAATATTATTTTACCAGAAGTAAAAACAATAACAATTTTATCTTTATAGTTTTCTATATATCCTGATTTTTTATTTCCAAATAAATTTTCTTCATTAAAAAAAGGTAAAACTACTGAATTAAAATTATAATCAATAGAGTCAAAGTTTTCATGCTTAAATTTTCCATTTTCAATAATATTTTTGTTTTTATAATTTTCTAAAGTTAAAATATTATTTTTTTCACTAAGTTCATTGATGGTTTGATTTAAATTTTTTATTTCTCTTTTTGAGTAAGGTATGTAAAGTAAAGTATTTTTTAATATTTTTTTTATACTTTCAGGAGTGTTATCTTTAATCTTTTTAGAAAAATTACTAGTATAATCAGATTTAATTAAATAAGTTCCAAAAATAAGTGTTAATAATGAAATACAAATTAATAAGTAAATAATTCTTTTCATTCTAATTATTATTTAATTTTTTATATATTTATTTTCATCTAAATCATAAAATGTATCACAATATTCGAGAACGCTCGGTTCATGACTTACTAGTATTACTGTAATCCCTTTATTTTTAAGATTAACCACATCTTCTATAATTTTCTTTTCTGTTTTTTTATCTAGCGCACTTGTTGCCTCATCAAATATTAATATTTTTGGATTTTTGTATAATGCTCTAGCAATACCGATTCTTTGAACTTGACCTGCTGAAATTTGTTTGCCCCGTTCACCAATTTTTGTTTTTAAACCAAATTCCCTATCTGAAATGAATTCATTTAATTGAGAATGTTTTATAACATTATCTAATTTATCAAATTTAATATCATCTTCTTCAACTCCAAAAGCAATATTTTTTTCTAGAGTGTCATCAGTTAAAAATATTTTTTGGGGCACGTAGCCGATCAAATTCTGCCAATTACTAATATTATCTAAAATCTCTGTATCATCAGCCATAATTTTTCCACTATCGGGGTTATAAAAACCTATAATTAAATTAATTAGTGTTGACTTTCCAGATCCACTTTTGCCTTTGATACCAAATATTGATTTATTATTAATTTCAAAATTTAAATTTTCGAAAACTTTATTTTCATCAAAACTAAAACTAACGTTTTTTAAAGTTAACCTATTTGAAAAATTAAATTTAATATCTTTGTTTTTGTCGATCTTTCTAAATTTTTGTATTTCGTTATACAAATCATCGGTGGATGGAGTCGAAGATTTAATTCTTTGAAGTGAACTTAAAATTTTTGATGCTGATGGGTTTATTCTTATAAGTCCTGCGGCAACCAAACTAATTATAGGAACTATTTCCTCTCCACTTAACCCATTTGAGATAAAAAATATTATTAATGCAGAAACTGTAAAAACTGCAAGAAATTCCAATATTACTTTTGGTAACAATTCTCTTATTGCTAAAATTGACGTCAAACTAGCAATTTTATAATTATGATCTTCAAATAAATTTTCGAAAAACTTATTTTTTTTATACAAATTTATATCATTGATGCCTTCAATTACTTCCCTTGTAGTTTTAAGCCTCTCATTAAATCTATGGTTTAAACTTTTGCCGTACTCTCTGGTCTTGTTTTTATTAAAAAAATAAAATCCTAAAATAAAACAAATTACTCCAACAGAAATTAAAATCCCTACAGTTTTGTTAGCTATAAAGAAAATTGAAAATGCTCCAAGTATCAGAAAAGTATCAAAAATTATATTGTAGTAACTCTGTAACACATGGTGAACAAAAATTATAGGATGTTCTATAATTTTCCTTGTTATATATGCTGAATTTTCTTTTTGTAAGAAAGCAACACCCTGATTCAAGTAACCTTTAAACATAGTTGATGTAATTGAGGCGATTAAACTGAAGAAAATTCTTGATTTTATGTAGTTTATTAAAATACTAAAAATTCCTTTTATTAAAAAAAAAGTAGCTAAAATTATCATTATAAAAATAATTACTTGTTTTTGCTCATTTATATTCAGCAGATTAAAATAATCATAATCTTTAAAAATGTTTATAAATTTTTCATAATTTACCAGAATTGAAACTACAGGAAATATCAAAGCCAATCCTAGTAGCTCAAGCACTGTACTTATCAAATTAAGAACTGATACGAATGCAAATTTTTTTTTTTGACTTGCACTTAAAATTGAAAAAATTTTTTGATTTATATTCATTTATTTACTAGAAATAATTAATAATTTACTTACAATTTTTGAATCTAATTTTTTATTTTCCCAATTTTTAAAAGTTCCATAATATTTTTTCCAATAATTTTGATTTTGTTTTGCCTTAATCATTTTAAATATCTTTACTATATCTTTTGAAGATTTGTAAGTTTTTAAAAAGCCAAGATGTTCAAATATCGAAACCCATTTTTGAGCTTTATAATTATATACATAATGCGGGTATTTTGTAGATGTCTTGTTTGCATCTTCATGTGAAAAAAAAAATTCAAATGTAGGCTTTTTTAATGATAAAAAATCAAGACAAGTAGATGTAATAACAGTAATGCATACATCTGAATTATAGCCTAAAGAAAAAGAATGATCATTTTTAATTTTCCAATTTTTAAATTTATGTTTATTTAAAATTTCTTTTAAAAGAAAGTATTCTTTATTATGCGGATGAATCTTAAAAGTAATTTTTGAATTTTCAATTTGTCTAGCAGCATAAACTATAGAAGAAATTACCTTTTCATAGGAAATTTGAGAAAAATAATCTTCTACTGGTGGTCTCGTTGCTACTAAAATATTAAACGATTTTTTTATTTTTTTTTTACAAAACTTTTGTATCCACCATTTTTCATATCTGAAGTTTTTACAATATATTATTTTTTTATTATTAGTTTTTCCTAAAAAAAATTTTTTATTTGCAAAGGCTGTATGTAAATAAAAATCAGCAATGTTATTTCTAAATTCTCCTGATATTGTTAGGTTTTTATTTTGTTGTCTCGTTGGAAATATCCACGGACTCTCTGGAAATCTTATAATCAAACATTGTGGATTTCTTTTTTTTATATATGTTGGCAAATAAGCTCTATTGTGATGAGCTATAAAAAAAAAATTTATACATGATATTGAAAGTTTTTTTTTAGAAAGAAATTTTTCTAAGTTTGATATTTTATCTAATACAAATTTTTCAATTTTTGGAAAATATATATTTAAATTCTTTAGATAACCTAAAATTTTAAATAAAGCCTTAAAAATTATCTTATCACTTCTATTTTTGATATAAATATAATTATTTTTTTTTTTCCAAATATTATATAAAATTTTATTTTTTTTAAAATCTAAAAATGTTTTTTCAAAATCAAAAATTGTCAAAATATTGTACGAATTATCAAATCTGTATAAAAGAGGTAATATCCAGTCAATTTCTCCATGATGTCTTTTGATATTTAAAAGTATTAATTTTTTTTTCATTTTGAATTTTTATCTAAGTATTCTGCAAAAATAAAATCTTCCTTTGTGTCAATATCAATTGACCTATCATTCGGAATTATATGATAACCATTTTTTTTTCCTGCTAATGAGTTGTATCTCTGTATAGTTTTGTATTTTGAAACTACAATATTTGCTCTAAAATAAGCTTTTTGAAAAAGATTTCTATTTTGTTTTTTACCAATCTTTTCAGCTGAGCCGCTAAAATATTCAACTAAATTATTTTGTTTATTAATTTTAAGAGCCTTAAGTGGATGTTGATTTGCATCTGATATCACAAAGCATGAATCTAATTTATTATTTTTAAAAATTTTGCTTATTGATTTATCTATATCTTCAGTCTTTTGGAAAGGTACGGTGGTTAATAATCTAACAATTAAATTTGGAATATAATTTTCATGTTTTTTCAAATATTTTAATAAATGTTTTATGAATTCTAATTCATGGGATTTGTCTGTTGAAATTTTTTTTGGTCTTATATATGGTATTTCAGCTCCAAAACTTTTAGCAATTTTTGCATACTTTTTACTATCGGTTGAAACAATCAATCTATTGATATATTTTGATTTTAATGAAATTCCTATAATTCTTGATATAAGAGGTTTGCCATTAAAACTTTTAATATTTTTATTTTTTAAGCCTTTTGATCCACTTCTGGCCCCAATTATACCTAAAATTTTTAATTTTTTTTTTTCCACTTCTTAAGCAAATTTTTACAAAAATTTAATTTGAGAAATTTTTGTTGTTTTTAAACCAGCTTTTGGAGCTAATCCGTATTTTTCTTCTACCCTTACTCTATCATTAAAGTGAGGTGTAGATGCCTCGATTATTTCACATTTAGTTATAGCTAATTCTTTATGAATTGATCTTGGGGGAAAATGAAATACATCACCTTTCTTAAGTATCTTGCTAATCAACTTATTTGATTTGTTTACATAGAAAACTTTCAATTTACCTGAAATAATTATACCACATTCATTTTTTTTTCTATGGTATTGAAGGCCGCCTCCTGTTCCTTTTTTTAAGATTAATTTTTTTAATGAAATTTTCCTAGAAATTAATGCTAATAATATTTCTTTACCCCAGTTTCTTTTTCCGATTTCTCTAGATTTAGGAAAATTAACTTTTTTATACATCTTTAAGTTATTCTATATGTTCTAATTTAATAATCTCATCTTCTTTTAAAGAAACTTTAAAAGTTTTGTTTTCTAATTCATAAAATTTATAAGGTGGTAAACCACCTCCTGGAGATTTAAAAGTAACACTCTCAAGATTTATCTTTTCTCCTTTTGTAATGTTTTTTTTTGCTACAATAGATTTTGCCATTTTGAAGACAGGTTTTTTTTCTGAATCTAAAATTTTCTTTTCATTATTGCCAAGCATTTGTGGAATTCTTCTAATATTTCTAATAAATTTTGAGAAACCTAGTGGCTCTAAAGAGAAAGCATGATCTGTACCTTTTAATCCTCTATCAAGAGTTACGTGTTTTTCAAAAACTCTTGCGCCTAAAAGATAAGCTATAGGACCTGCATCTATACCATTTTCATGATCAGATAATCCAATAATATTGTCTGGAAATGTTTTTTTGTAACTTTCAATTACACTTAAATTTAAATCTGAAATGTTTGCAGGATATGACGCACAACAATGCATTATTACTAGATCAGAATTGTACTTGGTAATAGCATCTCTTGCTCTTTTAACATCATCTAATGTACCATGACCTGTGCTCAAAAATATTTTTTTTTTTCTTTTAGCTATCTCTATTTGCAATGGGGTATTGAGTAAATCTGCCGATGCAATTTTAAAAGCTGGAACATCTAAGTCATCTAAGAAATCTATACTATCAAAGTCAAAAGGAGTCGCAAAAAAATTTATACCAAGCATTTTAGAATAGTCCTTAATCTCTAAAAATTCTTGTTTATCAAATTCTAATGCATCTCTATGTTGTCCATATGTTTCTCCATAACTATTTCTGTTATCATACTTGGAATTAAAAAACTCTTTAGTATAAAGTTTTTTATTATTCCTTTTTTGGAATTTTACAGAGTCGGCTCCAGCGTCTTTAGCCATTTTAACTAATTGCAAAGCTTTTTCTAAGCTACCTTGATGGTTGTGGCCTATTTCAGCTATTATATGGGCATCATCATTATTAATATCTATCGACATAATTTTCTAAAAAAAATTCTAAATTAATTAATTTCCATTCTAAAGACTTATTTATATTATTACTTATATTATTGATCTCAAGAAATTCTTTGACATATTTGTAATCCTTATATTTAATTTTTTTCTTTAAATCATTTGGATAACCTGAAAAGCCTTCCTTTGTTTTAATTAAACTTTTACTAAAATATTTGCTAAATAAGGCTTTTAGAATATTTTTTTGCATAAATTTTTTATTTTTAACATTAAGATTATATTTATATTTTAATGGCAAGTTTATGATTAATTTTAGTATATTTTTTTGAATAAATATATTTCTAGGTTCTATAGAAAAATTGCAACAAATAAGATCATTTGATCTATTTGCTACATTAATAGATTGTATAAAATAATCCAAATATAAAGAAGTTTGAATATTTCTTTCTTTTTTATTCAAAAATTCGTACCTATTAAATATTTTACTCCATTGTTTATCTAAAATAAATTTTTTTGATTTATTATTGAATGATTCAAGTTTGATCTCAGGACTACACAGTTTAGTATAAGGGGAATTATTAATTTTAAAATCAAAATTTTTAGAATTAAATGATTTTTTATAAATTTGTTGTCCACCAAATAGTTCGTCGCATCCATCTGCAGAGAAGAATACTTTGCAATTATTCTTTTTAAATTCTTTAGATAACTGAATTCTGCTAGGCAAATCATGAGTTTGCATTGGGCTTGATATAATTTCATAGGCTTTCATTGCATTGTTATAATAAGTTTTTTCATTTGTATCATAAATTGAAATTTTATTATTTAGATATTTCTCAAATTTAATTAGGTTTTCAGAAATTATTCTATCTTTACGTCTATGATTGATTACTAAATTTATCTTTGGTTTTGAAAATTTTGATATGATTGCAGTTTGTAAAGAAGAGTCTATACCGCCAGAAACTATGCTGCCAAAATTCCTTTCGGGTATCATTAGTTTTGCTTGGTCACTCAATTTCTCCTCAAAAAACTCAAACAATTCATGTTTTTTTAGTTTATTTAGAAAATTATACTTTTCATAACTTATCCAATTTGAGGGATCGTCATAAATTTTTTCTTTGAATGTATTCTTTTTAAGATCACAATTAATTAATATACCATTTTTAAATAAATTTATGTTTGAAAAGCATGTCTGATTTAGAGGCATGTAGTGTCTTGTTGTAAAATAAGATTTAAGAACATTAATGTTTAAATTTGTTCTTCCAATAAATTTTAAAATACTTTTGGGGGTTGATGAAACTATAAAAAAATTATCATCATTATAATAATATAAATTTTTTTCTCCTTGAACATCATTTGCGATTATTAAATTATTTTTTTTTATATCGTAAATAACATATGCAAACATTCCATTTAGTAATTTTGGAATTTTTGTAGTTGAAATAAAATCATGAAGATTTACAAGAACTTCGGTATCTGTAAATTCTTTTGTTTTAAAATAATCTATTTTAAGAAATTTTTTTTGAAGCTCTCTGTAATTATAAACTTCTCCATTAAATGCAATTGAAAATCTCTTACTACTTGACTGGAAAAGATTTTTATTTTGATCAATTTTTCCAGTGATAGATAAAATTGAATTAGATATAAACAATCTATGATTTAAA
>MDTG01370245.1_pt1 | contig 12790 bp, 11 predicted proteins | sample 811421 | NCBI WGS metagenome assembly MDTG01 (sample SAMN05326645, study PRJNA326480) | marine metagenome | isolation source: seawater | place: Pacific Ocean: South East | collected 2011 | reverse complement strand
GCAGCTCATCCTGCGCCGTGCGCGGCTGATCCAGTCCAAGACCAGCCTGGGCCAGAGCCTCGGCGGCCTGACCCAACTCGGGCCGACCCGGCGTGCACTCCTCCGCCACATCGACCAGGTCGATCAGCTCCTGAAAAAGCGCATCCGCAAGGTGCTCCGGAACCAGCAGTGGCTTCAGGCGGCACGCCGCATCCAGGCCATCGAGGGCATCGGCGACATCACCGCCGCCGCCCTGGTCATGACGTTCCAGCGCGGCGCGTTCGGCAGCAGCGACGCCTTCATCGCCTTCCTCGGCCTGGACGTTCGGGTGCGCGAGTCCGGCTCGTTCAAGGGCAAAAGGAAACTGACCAAGAAAGGCGCCTCGGAGCTGCGCCGGCTGCTCTACATGGCGGCGATGACGGCACGACGATCGGCCACCTGGCAGGCGTTCTACCAGCGCCACCTCGATCGGGGGCTGTCCACGATCCAGTCACTGGTCGCACTTGCTCGGAAGCTCGCGCGAGTCGCCTTCGCGCTGCTCAGGAATGGCTCCGAATATCGGCCGCAGACGCGTCAGGGGGGTTGCATCGCAACATAGAATCTCCTACGGGGCGCCGATATGACCGCCACCGGACGCCGTTGGACACGTCCTGAAGGCGTCCGGCAGTGTTTTCAACCTAACTCTCTGCTCACGCGAAACACTTTCGGGTTCCGCCGGAGGCGCGTCAACACCCTTGCCAGCTGGGTCCGGTTGCGAAGCCCGACCAGGAAGTACAACTCGGCGGTGTCGCTGGTCGATTCGCGCTGCTCGACGCGCTCGATGTTGGCCTCGGCCTGGCCGATCGAAGACGACACCGAGGCCAGCACGCCCGGGCCGTTGACCGTAATCAGCTTCAACAGGACGCTGTAGGTGCCGCGCGGCACGGGCTCCCATGCGACCTCCAGGCAGCGCTCGGGATGCTCGCGCTTGAGCGACGGCACGTTGGGGCAGTTGTCGCGGTGGACGATGATGCCCCGGCCCGGCGAGAGATAGCCGGTGATGCGGTCGCCGGGGATCGGGTGGCAGCAGCTGGCGTAGCTGATCGCGGTGCCTTCGTTGCTGCCGACCGTGAACGTGTCGCCGCCGCTCTTCTCGCCGGAACGCCGCTGCGTGATGGGCAGCAGTTTCTGGGCCACGGTGCCGGCCAGCAGTTCGCCGCGCGCGATGCGCACCAGCAGGTCTTCGAGGAGCTCCAGTCCGGCCTTCCTGACGTAGCGGTCGAGCTTGCGCTGCGAGATGGTGTCCAGCGAACTGTCGCGGCGCACCAGCGCCTGGTCGAGCAGCCTGTGGCCGATGGCCACGGAATCGGCCTGTTCCAGGTTCTTCAGGTGCGACCGGATCGCCGTGCGCGCCTTGGCCGTGACCACGGATTCCAGCCACTCCGGCCGCGGCTTGACGCTGTCGTCTGTCTCGATATTGACCGTCTGGCCGTTCTCCAGCCGGGTGCTCAGCGGCGCCGCCTTGTGATCGATGATCGCGCGGCGTGCGTGGTTGCCGACGTCGGTATGGATCGCGTAGGCGAAGTCCAGCGCCGTGGAATTGGCCTTGAGGTCGACGATCTTGCCGCGCGGGGTGAACACGAACACCTCGTCGGGAAAGAGTTCGGCCTTGGCGGTGTCGATGAAATCCATCGAGTCGCGCGCCCGGCCCTGGGACTCGACCAGCTTGAGCAGCCACTCGCGCGCCCGCACCGCGGTGCTGCCGTCCGGCGGGGTGGCCTTGTACAGCCAGTGGGCCGCGGCGCCCTTTTCGGCCACCATGTCCATCTCCTCGGTGCGGATCTGGATTTCCACCGGCACGTCGTAGGGCGAGGTCAGCACGGTGTGCAGCGACTGGTATCCGTTGGGCTTGGGCAGCGCGATGTAATCCTTGAAGCTGCCCGGGCGCGGCTTGTAGAGGCTGTGCACCACGCCGAGCGCCTGGTAGCAATGCGACTCGGCCTGGGTGATGATGCGAAACGCGTACAGGTCGTAGACTTCCCTGAACGACAGCGACTTGTCGCGCATCTTCTGATAGACGCTGTACAGGCTCTTTTCCCGCCCCTCGACCCGGCACGGAATGCCGGCTTCGTTGAGGCGCTTCTTCAGCGCATCGCTGACCGAATCCAGAATTTCCTTGCGGTTCTTCGCGACCGAGCGTGAACGTCGCTCGATGACCCGGTAACGGTTGGGATACAGGTTGGCGAAACCCAGTTCCTCGAGCTCGAGCTTGAGGGTGTTCATGCCCAGGCGATCGGCGATCGGGGCATAGATTTGCAGGGTCTCGTTGGAAATGCGGCGGCGCGCCTCAGTCGACATCGACTGGATCGTTCGCATGTTGTGCAGCCGATCGGCGAGCTTGATGAAGATCACCCGAAGGTCGCGGCTCATCGCCAGCAGCAGCTTGCGGAAACTCTCCGCGTCGGCCTCCTGGCGGGTGCGGAACTTCATCTTGTCGAGCTTTGTGACGCCGTCGACCAGGCGCGCGACCTGTTCGCCGAATTCGCGCTTCAGGTCGTCGAGGGATATATCGGTGTCTTCGACCGTATCGTGAAGAATCGCGGCCGTGATCGTCTGGTGGTCCATGCGCATCCCGGCGAGGATGGAGGCGACCGCCACGGGGTGCAGGATGTAGTCTTCGCCGGAGCGGCGCGTCTGGCCGCGATGCGCCTCTTCGCCGACTTCGAAGGCGTGCAGCGCGGTCGCGACCTGCTCAGGCTCGAGGTAGGTGTTGAGCAGACGGCGCAACTCGCGAACGGGACCGGGATAGCTCATCCTCGGAAGCCCCGGAAAACTACTGCGCGTGCGCCTGACGGCGTTCGGCGGTGCTCGGAATCCTCATGTATTGGCATATACACTGCGGTTCCTGTGCTCCGGCGACCACCGTCAGCCACCCGCTCGCTACGTTTTCCGAACCTTCCGCACAACTCGAATGAAAACTCAGTCTTCGTCCGGCGGGGGCGGCGGCAGCTCCGCCTGCATGGCTGCCAGCCGTGCGTCGAGCTCGGCCTGGTAGGTGCGGATGTTGTCGGCGTCGATCAGGCCTTCGGCGATCTCGCGCAGCGCGATCACGGTGGGCTTGTCGGTTTCCTCGTCCACCAGCGTGTCTGCGCCGTTGGCGATCTGGCGCGCACGCTGGGCGGCCATGACGATCAGGTTGAACCGGTTCGGTTCAATGTCGATGCAATCTTCTACGGTAACGCGGGCCATTACGACTCCTGAAATTCGTTATGCATTTAAGAGCAAGCCTTTAATTATAACGTTGTTTGCACCCAAAAGCCATGGCTGCGGCGAGGCCGGCGCGTCTTGTCCGCCTTGCGCTCGCAGCGCCAAAGCGGGCGCCGCAGAGGCTTGCTCAACCCAGCAGTTCGGCCAGGCGCGTCTTCTGCAGAATTTCCTGGCGGGCGCGGCGCAGCGGCCAGGCCCGGATGATGGCCATCAACTGCTGGCGCGCGTGCTCGAAATCGTCGTTGACGATGATCCAGTCGAAATCCAGGCAGGCCGACATCTCGCGCTGCGCCTCGCCCAGACGGCGCGCGATGACGTCCGGCTGGTCGGTGCCGCGGCCGGTCAGGCGCTTCCTGAGCGTATCCAGTGAGGGCGGGAGGATGAAGATCTGACACGCCTGCGGATGGCTTTCGCGAACCTGGGCCGCACCCTGCACGTCGATTTCCAGCAGCACGTCCTTGCCGTCACGCCACAGCGACTCGACGTACGCGCGGTCGGTGCCGTAGCCGTTGCCGAAGACGTCGGCGTGCTCCAGGTAGCGCCCGCTGGCCACGCGCTCATCGAAGGTCGGCCGGTCGATGAAATGATAGTGCTCGCCGTCGACCTCGCCCCGCCGCAGCGGGCGCGTGGTGTCGGAGATCGAGAACGCCAGCGACGAAAACTCGGCCAGCGCGCTGTTGATCAGGCTGGTCTTGCCGGCCCCGCTGGGCGCGGCGATCACGTACAGCTCGCCCTCGGTCGCGCCCGGATTTTCGCCGGTGGTGTTGCCCTCAGCCCGCATCATTCACTCCCCGCTCGTAGCGAGGTGCTGTCAGGTCCCGTAGCTGGGGCCTTTTTTTGCGACCGAGGGCACCGGAGGCGTACTTGCCTGTACGGTGAGGACGCGCGACCGAGCAAAACGCTCCAGATGCGGGGCCTGACGGCGCCGCAGTAGAGCGGGGAGTGAATGATGCGGGCCTTATTCGACATTCTGGATCTGCTCGCGCATCTGTTCGATCAGCACCTTGAGTTCCACCGCCACGCCGGTGGTCTCGGTCGCGACCGACTTCGAACCCAGGGTGTTGGCTTCGCGGTTGAGTTCCTGCATCAGGAAATCCAGCCGGCGCCCGACCGGTTCGTCGAGTTCCAGCACCCGGCGAATCTCGGCTACGTGCGCGGTCAGCCGGTCGAGCTCCTCGTCCACGTCCAGGCGGGTCAGCTGCAGCGCGATTTCCTGTTCCATCCGGCCCGGCTCCACTTCCAGGTCCAGCGCTTCCAGGCGTTCCCGGAAGCGTGCATGGAGCGCTTCGCGCACGACCGGCAGGTGCTCGCGAACCCGTGCAACCTGCTCGAGGATACCGTCCAGTCTCGGCGTCAGCATGCCGGCGATCGCTCGGCCCTCCTGGGCGCGGGCATCGGCCAGGTCGGCGATGCAGCGATCGAGAAGGTCCAGCGCGCGCGCGCGCTCGGCGTCGAAGTCCGGGCGCTGCTCGACGATCACGCCGGGCCAGGCCAGCAACCGGGCGAGTTCCTGTTCGGAAGTGCTCCCGGCCAGCGACTGGAGCTTCTCGAGGTTCTGCAGCAGCGAGCGCGCCAGCGGCTCATTGAGCTCCAGCGTCGCCGCCTCGGCCCCGGGGTCGGGCAGATAGCGCAGGTTGACCTCCACCTTGCCGCGGCTGAAGCGCTGCTTGAAGCGCTCGCGGATCTCGGGCTCCAGCACGCGAAACTCTTCGGGCAGGCGCAGCGAGAGGTCGAGATAGCGCTGGTTGACGCTCTTCAGTTCCCATGCGAGCTGCCCGGCCGAACCGGCTTCGCTGCGACTGGCGTAGGCCGTCATGCTGTGGATCATGCGCTATCCGATCGAAAGTGAATCCGGAATATTAACTGATTGCGCCGGCCCGCACCCCACACCCGCCCCCGAGTCGCCGCGATGGCGCTATCCTTGAGCGGCACCGCCGGCGGCCTGGCGCCAGTCCTGGAAACGAACCCAACCACGAGCGACCCTATGCGATGCCGACGGGCCAGCCACCAGAGCCGATGAACGCGCCGAGACGGATCGAGGACCTCGAGGGCGTCGGCCCTGCGGTGGCGGCCAAGTTCAAGGCGCTGGGCATCGCCGACGAGACCGGCCTGCTGCTTCACCGCCCGCTGCGCTACGAGGACCGCACCCGGATCACGCCGATCAACCGGATCAGGCCGTCTACGACCGCGCTGGTCCAGGGCATCGTCGCCCACCAGGAAGTTCGCCAGGGACGCCGGCGCAGCCTGCTGGTGCTGCTGGAAGACGATCACGGCCAGCTGGTGCTGCGATTCTTCAATTTCTATCCGAGCCAGCGGCGCCAGTTCACGGTCGGCAATCGGCTGCGCTGCTTCGGCGAGGTGCGCTTCGGGCCCGAGGGCTTCGAGATGGCGCACCCGCAGTGCAGCATCGTGCGCACCGGCGCCGAGCCGCCGCTGCCGGATCACCTCAGCCCGGTCTACCCGACCACCGCCGGCCTGGGCCAGCAGCGGTTATCGGCGATGATCCTGGACGCCGTTGGCCGGGCGCTGGACGGCCGCATGGCGCTTGACGACGTGCTGGCATCTCCCGTCGACCTGCCCGACCTGAAGTCGGCGCTGCGCACCATCCATCAGCCGCGTCCCGACACCGACCTGGATGCGCTGATGGAAGGCGACCATCCCGCCGTCCAGCGGCTTGCCATCGAGGAACTTGCCGCCCACCACCTGGCGCTGGCCCGGCTCAACCGGGCGCGGGCGCGCCAGCACGCCGAATCTTTGCAAGATCGCGACGGCCTGACCCGGCGGATGCTCGGCGAGTTTCCGTTCGAACCGACCGGCGCGCAGCATCGGGTGATGGCCGAAATTTCCGGCGACCTCGGCTCGACCCGCCCGATGCGGCGGCTGCTTCAGGGCGACGTCGGCTCGGGCAAGACGCTGGTGGCCGCGGCCGCGGCGGCCCAGGCGATCGGCGCCGGCGCCCAGGTCGCGATCATCGCGCCGACCGAAATACTGGCCGAGCAGCACCTGCGCAACTTCAGCGCCTGGTTCGAGCCGCTGGGCATCACGCCGGTCTGGCTGGCCGGCAAGGTGACCGGCAGGAAACGCCGCGAGGCGCTGGCCCGGCTGGCCGACGGCGCGCCGCTGGCGATCGGCACCCACGCGCTGTTCCAGGAGGGCGTGGAATTCGATCGGCTACGGCTGGTCATCGTCGACGAGCAGCACCGCTTCGGCGTCCACCAGCGACTGGCGCTTGCGGCCAAAGGTAGCGAGCGGCAAAGAATTCCCCATCAACTGGTGATGACCGCCACGCCGATTCCGCGCACGCTGACGATGACCGCCTACGCAGGGCTGGAAGTGTCGGTGATCGACGAACTCCCGCCCGGGCGCAAGCCGGTCACAACGGCCGTGATCGCCGGCGACCGACGCCCCGAGGTCATCGAGCGCATCCGGGTGGCGCTTGCGGAAGGCCGCCAGGCCTACTGGGTGTGTCCGCTGATCGAGGAATCCGAAGTGCTCGAGGCCGAGGCGGCCGAAACCACCGCCGCCGAGCTGGAGCGCCAGCTGCCCGACTTTCGCGTCGGGCTGGTGCACGGCCGAATGAAACCGGCCGAAAAGCAGGCCGTGATGGATGCCTTCAAGGGCGGCGAGATCAGGTTATTGGTCGCCACCACCGTGATCGAGGTGGGCGTGGACGTGCCCGACGCCAGCCTGATGATCATCGAGAACGCCGAGCGGCTGGGCCTGTCGCAACTGCACCAGCTCCGGGGCCGGGTCGGCCGCGGCAGCGACAGCTCGGCCTGCTTGCTGATGTACAAGGCGCCGCTGGGGCAGCTAGCCCGAGAGCGGCTCAAGGTCATGCGAGAGACCAGCGACGGGTTTCGAATCGCCGAGCGCGACCTGGAGCTGCGCGGGCCGGGCGAGGTGCTGGGCACCCGCCAGACCGGGATGCTGCGCTTCAGGATCGCCGACCTGGCGCGCGACGCCGAACTCGTCGCGGCGGTTCCCGGCCTGGTCGAGAGCCTGACCCACGCCCAGGCCGACGTGCTGATCGAGCGCTGGATCGGCGACGCCAGCCAGTTTGCCGACGTCTAGGCCGCCATACGGACGGCTACATGTCTGCGGGCAGGGAACCTAGAGATCTGCCGGTGTTTCCCGTCGCCCGGCAAGGTAGTGCCGCGCCGCGCCCAGGAAATGCACCAGCAGCAGCGCCGGAAGCGCGTAGACCGCAAGAAACTTGTGCACCTCCTCGGCCGGCTCGTGGACCACTTCGATGCTCTCGAGCGGCAGGTAGAAGGTGAACCAGCCGAACACGTCCATCCCCTCGCCCTCGGTGAACAGGTAGAGCGGTCCGGTGATCACCAGCAGCGCCAGGACGACCAGCAGCGCCCGGTGCATCCACCACGCGCCTATCCGCGTCAGGGCGTCGGCGCCGGCATTGTCGGGAAAGCCCTCGCGAATCCGCACGGCCGTCCGCCAGATCACGAACAGCAGCACGAAGAAACCCAGCGCGATGTGGATGGACATGATGTAGTCCTCGGCCGGGTCGGGCGCCTCGCGCGCGCTCAAGCCCAGCGTGAGCATCGCGACCACGAGCAGGGCGGTGATCCAGTGATTGAGGATGGACGTTCCCGAGTAGCGCTGGGTGCGTGGCGTCTCGTTCATTTGCGGCTCCTGTGCCATGGAATGAGTGTTGCCGTCGAAGCGCGGCGGTTCCGGCATCGATGAAGGCTTTGATGCGCCTTCAAGTCTTGCGCCTGCGCTAAGCTTTGGCAATCCGGCAAATGACGCATAGGGACCGAAAGACCGAGATCATGGACAATCGGAAAGGAACGCAGCGGTTGCCCGTACTGCTGGCAGCCGCGTTCGGGCTGATCTTCCTGCTGGTGGCCTGGGACCTGTTCTCGGACTGGTCGGGCGGCGTGGACGCGGCTCACGTCGCGATCGAGTCGCTGGTGCTGGTCATTTCGGGGATCGCGATGATGGTGCTGCTCAGGGGCGTGTTCCGCCAGCGGCGCTCGCTGGACCGGTTGGCTCGAAGCCTGGACCGGGCCCGCGACGAATCCGAGCGCTGGCGCGATCGCTACCAGGAAACCGTCGCCGGGCTCGGACAGGCCATCCAGGAGCAGTTCCACCGCTGGCAGCTCAGCCCGGCCGAAGCCGAGATCGGGCTGATGTTGCTCAAGGGGCTGAGTCTCAAGGAGATCGCCCAGGCTCGCGGCACCGGCGAGCGCACCGTGAGAGAACAGGCGCGTGCGGTCTATCAGAAAGCCGGCCTGGCCAATCGGGCCGCGCTGTCGGCTTTCTTCCTCGAGGACCTGCTGTTGCCCGACGACTCGCGGGGAGGCTGAACGCCGGGCGCCTGCGGATACGGATCGCGGGTACCGCCGTCCGCCGTCAGCCGCGCACGTAGCTGCCCGGGGCCGGCTCGATCTGCGGCAGCACCCCGCCACCCGGCTCGCGCGCCGGGACCCGGCGGCCGGCGTATTGCTTCACCCAGTCGTTCCAGTGGCCCCACCAGGACCCTTCGTGGTAGTCGGCGCCGGCGATCCAGTCGTCGGGATCGGCCGGGAGTTCTTCGTTGGTCCAGAAGCCGTACTTGTTGGCCGCCGGCGGGTTGATGACGCCGGCGATGTGGCCCGAACCGGCCAGCATGAAGGTGACGTCTCCCGAATAGATCTGAGTGGCCTTGTACACCGATTGGTACGGCGCGATGTGGTCCTCGCGGCCCGACTGCAGGTAGACCGGAAGATCGATCGTCGACAGATCGATCGGCACGCCGTCCATCTCGACGCCGCCGGGCTCGACGAGCTTGTTGTTCAGGTACAGCTCGCGCAGGTACCAGGTATGCATGGTCTCCGGAAGCCGCGTGAAGTCGGAGTTCCAGTACAGCAGGTCGAACTGCGGCGGCTTGCGCCCGAGCAGGTAGTTGTTGATGACGAAGGTCCAGATCAGGTCGTTGGCGCGCAGGAGGTTGAAGGTCATGGCCATCGCCTCGCCATCGAGGTAGCCAAGCTTTTTCATGCGCTTTTCCAGGCTCTTGAGCTGCTTGTCGTCGATGAACACGCGCAGGTCGCCGGCTTGTTCGAAATCCACCTGGGCGGTGAAGAACGTCGCCGACGCGATCCGATTGTAATGACCATCGTCATGACCATCGTCATGACCATTGTCCTCGCGAGCCTTCATCCAGGCCAGCGTCGCGGCCAGCAGCGTCCCGCCTATGCAGTACCCGATGGCGTTGACCTGTCTCTGACCGGTGGCCTTTTCGATGGCGTCCAGTGCGGCGAGAATGCCTTCGTGCATGTAGTCCTCGAAACGCTTGTATCTGTACTTTTCGTCCGGATTCACCCACGAGATCACGAACACCGTGTGGCCGCGATCGACCGCCCAGCGGATGAACGAGTTCTTCGGCTGCAGGTCCAGGATGTAGAACTTGTTGATCCACGGCGGCACGATCAGCAGCGGCCTGGTATGGACGGTCCTGGTCCGCGGCGAATACTGGATCAGCTGCATCATCTCGTTTTCGAACACCACCGCACCCTCGGTGGTGGCGATGTTGCGGCCGACTTCGAACGCGGCCTTGTCGGTCATCGAGATCAGCAGCTGGCCATCGCCCTTTTCGAGATCCTCCAGCAGCATCCGGTAGCCGCGGAGCAGGTTCAGGCCCTTCTCGCGGCGCGTGGCTTCCAGCACTTCGGGGTTGGTCAGCACGTAGTTCGACGGCGACAGCGCGTCGGCGTACTGGCGGGTATAGAAGCGGATACGCGCACGGTCGTCGGGCGACAATTCTTCCATGCGCGCGGTAATGGCCAGCATCCAGTCCGAGGTGGTCAGGTAGACCTGCTTGAGCAGGTCGAAGATCAGGCGCTCGTTCCAGGCCTCGGAACGAAAGCGGCGATCGCCGCGCGGCACTTCGGCGGCCGGATCGGCATCCCTGCCGACGGCGCGAAAACCCAGGTACTTCAGCAACCCGAAATAGCGCCGGGTCAGGTCCCACTGGGCCTGCAGGATGCGCTGCGGATGCCGCACCGTGTTCATGGTCGCCTTCCACAGCGGTCGCTTCAGGTTCAGCGTATCGATCTCCGGCAGCTGGAGCTTGCGCGCCTGGCGCAGCAGCAGCGAGCCGGAAAGCTGGGAGATCCGCGTCAGTTCGCGACTCAGTTCCAGCGCGTCCTGCGAAAGCGTGGTTCGTTTATCTTCGGTCATCGGAAAGTCTCCTGGAAATCGAGGCCGACTAAAGCCTGAGCGCCCCGTCGACGGCGAAATCGCGGCCGCTGACGTAGTCGTTCTCGAATATGAAGCGTGCCGTGGACGCAATTTCCGATGGCTCGCCAAGCCGCCCGAGCGGGACGCTCCTGGTGATTCGCTCGATCGCCTTTTCCGGCATCGCCGAGACCATCTCTGTCGCCGTGAAACCCGGCGAAATCGAGGCCACGCGGATCCCGTGGCGCGCCAGCTCGCGCGACCACGTCACGGTCATGGCCGCGACCCCGGCCTTGGCCGCGGCATAGTTGGACTGGCCGAAGTTCCCGGCTTTCGAGATGCTGGAAATATTGACGATCACCCCCGGGGCGCCGCGTCCGATCATGCGTGCGGCGGCTTCCCTGCCGCACAGGAAAACGCCGGTGAGATTGACCTCGATGACCTTCTGCCAGTCGGCCAGCGACATCGTGTCCACCACCTCGCCGTCGCGCGCCTTGACCAGCAGCCCGTCGCGCGTGATGCCGGCGTTGTTGACCAGTCCGTCGACCGGGCCGATCGCCTGTTCCAGCGAATCGAAAGCGGCCTTGACCGCCGCCTCGTCGGCCACGTCGGCAACCGCGGTGGCGTGCCCGCTGCCCGGTAGCGACGCGGCGGCCTCGGCAAGTGCGGCCGCGTCCAGGTCGACCAGGCCGATGTGCGCGCCTGCCGACGCCAGCTCGGTCGCCATGGCCAGGCCCAGTCCGCGGGCGGCCCCGGTGATGATGATGTGCTTGTCGACGATGTCCATGCGGTTTCGCGCCCCTGGTCGTTGTTGTTGGTTGTTGGTTGTTGGTTGTTGGTTGTTGGTTGTTGGTTGTTGGTTGTTGGTTGCGGTTCGAACCGGGTTCTTACGCTCAGGTTTCGTCTTCGGATTCGTTGGGCCTGATCGGCGGCTTCAGGGCCTCGGTCCACAGCGAAAACATGCGCTCCTGCAGCTTGCGGTAGGGTTCGATGGAAGCCGCACCCAGCCCGTCCAGACCGGCCTTGCCCAGTGTCTCGGAAAATGCCTGTTCCAGCGGCTGCTGCTGCGACTGCAGGTGGGTCATGACTTTTTCGAGATAGTCGCGCGCCATGTCGCGCATCGGATTGGAGTTGACCCGGATCATGGCCTCGAGAAAATCGTCGCTGAGCACCGGCCTGCCGAGCATCTCCTGGTCGGCCACGATCTGCAGCAGCACCTGCCGCGTGACGTCGGTACCGGTCTTGGCCTCCACTACCTTGACCGAATCGCCGGCGCCGATCATGTCGCGAACGTCCTCCAGGTTGATCGACTGGCTGGTCTCGGTATCGTAGAGGCGCCTGTTGGCGTACTTCTTGATGATTCGCTTCGGGCGGGCCATGACTTGGTTTCCGATCGGCTTGGTGCGGCGGTTGCGGGAGTCAGTTTAGCCGACCCGCAGGCGCGAAAAGCCCGACCAGCCCGGGGGCTGATCGGGATCGGGTGGTGAATAAGCCGGGCTGATGTGAATCAGGCGCTCTTGGTGCCGGACTTGGCCTTGGAGCGACCCTGGGACTGCGGCGCTTCGAAGAAACTGGTGAAGTTCAGGTTCTTGGCGAAGTCCTGCCCCAACTCCATCAGCTGCTCGCGCGACTCGTTGCCGATCGCCGCCAGCGTTTCGAACTGCTGGTTCATCTCTTCGGCGTACGACTTGAAGACGGTCGACTGTTTTGCAACGAAATCGGCCGGGTCGGACGTCTCGCCCAGGCTGGAAAAACGCTGCTTGTTGAGGTCCATCATCTTCTCGACGGCCGCGAGGTTTGCGCGGGTCGTCTTGTCGATCGCGTCCATGATGATCTGCTGGGCCCTGGTGATGTCTTCGAATGCGGTCTGCTTGGTCATTTGGGTTTGCCTCCGGGCAAATGATTTTCGGGTCGTGCATCGTTTTCGGGCTGATTGTGCACTGCACAAATAGTAGCATGGTTTTTTGTGCAGTGCAACAAGACGTCCGGGCCGGGCGCCGGCGGCTTGTTCAATTTCAATTTCAATTTCCACTACAACCTCAACTGCATTTCGCCCCGCGTTGATGAGTGCGCCATGGCCGGGTGCGGGCGGCTCTTCATTTAACTTCAACTTCAACTTCAAACCCTTTTCGCCCCGCGCTTCGCGCTTGCGGGCGAGTTACTTTTTTCGGTTGCAAAAAAAGTAACCAAAAATGCGCTTTACAGGCGGCAGCTGTTGTAGGGAACCTCTGAACAACTCTGCGCGGAGCGCGTTTCAGTCGGAAAAGCCGCAGATCGTGTGGTGCGACGCGAGTGACAGTAGCCATAGCTACGGCCAAGGGTCGCAACGCGCGAGATGCGGCTTTTCCGGCGAAACCCTTCGGGACGGGCCTTTGCGGGGCCTCCG
>MDTG01101506.1_pt1 | contig 12790 bp, 6 predicted proteins | sample 811421 | NCBI WGS metagenome assembly MDTG01 (sample SAMN05326645, study PRJNA326480) | marine metagenome | isolation source: seawater | place: Pacific Ocean: South East | collected 2011 | reverse complement strand
TTTGGTTCACCTGGAAAACCTGTTCCAGATCCTGTCGTAGGTTTTTGATCACCAACTCCAGCAATAATACCACCTGATTCATCACCATTTAATCCCACATCATCAATGAATGTCCAGTCCCCATCATTGTCAATCCCATCATCTCTTGATTCATCAATCATTTCGTCAATACCTTCATCAATACCTTCATCAATAGCACCATCGCCATCATTATCAATCCCATCAGCATAAGACTTACCAATATCTTCACTTCCTAAATCATATAAAATAATGTTAGTACCAGGGACTTTATATCTATGCCAAGCATCATTAGATGCTATTGATACCATTTCAGCGGTAATAACTGGCGAACCAACATCTGCTCCTAATCCAACTGGGTATTCTAATAAATATGGATCTTCAGGATCTGCATTATTATCTATTCCATCTGCAAAACCTGCACCCAAATCGGTTTCATCTAATTGAATTAAATGAATTACACCTTCTTGAAATCCATCATTAGGATGTGGCCAAATATTCCAATTTTGTGAAGATGCAGCATCTATCATTTCTTGAGTAATAATAGGACTAGCAGCTTCGCCATTACCATTATTATCAATATAATCTGCAAAACCTACCCCACTCTGATTTGCTACAGGAACATGACTTAAGTTTTCATCTACTAGACCATTAAAATTATCATCAATAGAGTTTCCTAATATTTCATTTATAATCATATCCTCTGTAATTACTGGGCCCATCGTCTCGCCATCGCCATCATTATCAATTCTATCTTTATCATTCCCTGGTGTCTCTATAAATGACGTAGCGCCAACACCAACTGGATCTGTTCCAAAAGCAGATCCACCGATACCATCATTATCTAAAGACCAAGCAATATCAGTTAACAAATCAAAATCAATCACATCATCATTACAGTCTCCGTTACCTCCAACGCAATTAGCTAACCAATAACCAAATGCCACTTTTTCATAATCATATGAGCCATCATTCGTTACTTCATGAAGTAAAAAAACAACATCTTCTATTAATATTTGTTTCCACTCCATTGCTCTTACTCCAACCTGAATACCTGCGCCTTTTCTTGTTAAATCAGTTGTATCAGGAGAATAGGGATAGCCCACTATATAATTACGATCATCAGAAATCTTATAAAATATTTCTTGACCTGCATTGAATTGATTTTTTCCAAAATATCCATTCCAAGAACCAGCCCAGCCTGGATCATTATTGTCTCCTAATTTATCAGGCCAGGTATTAGGCCAAGTAGTCTCATTATCACTAATAGCAATTTTTGTTGAATTAGGATTCAAATAACCTGGTATTGGCTCCCACATCATTGAATTACCTTCCTGATCACTACGATGGGCAATGGTTACCAATGGTTTTGTCTCCCCAGAATTAGTGACAACCTCAGAGCCTACATATAGTGCTTGATAGGCAATATATCTTCTATCAGAATTTGTTGGCCACTCATAGTGAAAACCGTAAGCTCCACCTCCTCCACTGGAACCAATATTATGAATAGAGGCTCTTACTTTATTAACATCAATAGGTGTCTCTCTTCTATAATTAGGGTCTCCACGTTCCAATGATTGTGCATCAAGCAAAGAAACAAATGGCATCGTTACAAAAAGTAGCATGCAATATTTACTTTTAAATACCAAACTGAACTCCGAATTGAATACGTCTAGGTGGGTCATACCAATCAGGACGATTAAAATATTCTGATATCGTGTTTGGCCTCATTGGTTCAAATGGGCTAATGATTTCCGCACGTCTTTTTTCAATTGTTTCACTTGCACTACCTGTATCTCCATATACATTAATCTGATTTCGTCTATCTGTAAGATTGTATATTCCAACATATACTTTCCCTTGATAATTACTTAATTTTATTTTTCTTTGAACCTTAATATCCAGACGAAAGGTTATTGGCTTTCTTCTACTGTTCCTTTGCAAAACGTTTGATAAAACTTCACCCTGCATTTCATAGTTTGTGATATTTGGTGTATAAGGATAACCACTACCAAACTGAAAAATAGTATTAATATTCCAATTGTTTAGAGAAGCAAAAATAGTCCCATTTAAAGTATGATTTTGATCCCAATCTAAAGGTATCATCGACTTTGTCGGTTCATTCCCAGCTAATGCAGCGCCAAACTCTTCTTCGGGATTAGAATTAGCGCCTTCTGCTATTTGGTAGGTATAATCAATTTGGCCACCAAACATAGTGTTAATACGTTTATAAATCGTTGTAATAATTCCTCTTGAATTGGCATAATCTTTATTTACATAAGTATAATATGTTTTACCATCACCAAGGTCAATAGGTATCCCACTTGATACATAGTTCCTTGCATCCCTATAAAATGCTCTTAATTCTAACCGCGTATTCTTTTGGACCTCCTGCTTCAAACCAATCTCATAACTTACAGTTGTCTCAGGCTTAAGGTCTGGATTACCAAATATACCAAAATTTGTTCCTGTCTCTGTTAATTTATATTCTGAATTATCATAGAGGAAAGAATAGTCAGGAACTTTAAAAAAATATCCATATGCAAAATGTATCACTCCCTTATCAGAGATAGGATACGCGACCGCCATTCGCGGGCTCAATTGCTTTTTTATTGTGGTGTTTTTCCACCAACCGATTTTGCTATTAAGAGTTGGTTGGTCATTAAACCTGTCATAGTACTCAGCATATGTGTGTGCAACATCATTACCCAAGCTATCCTGATCTATATATGAGATTGCTCCCCAATCTATTGCTTCACGTTCAGTTATTGTCAGAGAATCAAGTGCAGGATTACGAGGGTTATTTATGTAAGGCTCATGAATATTATTAGGTGTTCTACTATTCGGATCAAATTGCTCATATCTCAAACCTATATTAATAATCATATCACCATATTCAATTTTATCTTGCAAAAAGAGGGCTATCTCTTTTGGCTTATTTGTATATGAGCTCCTTGAAAAACTATTTTTTTCTGGGATAGATAATGTAAAAATTTGATCAGTCTGTACAGAGTCCATTATAGAATAGTTATCTAAATATAAAATATTTTGCGTATAGTCTATACCTGCTTTTATTTGATTATATTTATTAATTTGGCTAGTAAAATCCATTTTAATAATTTGCGTTTTTGTCTCTCTTTGAAACCTCCTAGTATCTACTCCCATTCTATAGAGTGCGTAATTAGGATAGAATGTCACATCATCACCATATTGATCTATAATATGATCAGGAATAATTGCCTGGACATGAGACCAATACAAGCTATCGGGTTTTACATATCTATCATCTAATGGATTCTCAAATAAATATGAATCATAATTTCTTTGGAATTGACTAAGATTAAATTGGAAAAAACTAGTAGGCGAGAAAGAATGCGATAGACTAATAATAAATAATTTTCCTCTCTCAAGATTTGTTAATTGCCCATTACTAACAAATTGTAATGCATGATTGTAGTCTTGAGATTGTTGAGAATTCAATATTGTATTCAATTTTAATATTGTAGATGGACGTAATTGGAACAAGAGTTTATTTTGAGTAGACCATGCATTATTCCAATTTAAACTCTTGTAAAACGGTGTTTTATTTTCATCGCCACTATCAAAATATTTATTATTATTATTATCGGTAAATACCGTGTCACCATATATATTAAAAGTTTGAAGTCCATTGAGCCATCCTTGAGAGCTATTTACTCTTCCACTTGAATAGAAAGAAATCTTTCCTGGTAATAATGGGCCACTAATATTTGCCGATATACTATAATCTTCACTTATGGTTAGTCGATCCAAATTATTAAAAATAGGATCTTTAGTAGTATAGTCACCAGAATAAATATGGATTGAACCGTCCAACTGACTTCCACCATCTTTTGTCACCATGTTAATAACACCAGTTAATGCTTTCCCATACTCAGCATTAAATGTTCCACTTATCACCTGCAGCTCTTGCACATTATCATTTTCAATTTGTACAGATACACCTCCGTCATACATATCAGATACAGGGACACCATCAACCATATAAGACACTTCGCTGGCTCTTCCACCTCTTAAATGAATTTCCCCATCACTATCCTGAGTAACGCCTCCCTGCAAACGTAACACATCTATCACTTCAACCGCAGGCATATCATCCAATATATCCGATGTAATAATCGCTTCTGATTGGGTAACATCAAATTGAATAAGCTTTCTCTCGGCTTTTACAGTTACCATTTCACCCTGTATAACGCTTTCCAATAGGTTTATATTTAATCGGGTAGTCTTATCAATAGAAATAGCTATTCCCTCTTGCAAAATATTTTTATATCCAATCATTTCATAACGAACATTATACTCCCCAGGCGGAATATTTAGGATAATATATTCTCCATTTTGATCAGATGAAGTACCTAAAAATGTATTTTCAATTATAATATTACATCCTATAATTGGCTGTGAGGTATTCTCATCTATTATAAGACCTGTTAATTTCCCTGTAGTACCTGCAAAAATCATATTCAGTATTAAAAATAATAGTTTCAAAAACATGAATAGTATTTTTATCATGATATTATAAGATTTTTTAATGCACTACTATCAACAGATACAACATTATTCATTACCAAAATATTTCGAAAATTTAGATATTTATCTTTTTTCCGCACTAAATACTCAGAATCATTTTGCTCGAGTTTTCCATAAACCATATCTAATACATTTTTGACGAGTGCTTTATTTATTAACTCTTGAAATTCTTTTTCAAATAATTTGTCTTTATTAATATTTTTCAATTTGGCTTTTTCTAAAAAATGAGATCGACATATAAGACCTTTAATTGCATTCTTAAAATCAATTTTTGTTATGATCGAACTTTCTTGAATATCTGATAATGATTGTAATTGTTTTTTAGTTTTTCTTATATCCCAAACATCTTTATTAACCTTTACAAGCACTGTAGTCTCATCAAATTCTTTAGTTTTTGTTAATGAAAAATAATTATTATAGAAATTATGCAAAACGTCATCAGAGAATTTAATATTCAATGATTTTTCGGCTTCAATCATATATTCTTGTATTCCTAACTGACGTTTATAATACTGCACCAAATTTTTTAGTTTATTTTTAGATAATTGATAATGTTGCTCCGTTATTAAACCATTTGGAACCTTGTCAAGTAACTGAATAATACTATACCCTGATTTTGTTTTTATTGGACCTGAAATTTGCTTTTTTTCTAAGGTAAAAGCCGTCAATTCAAAAATAGGATCTAGATCACCTAAACTTACCCATCCTAGATCTCCACCATTATTTTTTAGTATTGTATCTTTAAATGTCTGTTGCGCTATATCCTCCCAAGAATCTCCCGATAACAATCTCATATGCATGTTTTCTATTTGATATTTATTTTTCGCAAAAAGATGCCGAACGTGGAATGTATTATTTTTCCAAACTGAAAATTTTCGTAATTCAGAATCCGTAATACCATACGCTAGATTAACTTCTTCTTCAAAAAAATAGTTCAACATTAACTGATCAAAAATCTTATTTCTTTTTATAATAAACTCTGAACTTTCTTTAATTTTTTCTTTAGACGCAAAATTCAATATTAAAATATTATCTATTAAACCATTTAAGAATGCATATCTATTTAATAAGTTGTCTTTTTTATAATTGGCTTTTAAAAAATCACTATACTTTGTTTCAAAAGAAGATTTAGTAATGCTAATATCATTAATTTTTGCAACAACTTCATCTTCAGGATTGGCACAGGAAAAAATAGTAAAAATAATTATCAGTTTTATTGAATAACTTGTAGAAAAAATCACCTGGAAAAAGTCCAAACTATTTTTTAGTCTACTATTCAAAAAGAAATTCATTGTAAAAAAATTATCAAAAAGAAGTACTCAAAAATTTCTTAAGAACCTTTAAATCATTAATTGATTCTATTTTAATAAGGTCATTTTTTTGGTAATATGAAATTCTTTCCCTGCTCTAAACTCATAAAAATAAACACCACTCGCAACAGGGGCATTATTCATATTCCTTCCATTCCAATCCACCAAATATGTCCCTGCCTGTAGAGATTTCTTTGTATAGGAGTAAACCTCGGCTCCAGCAATGGAATATATTTTTAAACTCATATCTGATTTCATCGGCATAGAAAATTTAATTTGTGTTGTTGGATTGAATGGATTTGGATAATTATTACTCACATAGAATCGCTGTGGTAATGGAAGATCTTTTTCAATATCCATTAATTCCATACATATAGCTGAAGAATCCCATGGTTCTTGAAATGTAGGATCAGGAGAGAAAGTTTCGTCTAAAGGAAATGCAAATGATGAAGGCCAATTACAATTATCATCTATATTTCTATGAAAATAGCGTATTCTAGGTGCACCACCTAAACCACCACCTTCTTCTTGTATTTCAGTACCAAAAGAAACATCCTTAAAACCCCACTTATAATAGATACTCCAAGGAAGAGGGCCATGAAATGTTAAATCAAGTGAATACGTTCCATCATTATTATTTACTGCACCATAAAAATTAACATCTGCGCCATCTGAATATCCTTGTGTAAGATTTAACCACTTATCCCCTGTTCTTAAAAATACAGAGTCTTCAATTGCATTAAATCCCATTGAGGTGGCATCAGACATATCAATACTAAATGTAACATCCATTGAATTACCTTGTTCTAAAACAGCACCAGGAAAAACATCATAAAAAGAATGGATAGGGAGCTCTAATAAATTTGTTCCATCATCCTCACCTAAATTAAAATTACGATTCCCTGCATTCTGTGGTGATGTCTCCCAACCAATCCAATCAACAGGTTGCACATCAAATCGTGTTGCAATTGAATCAAGCGATGCTTGACTAAGATGAAGATAATATGCCCACTCATGTTCGCTATTTGGTTGAGCTGTAACATTAATAGCATGACTGAATATATTCGTACCAGGCGTACGAGTCATGGTACATTCTGTACAATTACCCCAATTATTAAAACTACCTCTTACCTGTACCGAATCACTGCGACCTATACTAAATATGCTCATACCTAAATTACCTGCTTCATCCAACCATTCTGTCATATCAACAGAAAAGAGTACTGTTTTTGTGATATCTTCTCCTCCTGGTTCAGGAATCACGTAATCAGTCTGACCATGCAAGGTAAACATATCTGACTCTAAATTAAATGAAGGGTTTTCCCATGCCCCATCTATTAGCCAGATACCGTTATCTGTACCATCATTCTCAATTGCTCCCCATTCATGATCTCCAGGTACAATATTATCAATAATCACTGTCCAAATATGATCTCCTGCTACTTCATCACCACTGGTTGAACCATCATCATACATTGGAACCGTATTCCAATCAGTGGGTGTACCTTTCCATTCGATTGCAACATATTCTTGAGTACCATCAGTTACTGTAAATTTTACTGCTCCAGGATAAACAGCACTGTCTGGAGGTATAATATAATCTGTAACACCAGTAATGGTACTACCCTCAACAACAAACTGTGGATTAGGACCATCAATAAGCCAGATACCATACTCCGATCCATCATCTTCTATAGCTCCCCATTCATATACACCATCATCAAATATAGGATATTGACCTGTCCAAACATGATCTCCTGCTTCAATATCTCCATCAACACCAGCATCATTCGCAGCAAAAAGAAACCAATCTGACATTGATCCTTTCATCTTAATATTTTCATTTAACCATGAATGATCAGTAATGGTTAGAGTCGCAACTGTTGTTGATGCAGGATTATATATTGCAATAGAGGCACTATCAAGAGCACTCTTTTCTTGATCTCCAGCATCATTAAGATCTGTAAAGGCTGTAAAATACCGTAACATATAAGAAGATTCTGCATAGTCTACTGTATAATTAATAGTCACGTGGAATGTATCAGGATCTTCTTCATTAGATGTGGAGATTGTATCTTTATCACTAACAAACATTTGCCAATGTAGACCAGTTGGAGATGGATATGAACCTTCTAGCTCATTCTCCCATCCAGTATCAATACCACAATCTACACAATCAGGTTCATCTTGTTCATTGCCAAGGTATTCAAATATACCTTCTCCATGCTCAGGTGATAAATATGTAACACTATTAATAATCCAGCCTGTCGGTTTATTGATACCAAAAAGCATCCTACGATCATAGTCGGCATCAGGATCTTGAGTAAAAATAATTTCTGTGGTGGCTGTAAAAGAAGACGCTATTTGAGCAGTCATAGGCTGATCTATAATTTCCATTTCTAAACAGCCAATAAATAACAAAATAATAGAAGTTAAAACTATATATTTGGGAAGATATTTCAACATGGTTCCTCCGTTAATTTTTATTTATATAAAACTCCTGCAAACTACAAATTATAAATAAATAATACTGTTCAAAATCTGAATTATTTTAATAGATAAATCTTTTTTGTTTGAATGGTATTTGATGTACTTACTCTTACAAAGTAAAGCCCCGATGTATTATTATTTAGTGAAATTTTAACTCTATGATCACCTTTAAAAATAAAACTATATATATTTGATTTAATTAAACGGCCAGTAAGATCAAAAATCTCAATTTTTGGATTAATATTCTCATAAGAAGAAATCATCAAAATCGCTTCAGAATTAAAAGGATTAGGATATATATCTTTTACAAGAAAATTTTGAGGATTAGAAATTACATGATCTGTATTCATCATTAATGATCCACTACCACGAATCAAATGATTCCTAGTATTAATTTGAAGATCAAAGAATAATTCTTTTTGGTTATCTGGCCATGTAACTATTACCGAATCAACATAGGTCATATCATCAAGGCCAAAATGGACATCTAAGGTATTTTGGCTACAATATCCATTACCTGCTGAAACATAATTTAATTGATAATTAGTACCATGATATAATTCAACTGTAGCACCCACTGCAAATAAATTGCCCTGAGCTTGTTCTAAATTCAATATAATCCAATTCAAATTATCAGAATCATTTTGCAAAAGATTAATAGAACCAATATTTGATGAATGCCCAACGAGTATCATATCCAAATCGCCATCATGATCAAAATCGCTAAATGAAGATCCATATCCATTATTAGCTAAAATTGCACCACAACTTTCTCCCAACATAGAAAATGTGAGATCCCCTTGATTTATCATCAATGAATTATATACTCCACCAAATGCAGTCTCATTATTATTGTATATATCAAGCCACCCATCATTGTTAGCATCAAAAAAAAATGTTCCCCATCCCATGCTACCTGGTATATCTTGAGTCCCTGAAGAAAAACTAATATCTGTAAAAGTCCCATCAGAGGAATTTAATAGAAGAGAATTCTCATAGAGATTTGTTGTGTAAAAATCGAAAAAGCCATCTCTGTTAATATCACCAAAGGCTACTCCCATACCCATCACTTGTAAATTTGTTTGAGAAGATTGAGATATATCCAAAAAATATCCGTTACCCTGATTTTCTAAAAGAATATTCCCATTATTATTATCTTGAGTTATAAAGATATCTTGGTCTCCATCCCTATCGTAATCGATCGCACCAAGTCCCATAATTATTCCTGCAGAAAATGGACCTGTAGCGCCTACAGTTTGAGCGATATCAACAAATGTTCCATCTGCGTTATTCTTGAATAATAAATTTGGCTCATATAAAAGTCCAATATATAAATCAAGAAACCCATCTTGATCAAAGTCAAACCAAGTACATCCTCTAACTTGTTCACTAATATTAATTCCAGTCAAGTTTGTTATATCTTGAAATGTACCATTCCCATTATTACGAAAAAATTTACTTTCCCCAATTGTAGCACCTATAAACAAATCTAAGTCACCATCATTATCATAATCACCAGCTACTGCAGTCCTCGCTTCCATTACTACACCAAGATTAGATTCAATAGATACATCTGTAAAATTCATTCCACCACTATTCTCATAAAGATGTATAGTCCCTCCGTTTCTCGTAGTAAATAAGATGTCATCTAAACCATCATTATTGTAATCAAATACACAAACTGCTTCTGACATTCCTGAAAATGATACACCTGCATTATCAGAAATATCTGTAAAAAGTATTTCTCCAGATAAAAAATTAAAAATGAATAAAAATAATATGAATTTCATAGAGTCTAAATAATATTGATACTATCATGGTTATTTGAAGAAATTTAACTTTAACCTAAATTTGATTCACTACATAAAAGATCTTTTTTTAATATATCAACAAACTTTATTGTAGTTATTAATTAAAAAAATTCAGTTAATTATGCTAAAAAAATATTTCAATATAAAAGAGTTCTACTTTACTATTCTTTTAATATCAGGGATATCAAAAGGGTTATCATTCGAAATTGATCATATTGAACCACCTTTTTGGTGGTCAGGATTTGAGAATAAGAACCTTCAATTAATGATACATGGTGATAATATATCTAAGCTCCAACCAAAAATCCCATACAAAGGTATAAAAATTAAAAAGATACACATTGCCGATAGTCCTAATTATTTATTTATTGATTTATTTATAGAAAAGGATAAACCAAAACAATTTACCATAAATTTTTTTGATAAGAAAAAAAAGGTTCTGAGCTATGACTATGAACTACTAAAAAGAAAAGAATATCATAACAAACAAAATTTGAATAGTGCTGATGTGATATATTTAATTACACCTGACAGATATGCAAATGGTGATAGAAGTAATGACAATATTGATCACTTATTTGAGAAAGTAAATAGAATGAATAAAGATGGAAGACATGGAGGTGACATAAAGGGGATTATAGATCACCTTGACTATATTAATGATATGGGATTTACTCAAATTTGGCTCAATCCTGTTCTAGAGAATAATCAAACTAATTATTCTTATCATGGATACTCCACAACTGACTACTACAATATTGATGCTCGATATGGTTCCAATAAACTATATAAAAAATTATCATTAGAAGCAAAAAAAAGAGATATTGGCCTTATCAAAGATCTAGTTTTAAATCATATCGGATCAGGGCATTGGTGGATGAATGATCTTCCAACGATAGACTGGTTAAATTATCAAGATAATTACGTTCAAACTAATCATATTCACGAAACAGTTTATGATCCTCATTTACCCCAATCTCAAAAAAACTTGTTCACGGATGGCTGGTTTGTTCAAACAATGCCTGATTTAAACCAAAAAAATCCATTTGTTGCTACTTATCTAGAACAAGTCACCATATGGTGGATTGAATATGCTGAATTGTCTAGTCTTAGGATTGATACTTATCCATATATTGATAAAGATTTTCTTTCAAAGTGGAGTAAAAGAGTTATTGAAGAATTTCCAGATTTCAACTTTTTTGGCGAGGCCTGGTTGAATGATCCAACAATGGTATCCTATTGGCAAAAAGGAAGTAAACCATATGATGATTTCCAATCTTACATACCAAGCATGAAAGACTTTCCTCTTCAAAAATTTCTTATTCAAGGTTTAACAACTAAACATTCTTGGAATAGCGGGATAGGAGATATCTACCGTATTCTTGCAAGTGATTTCCAATACGGAGATCCTTATAATCTTGTCATTTTTCCAGATAACCATGATATGCAGCGTGTATATTCTTTATTAAATGAAAAAATGGATCTATTTAAAATGGCAATTTCGTTTATTGCCACAACCAGAGGAATACCTCAAATTTATTATGGAACTGAGATTGCTATGACCAGTACTGAAGATCATGGTGAACTCCGTAAAGATTTTCCTGGAGGTTGGGATAACGATAAGATAAATGCCTTTATAGATTCTGGACTAAATCCTATACAACTAGAGGCCAAAAATTATATAAAAACATTACTAAACTGGAGAAAATCAAATAATGCGATTACTCAGGGTAAGCTAATACATTATCCTGTAACCCATGGTATCTACGTTTATTTTAGAATCTATAAAAATGAAAAAGTAATGGTAATAATGAATAATCAAGAAAATAAAAAAATATTGGAACTTGATTTATATCATGAAATTTTATTGAAAAAAAGAAAAGGAATTGATATCATAAATGGTAATAATTATGACCTATCAGAGTCAATTGAATTAAAACCTAAAAGTATCCTAATTTTAGAATTAGAATGATAAAAGATTTAAAAAACATAAAACCTTTTACTATAAGCTTATACCTTTTATTTCAGCTTAATAATGCATTCGCACAGGGTGGTATTAGCTGAAGAAGACCACTGCTTCCAGGTGGAAGTTTATTAGAATATAATGACTCTCAAAATGGACAGTTTTCTTTTGGTATCTCCTATGAGCATGAACAACTTGATAGAGCGCAATATGAAAATAGATCTATTCCTAACTACAATAAAGAAAGAACGGATAATAGCAGCCTAACCATTATTACATCCTATGGAATTACAGATCATTTTACCATAAGCGCATTTTTTCCTTTTCGTTATATACTAAATCAAAAAATATTATTTAGAGGCCAGAATCAACATATGTACAATGGTGGAAAATATTTTAGGGAATCCTATGGTTTAGGAGATGTTTTACTACAAGCTAGAGTACAAAAATCTTTTCTTAATGAAACCCCTATTGTTTTTGGTATCGGTTTAAAATTAAGTAATGGGAAAATTAATATGACTGATGAATTTGGTGATAGGATAAGTGATAATTTACAAGTAGGAACTGGAACAATTGATCCAATATTTTCAATATATAGTAATAGAGATATCAAACGTTTTATTTTATCA
>MDTG01060232.1_pt1 | contig 12790 bp, 6 predicted proteins | sample 811421 | NCBI WGS metagenome assembly MDTG01 (sample SAMN05326645, study PRJNA326480) | marine metagenome | isolation source: seawater | place: Pacific Ocean: South East | collected 2011 | reverse complement strand
CTATCTGAGGTTTATTCCATTCTTCTTCGATGGCTCTGATATAAGTGCGGATCTGTATTCCCATTCCTATGGAACGATCCCCAAGAAAAAGAGACTCGAGAGAGAGAGAGAGAGAAAGAGTCGAGATGAGCTTTGCGTCCAAAGAAGAAGAAGACGAAGAAGAAGACGGAGAAGAAGAAGTAGAAGAAAAAGAGGAGGAGGAGGAAGAAGAAAAATCGCACCGTCAAAGTCGTTTACGTCAAAGTTCTTTCTGTTCTTATTCGGAATCCGAGGAGGAATTCGAAGATGCGGTGTCGGAACTGTCGGAAGAATGGAAGGACGCGACTGGGGAAGAATGCGTCGTCGTGAATGCTACTACTACTACTACTACTACTAACGCGAATGATAACAACAATAACGATGATGATGACGGCTCGATGATGACGTCGAGTGTGGTGAACGACGACGACGAAAGAAGAAGAGAAAGAGAAGAAAACGTGCGAGCGCGCTCTTCCTTTTCTTCTTCTTCTTCTTCTTCTTCTTCTTCTCCTTCGTTCTCGGAACGATTTCCATTTCATAAAGCGTGTTTCGAGAACGATATGGAAACCGTGCGGGAGTTTTTGATCGTCGCGGAGAGACTCAAAACGATGCATCCAAACATCAATGGAAATCGTTCGCGCGATACTGCCACCGCCGAGAGCGCGGCGACGAACGCGCGTTCTTCGCTTTCGAACGAAAAAGAAACCACGCTCCTCCAAAGAAGGCATCGTCAAAACGAAGCCGAAGAAGCCGAAGAAGAAAAAAAATACGGTTTTGATGTACTCAATTCGTTCGATTCGAGAGGAAATACCGCGTTGCACTTAGCTATCATGAGAAAAAACACTGACTTGGTTCGAGTTTTGACCGAACATCCTCTCGTTGACGTGAATGTGAAAAATTCCATACACGGATGGAAACCTTTGGACGAAGCGATACACGTGAAAGATAGGCAGGCGGCGATTTACATCGTCACCGCGAAGAAACGAAAAGCTAAGGAGAATTTGGAGACGAATTCGCCAGAGTTCATGCAACGATTGATGGAAGCGCCAAATTTTAGCGCCAAGTTGAAGTGGGAGTTGAATTCGCCGATATTTGGACCGATTTTAAGAAGAGTCGCGCCGAGCGATACGTACACGTTGACAAAAATCGGAACGCGAGTGCGAATAGATGGGGAACTGAGAGGGGTGGAAGACGTAGAAGAATATAATTTAGAAGAAAATACCGCAGAAAGCAGCGATAACGGAGAGATGAGAAAAAGAAATAGTTTCGAGAGTAACGGTAGTTACGAAAAGGTTGGTCAGGAAGGCGCACAGATTTCCACCAGTTTGAGCGACGCGTCAAAAGAGATGAAGAAGAAAAAGAAGAAGAAACGTGGTGGTCTTTTACCGGTGTGGCACCGAGCACCGTTTTCTATCGTGTTCCTAGCGAATCCAAAGGAAGAAGAAGAAGAAGAAGAAGCGACCTCCGAGGGGAAGGTAAGTACCGCGATGCTCTATTTGGACCACGAAAACAAAAAGTGCATCGATGCTTTGGAAGAAACGAATAATTCTTCCACGTTATCGAAAAATACCACTCCAACGCCTTCTCCACAGAGCGACTTGTTCAAAGACCTATCGGTGATGACTCCCGAAGAGCAAATTGAAAATGAAGTTGATCTTTTGTTTGTTGAAAATCCATCGCGAGGCGTTTACGAACCGCAAGAGTACACGTTTGCGCCCGTAGACAGCTGGGGATCGTATCTTGGAGTGTCCAAACGAAAAAAAGAGTCAAAAATTGACGGAAGATACGCAAAAGTCATGGAAGCGAAAGGGAAAGCGATGGAAACGAGGAAGTATCGCTCTGGGTTTCTTCCCGAGGATGAGGGGTATGACTTTGAGAGTTACGCCAGCGACGCGAAGGAGTTTCAAGACCAACCGATTTATCGAGACGTGACGAGAATACGTTCGGTGGGTAAAAAACGAAACGACGATGATTTAGACTTTTCCGACAAGCGCAAGAAAAAGAGTAAAAGTTTAGAAGACATCGACGACGGTACAATGGGACGGAAAATGAGCTGCCGCGTTTGGCTCGTCGAAAATTTTCCGCTCAAAGTGCACGATTTACTCCCCGTCGTCGAAGTCGCCTCGCAGACGAATAAAAACATGAAACGTTTTCGAAATTTACTCGTGAATTGGGGAAGTGGACCGAACAGGCAGAATTTCTTCCCGGTGAAATGTTCGATTCCAATCGCGTATACCGTACACTTTGATATTCTGTTACACAATTTCAAGTTGCTCGCAAAAGACGAGTGCGATCGGTTACAGTTTCAGGATAAAATCTTCAGCACCCCGGACGGGTACGATTTAAAAGGTTTAGACGAAGCTGTTAAAGAGTTAGAGGAAAAATTAAATGAGCTCGAAGCAACGGCGATGGCAGAGGAGGAGCGCGAACGAGCGTTCATGCGAGAAGAAGAAGACTAGAAGAAGAAGAAAAAATTCTTTTTGAAAAGAGAAAGAGAGAGGTCTCTCACGTTTTGTGTAATTTTACCTATATTAGTAAACAAGAACATGCACGCTAAATACAGTGGTAATACATCTTATCTATTATTTTTATCTAGCTATCTCTTCCTATTTCCCCAAGACGTTGAGGATGGTGGCGCTTCTGGCGGAGTAATACGAATCGGTTCCCCGTCCGTCTTCTCGAAATACCTCTCTAACAACAAAGCAGCCGCGATGGAATCTAATTTTGGATCATCGCTCGCCAACGATCCTCGCTTCATATTGATCGCTTCGTCGCTCGTGAATGATTCGTCATACATTTCGACCGGAATTTTCCGTTCAGATGTCACAGAGATTTGCGCCAACGCCTCGGCGAACTGTTCGCATACTCGGTGCATGCGTATCGGAATTCTTTTGTTTTCGTTGTTTTGGATGTTACTTTCGGTCACCTCTCGTATTTTTCTCTCCAGTAATTCCAGTTCTTCTTTCGTTTGTCGAGGGTATCCGACCACGTACACGTCCGCGCGTTCTCTAATCCCTACGTTTACAATCTCTCGTATTAACTCGACTCTCGATTTGCCTTTACAAAATATACTTTCCAAAGGTCTCGGAGCGTAACCACCGCTGGATATCGCTACACCGGTTTTCGAGAGACCATAATCGATGCCTAGCGCTCTTCGAGTGGAAAACTCTTCGTTTATTGGACTGTTCTTTGCCGCCCGATTCATTTCCTCGCTCAACAGCGACCAACTGTCGTCGTTCGCGCCCCCGTTGACACGCCGTCGAATACCAACACGCGTTTTATGTAAGTGTTTTCTTTTCGTCTCGAGACGACACCCTCTCGTCGTCGCGGGAAAAACCGCGCCAGAACGTCTCGTCCTCGACGAAACAGACGCGGGTCCCGCTTTTCTTGGCGCTGGTGTTGCTCGTGCTCTCATACTCGTATTCGTCGTCGCCGACATGCGCACGCGGTATGTCATCACACAAAGAGAAGCCGGAGGCGCACCATGGAATTTTGACGTCTCTTTTTTCCTCTTTTTTTTCCTCAACAAACTCCTCCCTTTTTTTTTTCTGGAAACACAAGTGGTTTAAAAGAAAAGGCCAAAATGCAAAGCGTTTGAGAACAACAAAGCGCTGCGAAGAGTAATAATAAATAATAATCGAAAAGAAGAAATAAATATCTCGGATTACAACTCATCTCTTCTCTCTTTCTCTCTCTACTAAGTATATATTATTGTTTAGACTAGCCTCGCATTGATCGTTTTTTAATAAATGTTCTCTCTCTCTCTCTCTCTCTCTCTCTCTTTCGTTGTTTACAAATTTGTTCTCGCGCTCAACATTTATACGTCGAAAGTACCCTTACCTTGGAACTTGACGTTGATCGGGTTGGTGTTCTTACCGATGGAGCGCATGTTTTGGTTCGCACCGACGCGACCGGCGTTGACCTTTTCCGGGTAGACGCCATCTTTCGGGTGTAAGTATTGCACTTCGCCAGACGGGAAGACGCGGTAGATGCAGCCGTTCGCGATCCTCTTCGCACGGAAGGCAGTCACCAAAGCCAAGCACTGCTCCTTTCTCGCGAGCTTCAAGAGGTTCGGGCCCTTGCGCATGATCGCCGCACCACCAGTCGGCATTTCAAAGATTTGTTCTTTCTTGGCTTCCCACGTGACGACGTAGAACTCTTCAACCTAAACAAAACGAAACAACAAGAAGGGAAAGTTGTAGGTCAGTAAAGTTATTCGCCGGTGTTGTTTTGGACACAAGAGGAAAAAATTTTAGATTTTGAACGACCGAATATATAAAAAAAAGAGGAGAGAGAGATCGGATGCGCGATGAAGCGCGCATCGGTTTCCACCTCTTTACGCGCACTTGCGAACCGATTTTCGTCGAAAAGATGCGATATTCATCTGCACAAAATCCTAATCGATCGAACGCGATGGATTTCTGCGTCGAAAAATCATTCCGCGGTGGTGAAAAGGGGCGATACGCATCCCAAATTTCATCAATATCTCTCAAAATAATGTGTTCGCGAAAGAGGAAACAATTGTCCTCCTCTCTCTTTGATACAGTTTATATTTGAGAAGACACATCGCGTAAAAATCTCGGACGACGCGTAACTCTACTCTCGATTCTTGACACGGCGCGAAATTACGTACCTGCGCTTTTCTCAACAAACCACCAGTGGACCCGCCGAAGATTGGGGACGGCGAGTTCGGGTCCAACTTCGGAGCCGTCCACGGCGCGTCACTTTTTGCGCGCGCGACGAACGATTGATTTTGTCTGGACGCGTTGGTTTTGGTGGACGATTTGTTCGTAAATTGCGCTCTGGAGTTGTTCTTCGAGGACAACTTCGGCGAGGATTTCATCGCAAACGCGACGGATGACGTTACGGAGGCCATTTTGTGTTGCGGTTGGAGGAGCGTCTCTCTTTCGTCGCAAGAACGTGTGCTTGTTGTGACGAATTATTATTTCGTTAGTTGTATTTTAGCTCTTCTTTCTTTTTTTCCGCTTCTTCTTCTTCCTCTCTTTTTTCAAACACGAAAACTTCTAAATTCTACGGTAGTGTCATTAAACCCTACGTAAAAGAGGACACGAAGGCAATTATTACTGCGAAGAATGCCTTCTTTTTCTTTTTTTTTGCGGCGGTTTTTTCTTCTGTCGATGACGAGGATGAAGATTTTTTTTTTTCACTCGTGTCGTTCAAACGAAACAAAATCTCAAAATCACCCCTCTTTTTTTTCGTTTTAAGTGTGGTCTCGACATCTCTTTGCGGGTGACGTCCCCCCTTTTTTACCCTCTTCTTCCGACATCATCCTCATCCTCATTACACAAACGCGCGAAGCATATCGCCGACGCGACTTTTTGTTGCATTCACACACAGAACGTAACGACTCGCCCCCTCGCACTTCGCTCGAAAGATTCACGCAATGGCTTCAGTCCTGTCCATGTCCGCGTCTCTCGCCGGCACGAGCAAAGTCTCTTCGAAGGTGTTCTCGTCCAAGAAAACTGCGTCCAGAAAGGTCTCGATCACGACGCGCGCGACGGGATCCATGATCGACGAAAAGACCGGTATCAAGAAGATGAGAGATGGTATCAAACAAGCCGCGGTTGAGAACTTGTTGATGCCGAGATTTTACACCACGGGTACGCGCGAATGCCTTTGTAATTGCTTTTGATCTCCTTAATTCTTTGCGCGCGTTGCCTTCTGGGAAAGATAGATATCTTGTAAGGGGCTTAAAGAAATGAAACTATAAGGATATACGAAAGGAAACCAAAAATATGTCTGTTTTTGTTCAAACCTTCTTGAGATCCAAAAGTAAAAAATACCAACAAAAAGGGTATTGGTTTGGTTTACAGTTGGGTTCGTGCGGTAGAGAATAATGTAATAAATAGTGAATAGTTGATTTTATGAGAGCATTGTTATGATCTTTGAAGGGTGTGAAGATATTTTTTGTAGATGTTTCCCGACTGCAACCACACGAATATTTGATAATACTCTCGATTTGTTAGACAGGCAAGTGTAGAAGAAGATTAACTTCATTTTTTGATAAGAATTCGGTCTCTGAATACATTCTCTTGTGTCATGAAGAATGTAGTGAAGTTTTCCAAAAGATCTTAATGATGTATCTGAAACGAAGAAGGTTTGAGGCAATGACTTCTAAATGATACAAGAATTTCAGCGGAGTGATTTCCTTTCAGGCTCGCCATCAAAAAGCATAAGTGTACCGTTTTCTCGATAAAATTTCCCGGGCGTTTTTATTCTGTTACCTTCAGCATCAAAACGTTTTCCAGGGAATTTTAGGAATGGAAATAAAAGAGAAGCAACGAACTTAAACATATCAAATGAAAGAAGACGCGAAATAATTGTAGGTGGATCAAGATATTGAATGTTCACACCTTTCTTATCAGTCATCGCAACTTTGAGCATTTTTAGCACAAGATCTTCAGCAACTTCTTCAGGATCATCTGCAAGTAGATCAAAAAATCTTCTTTCATTTGGAGTTGAATCCTGGAGTAATAAGTCAGTAAACACCATCCCTGGAGACATTGTGTGCAGACCAATCTTATCCACCCCATCATATTTTTTCATTTCCTTAATAACTGAAGCTGTCAGCTGGGGCAATCCACGCTTAGTTGCTCCATAAGCTGACCATCCAGGTGTTGCTTCACCCTTTACGCCCGATCCAGTTACATTGAAAATATGTCCAGGAGTTCCTTGATCCTTCATAATAATTATGGCAATACGAGTGCAGAGAAGTATACCTAGAAGATTGCACTCTACGACTCCTTTTAACACTTCTGGAGTTTGTTCCCACAATGGAATTTTACCCCCATTTCTTCCGGCATTGTTAACCCAAATGTCAATTTTGTTAAGTTTTTCAACAGAAAATTCCCCTAGTGAATTCAGTGACTCTGCATTGCCAACATCGCATCCAATGCCATAAGCAACAGTCCCATATTTATCTGATAGAAATTTTGCTGCCTTCAACACACGATCTTCATCGATGTCACAAAGGACGATATCAAAACCTTGTTTTGCAAAAGATTCAGCGATTGCAAACCCGACACCACCGGCAGATCCTGTTACAAGCGCTGTTTTTTTTGACTTTTGATTCCAATATAATTCCATCGAGATCTTACTTCCAACTTTCTTCTCCAGCGATGAAATTACCGCGCGAGAGCTGCTTAGACATGACGTCGATCGTTGCCATGATGTACTTCGTTTTTTAATTCCAAACACATTTTTAATTGTTGAGCGATATGAAAGCATGCTGATAATTCTCCACCTAACAAATCAATCAGTTTTAAGAGTGACTCTTTCAAGTTTATATGAAGCTTTGAGAAATTTTATATTTCCTTCGGTGGGTACAAGTTTTATTCAATAAGTTAAGTGATAAAAACTTGATATTCTCAAGACCTTTTGTTAAAAGTAAAATATTTCAAATATTTCTCAAGAGCTGAAAAAAAATCTCTTATAAGAAAAAACTATTTATGAAGCATCAGATATTCTAGAGCCAAAATAGAATAGATAAAAGATCGATCTTATTTATTTCACTTTGGGAGTAAGTCTAAGAACTTATTAACACTCCGATTGAGCAAGTCACCAATTTTGGAATTTGCTTCAGATTCTCTGAGATGCGCTTCTTCTGGCCATGTAAACCAGCTAACAGCATGATATCGATCACCCTCAAAAACATCACGTCCATGTAGAACTCGGTAATTGTCAACAAGAAGTACCTCACCAGGTTGCATCAGAATTGAGACAATATTCTCACGAGAAGCACGATCAATTTCCAAGAGGTCTGAATCATCAATACGAGTCATGTCACCATAGTAAGCTTCAGTCATGCCCACTTCGGGGATCGTACATGGTCTGTTTTCTCTAAGGTATCGAGCATGATTGTGGATATTACAGAACCAAACTGGTTCATTAGTAACTGGATGCCGATTAACAGGAGATTCAGCCTTTTCTACAGCTTGGAGACGATTGCCTCCAAGTGCACCATCTGCACCCCATATCATCTCTAAATCCATATCAAACATAGGTGCCGCGTTTGCCCCAACTAACTTGGCAGTATCTTTCTTTGCTCTCTTAACTAGTTGTGATGATATCTCTTGATTTGGAAAGCCTCGATCTTTTATCATTGGATAGAAAAAATCAAGATTGGATACCGAGATGCGCACCTTACGTTCGTATAGGCGCTTAAGAACATTTTTATTAATATCCCTTAGAATGCGTTTTCCATCTGCAATAAAAAATTCTCCGCCGGATTCAGTAGCACGTTGAAAGCAAACAAAAGCTCCAAAGGCAGCTGAACGATTTGTGGTGCTCTCATTGTGTAGTCCAATGTAATGCTGACGCAGTGCAGGTTTATTCACCTCTTCATAAATGCCATCATCTTTAATAGCAAACTTACGCAAACCTGAGGTATGAATTGGATCGAGACAAACATTCATATCCAGTGCTTCATACATACGGCGGAATCCTCCACCTGTCTTGGAAACCTCCATCCCCTTTAAATGAACACAGCCATGCTTCAACATTTTGGCCTTAATTTCCTCTCGATGTAATTTTAACCATTCCAACTCTGCATTCTCACGATCCAGATGCGCTGTGTCAAATTTTACTTCAATTTCAATGGGACACACAGGTAAGTCTGTATTACGATACATTGTTTGTGTAGAATCAAGGTCAATTCCTTCAAAATCCCAACGTGTATTTGGACAATCAGGAAGGCGATCAGCAAGTGAAGGCAAGTCAGATGAAGATCCAGCCATCGTCTCGCCATCTTCTTTTCTCAATAGACCATTAATGAATGTTTCAAAAGACCAAGTATTATCATGTTCAACAGGATCTTCAAAATTTTTAAGATCATTGAAATTTTGTCTTTGACCAATTTTATCTGTACCTAAACCTGTTATTTTTAAAGCTTGCTCTACTTTTGGTGCAATTGCAATAGCTGCACCAAGACGTAAAGGTACTAGAAGTCTTACAGTATTGACGAAAACCGCGCCTGCACCAAGGAGCTTGGCCTTGTCAGAAGTATTGGATAGGTTCAACCATGTTCCATCAGCTACACGATACCAACTCAAAGCAATAGGAAAAGCAATTGCCCAGAATGCTAACTCAATGATAACATATGACAATGTACCAGCGACACCATAAGATTTAACGCGATCCATGCTAAGTGGTGCATTATCAATACTATTGAGACCTCGAGTAGCATACGCTGTCAGCAGTGCTGTTGGTAACACTATCAGTATTGCAGCTTTCAAATAACTAGGTTCAAAGGGTGATTCTATAGCTAGCTCCCCATATTTGATTATCAAAGCAGTCATAGAAGTCCATAGGGCTAGCTTAAATGCAAGTAAGTTTTCTTCCAGAGTTACTTCTGAGCTCTCAGTTGTGAATACACCACCGTTGAGCAGTTTTTTTCCTTGATTCCACACTCTATATACTGCAAATGCACAGCCTGTATTCCCAGTAAGCGTTAGCAATGCCTGTAAAGGCACCAATGCATTCAACTCTGGAGCATTATAGAATATGTGGAAAGTGCAGGCGGTGAGCCCACTTGCAAGAAAAGGTACCATGGCCCACGTAAGCCCCTTCCATGCTTGATTACCCGAAACCTCTGCATAAGACCACACAGCACACATAGCAGCAAACCATTCAGTCACAGATGACACATGAATACCCCAGGTCGGGAGTGAAAGGGCATTAGCTGGTTCGTCGCGCAGAGATATTCCTAAAGCCTCCAAGAGGGGTGAAATGCCTACGAAGGAAACTCCACTGGCAATAAATGTTGTACCAACAAAAACCCCCACTGATTGCCAAGGGATTGATTTAGAGCACTTATTGATAGGATCAGCCAGTGCTCTTGCAAATCCAATGAAGAAGAAGAAATTAGATAAAGTAAGCATTGCTTCACTTGAACCATGAAGCACGTCAACATTTGCAAGGATATCTCCAAATTGGCTTTTTGCCATGATACCAGCTGGAATCGTTGCAAATACAAATAGCAGTAAAAACTTTGCACCAAACTTAGTGAGCTCAGGTGCATTAGTCTCATCTTGGTTCAGAAACCATAGGTATCCTAAATAAGGTAACAAACCAGCCTGGAATAATTTTGTTTCGACGCCTTCAAGAGCGGATGGTAGACCATTTAAACCAACACTCCAGGCATCTGAATTTGAAAACGTCGTGGATAAATCCATAACATCGTTTAAAATTTGAGTAGTTGCACCTGTAGTGTGTAAATGCTGAGGTTTGCTTAATCTCACCTTTTTCCTTCTCACTCGTAACTCAACATTTTTAGTAAAGCGAAATGCCTTGTTAACAGATAATCCACCCGAATACATCAAGAAAAACGAACCGTGCAGATGATTTCTATGAATTTTAAATGATCACAAATAAGATAAGAGACAAAATTTCAACTAGTTTCAAGAAGCCTAATAAGAAAATTTATCTTAATACTATTTTATCTCTGAGATGATCGCAAGCAGATTCGTTATGGTGAATCTTCGCTAATTTTGAGAATTTTAGAAAGAAGCAGCTGCGATCACACAACTATTAAAAATTAACACAATATTAATATTGATAGTTCAGCAATGTTCACGTTTGCAAAGATTTCTTTGAGAAGCATGAATGACGTGTTTCATCTAGAGTTCAATGTCTTGAGAAAAAATCTAATCTTAGCAAATCAAATTTTTTACCTCAAACAAAGCACATACATTTAGAAAAACCTCTTGAAATTTCTTTGGCTTTTATCTTGTTTGTGATCGTTTACAAATCGTAGAGGCAGGTGCATAGATATAAATAGCGGACCGAAAGTTTACACATTATTTGGTTTAAATTTGTTTCTAGCTATAAATAACGTAACTGATAGTTCACGATGTTATCAAACACGGCCAAGTTGACTCCGCAAAATATTCAGTATAGATCCAAGATTCGCCAAGCGGCAAGCCTCAAAATTAGAAATGACAAGTCAAAAAATGCAGTCAATGCTACTCGTACTGACTCAGATCATAGTATTATCAGTTCTTCTGAGGATTTACAAGATGGTGGGTTAAAAGGCACTTTGCAGGATCGTGAACAAGATAAGAAGGGTTTATTTGATGCATTCACAGGTGGTGGCATCTCTGGGATAGAACCTAGCCCACATGTGTTGTGGGGAAAAGAAATAACCATCGAAGAGCTGGAAGACCTCCGCGTTAGTTCTAAACCTGGAGCTGATCAGCTTCCGACTATTTTTCCTTCTGAAGGTGTCTTTGGATTGGTGGATGAAGAAAGAGACTTGATCTCTAGACGCGATGAACTGTTGGCTGAACTTAGACGTTCTGGTGCTATTCATTTCTCCGACTTTAATTTGATGAAGAACCCAGAAGGTTTTCACAAATTCTATGATGCGCTTAACCTAGAGCCTTGTTTAGATCCGATCCATTCTGTCGCTGCTCGTCCTGTGAGTAGTAAAGAACATAAGATTTATGAAGCTGTAAACAAACCAAGTCGGTCAAACTATATAGTTGGCATGCATAATGAGATGGTGGGAACACAGGCTCCACAGTACGCAGGTTTTGTGTGTTTCAAACCTGCTGAAGAGGGTGGCGAATTCTGGGTTGTAGGTGGGAATGATCTTTTTCATGAACTGGATCTCTCCCTACTTACAGAAATGCAAAAGAGGAAAGTTATCTTCTCTGTGTTCGAACTTCCCTTTGGCTGGCTTGATGATCTCGATTTGGCCCCTTTCGGTCCAATACAATGGAAAGAGGAATCGAAGAAAGTTGCTAGATATGCATTTAAGGCTCTCGTCAAGATTGTTGTAGACTTTAAAGTGGATTTTGATGTTTTCTTCCGTTGGGTTGAGAAAGGTTATGACGGCAATTTGGCTCTACAAGGTTATGCCAACCCACAACCTGGAGTGATAAGGGACCCCATTAGTGATATTCCAGTTGTGTTCTGTAATATTCACTCTCACTCTAAGTTTCTTCGCAGTGAACGTCAGAAAGTGACTGGTGAGTTGCAGAAAACCACGGGTGCATCAAAAGCGAACAAAACAGATGTATCTTATGGAAATAATATGATGTTCACAGATGAAGAATTAAAAGAGGTGGATCGTGCAACAATGAAAGTGTTAAAGAAAGTTCATATGAAGAAGGGTGATGTGATTCTTCTTGACAATTACCGCACCATGCACGGCCGTGGTGTCTTTAAAGGTTCAAGACACAATGCAGTAGCTTGGTTCAGTAGAATCACAACTTGAAATAAGGATAATATTTGTTATATTAATACTTTTATTCGTTTCTCATCCAATCGAATTCTTTTTTGTCATTGCCTTACTCCCTACTAAAGAAGAAAAACTTCTGCATACTTTCTTGGGAATCGCTTAAACCCTTCATTTTGATGTAGGGTTTAAGAAAGTAGACTTAATTTGTGAGAGTACGAAATACATACTGGGATTAAGGTTCTAGCACCGCATACATTCTGCATACTTTTTGCATACTATATACGAATATTTCTCTCTTGTTTCGATATACCACCACACGCGCACACGCGCGCGCAAAAAAGCAGAGCGAAGAGCGGAACCCGTCGCGATGGTAAACACGTGCGCCTCGATATCGTCAGCCACCACGACCGCGCGCGGGGTGCAGGCGCAGCTCGACAACTTTCAGACAACTTTCAGACAAGTTGAACTATATATATAATTCCCAAAAATCCCAGTCATCACAACAAGCACACGTTTTTCTTGCGACGACAGAGAGACCCCCGCTCCTCCAACCGCAAGACAAAATGGCCT
>MDTG01101384.1_pt1 | contig 12792 bp, 9 predicted proteins | sample 811421 | NCBI WGS metagenome assembly MDTG01 (sample SAMN05326645, study PRJNA326480) | marine metagenome | isolation source: seawater | place: Pacific Ocean: South East | collected 2011 | reverse complement strand
GTTAATGTTGGCGGAGAGCCGGTTCGCGGACCATTTCGAGTTTATTGGTAACTTTGATTCGCACTTTGGGATTTTTGAGGGGTGTGGGTTGAATGTGCCTTTTGAAGACGAATCCGGCTCAGTGAGTGGTGGAAGCTGCTGCTAGGCTCTTTCTCCAGCCGGGGCCGCGGTGTGTGTTGGTGACGTCCAGAACACGCCGTGAACCCGTCCGTGGGGGCTCGATTCGCGCATCCCTGCGCTCATACGGTTCTGGACGTCACCAACACACACCGCGCCGGGGTCGGCCGAAAGGCTCCGGGGCAGACTCCGCCTGGTCATTAAGGATGCGATGGAATGAACGTTAAGAAAGTGGCTCTGTTGGGCGTGATCGCGGCGCTGGTGGCGTCTTATTTTGTGTTTGATCTGGGGCAGTATCTGAGCCTGGATTATTTGAAGGCGCAGCGCGGGGCGTTTCAGTCGCTGGCGGCGGAGCAGCCGGTGCTGGTGCTGGGCGGGTTCTTTTTGTTGTATGTGGCGGTGACGGCGTTGAGTTTGCCGGGAGCGGCGATCATGACGCTGGCGGCGGGCGCGCTGTTCGGGTTCTGGGTGGCGTTGGTGCTGGTGTCGTTCGCGTCCAGTGTGGGCGCGACCCTGGCCTTTCTGGCGTCGCGGTTTTTGTTCAAGGACGCGGTGCAGAGCCGCTTCGGTGAGCGGCTGAAGAAGATCAACGCGGGCGTGGCGAAGGACGGCGCCTTTTATCTGTTTACGTTGCGTTTGATTCCGGCGTTTCCGTTTTTCGTGATCAATCTGGTGATGGGCCTGACGCCGCTGAAGACCTGGACGTTTTACTGGGTCAGCCAGGTGGGCATGCTGGCGGGTACGGCGGTGTATGTGAACGCGGGCACTCAATTGGGCGAGCTGGACAGCCTGTCCGGCTTGCTGTCGGTGGATCTGATCGGCGCCTTCGTGCTGCTGGGGCTGTTCCCCTGGCTGGCGAAGGCGGTGATGGCGTTTCTGCAGGCGCGCAAGGTGTACCGGGGCTATCAAAAGCCGAAGCACTTCGACCGCAATCTGGTGGTGATCGGCGCCGGCTCCGCCGGGCTGGTGAGCGCCTATATCGCCGCCACGGTGAAAGCCAGTGTCACGCTGATCGAGAAAGGCGAGATGGGCGGCGACTGCCTGAATACCGGCTGCGTGCCGTCCAAGGCACTGATCAAGAGCGCGCGGCTGGCGCACCTGGAGCAAAAGCCGCAGCGCTACGGCTTCACCAGCATCACGCCGCGCTTCGATTTCGCCGACGTCATGGCGCGCATCCATAAGGTGATCGGCAAGATCGAGCCCCACGATTCGGTGGAGCGTTACACCGAGCTGGGCGTGGATTGCGTGCAGGGCAGCGCGCGCATCACCTCGCCCTGGGAAGTCACCGTGGACACCGCCGAGGGCGAGCGCACCCTGACCACCCGCAATATTATTATCGCCTCCGGCGCGCGGCCGTTCGTGCCGCCGATCCCCGGTATCGACCAGATCGACATTCTCACCTCCGAAAACCTGTGGACCCTGACGGAGCAGCCCGGCCGGCTGATCGTGCTGGGCGGCGGGCCGATCGGCTGTGAGCTGGCGCAAAGCTTCGCGCGCCTGGGCAGCGAGGTGACCCAGGTGGAGATGCTGCCGCGCCTGATGCCCCGCGAGGACGAAGACGCCGCCGCCCTGGTGGCCGCATCCCTGCGCGACAGCGGCGTCACCGTGCTCACCAACCATAAGGCGGCGCGTTTCGCGGTGGAGGACGGCGAAAAGGTGCTGTACGTGCAGGCGGACGACGGCGAGAAGCGCCTGCCGTTCGACGCGGTGCTGGTGGCGGTGGGCCGCCGCGCCAACACCGACGGCCTGGGCCTGGAGGCCATGAACATCGCCACCGAGAAAAACGGCACCGTGGCGGTGGACGGCTTCCTGCGCACCCGCTTCCCCAATATTTTCGCCTGCGGCGACGTGGCCGGGCCTTACCAGTTTACCCATGTGGCCGCCCACCAGGCCTGGTACGCCTCGGTGAATGCCCTGTTCGGCCGCTTCAAGAAGTTCCAGGTGGACTACCGGGTGATCCCCTGGGCCACCTTCACCGACCCGGAGGTGGCCCGCGTGGGCCTGAGCGAGGACGAGGCCCGCGAACAGGGCATCGAGGTGGAAGTGACCCGCTACGGCATCGACGACCTGGACCGGGCCATTGCCGACAGCACCGACCACGGCTTCGTCAAAGTGCTCACGCCGCCGGGCAAGGACGCCATCCTGGGCGTCACCATCGTCGGCGAGTCCGCCTCCGACCTGATCAGCGAATACGTGCTGGCCATGAAGCATGGGCTGGGTCTGAACAAGATCCTCGGCACCATCCATATTTACCCGACCATGGCGGAGGCCAATAAATTCGCCGCCGGCGAGTGGAAGAAGGCGCACAAACCGGAGGGCTTGCTGCGCTGGGTAGAGCGCTTCCACGCCTGGCAACGCTGAATCGACAGGAGGTGAGACCATGCTGAAAGTAACGTCCCGCACCGCCCTGAGCACCCTGCTGATCGTCATCATGGCGGGGCTGGCCACGCCGGCGCTGGCGTTCGATCATCAGCAGTGGGACGACCTGCTTGGGGCCCATGTCAGCGAGCACCGGGACGGCGTGGCCAGCGCCGTGGACTACGACGGCATGGCCTCGGACCAGGCCGCCCTGGACGACTATCTGGCGCGTCTCAGCGCCGTGGATAACGCCACCTTCAAGGGTTTCAGCGACGCCGAGAAACTGGCGTTCCTGATCAACGCCTACAACGCCTTCACCGTGAAGCTGATTCTGAAGCAGGACAGCCGGCCGGATTCGATCCGCGACATCGGTTCGATTTTTTCCGGCCCCTGGAGCCAGCGCTTTTTCACCCTGCTGGGCGAAGAGCGCACCCTGGACGAGCTGGAGCACCAGATGATCCGCGGCAATCCGTCACTGATGGACCCGCGCATTCACTTCGCGGTGAACTGCGCCTCGGTGGGGTGCCCGGCCCTGCGCCCGGAAGCCTACACCGGCGAGCGGCTGGACGCGCAGCTCGCCGACAGCACCCGGCGCTTTCTTTCCGACCGGCGCCGTAACCGCTATGACGCGGAGGCCGGGGTGTTGAGGGTGTCGTCCATTTTCGACTGGTACCAAGAGGACTTCGAGGACAGCGCCGGCGGCCTCGGCGATTACCTGCTGCAATACGCCGATGCTCTGGCGCTGCCGGCGGAGGCCCGCCGGAATCTGGAAGCCGGCGATCTGCCGGTCCGCTTTCTGGACTACGACTGGTCGCTGAATACCGCGAGCAACAATCCCTGAAACCTTGCCGGGCCCGGCCCGGCAACTGAAACGATATTGACAATAATTCGCATTAACTATAAGTTCCCCTCCGCCTTACAAATCTGACACTTTTTCGGAGGGGTTGCCGTGCTCCGCTTGCGTTACAGCTTGCCGCTGTCTGTTCTGTCCTTTTCGCTGCTGCCGCTGACGGCCGCCATCTCCACCGCCGCCCAGGCGCAAGACACCAACAACCAGCTGGAGCCGGTCACCGTGACCACCACCCGGGGCAACAGCGAGGCCGGGGAAACACCGCAGAAAATCACCGTGATCAACCGGGACGAGATCGAGCAGCAAATGGCGATCACCAATGATCAGGCCCAGGTGCTCAGCAATCTGATCCCGTCCTATTCGCCCAGCCGCCAGAAGCTGACCAACGCCGGCGAAACCTTCCGCGGCCGTGACCCGCTGTTCCTGATCGACGGCATCCCGCAGTCCAACCCGCTGCGCGACGGCAGCCGCGACGGCTACACCATCGACCTGGCCATGGTGGAACGCATCGAGGTGATCCACGGCGCCAGCGCCGAGCACGGCCTGGGCGCCACCGGTGGCATCATCAACTTCGTCACCCGCCGCCCGGAAGGCACCGACCTGCGCCAGCACATCGGGGTGGGCGTGAGCGCCCCCACCGATTACGAATCCGACGGCCTGAGCTACGAAACCGATTACCGCCTGGAGGGCATCCACGGCGATTGGGATTTCCTGCTCGGCGGCGCCTACAAATCCCGGGGCCTGTTCTACGACGCTGACGGCCGGGCCGTGGGCATCGACCAGGCCCAGGGCGACACCATGGACTCGCAGAGCTACGACGTGTTCATGAAGGTCGGCTATTGGCTGGACGACACCCAGAACCTGGAGCTTTCGGTGAACCGCTTCGAGCTGGAAGGCAACCACGACTACGTGGGCATCGAAGGCGACCGGGCCAATGGCGTGCCCGCCACCTCGGTGAAGGGCGACCCGGCCGGCGACCCGGTGCGCAACGAGGCGCTCACCACCAGCCTCTCCTACCGCAATACCGACCTGGCCGGCAACGATGTGCGCCTGCAGCTGTACACCCAGCGCTTCCGCGCCCGCTACGGCGGCGACACCTTCGGCACCTTCCAGGATCCGACCATTGCTCCGGCCGGCACCCTGTTCGACCAGTCCCAGAACGAATCCGACAAGTACGGGGCCAAGTTCACCCTGACCCGGGACGGCCTGCTCGACGGCAACCTGAAGGCCACCACCGGCCTCGACCTGCTGCAGGACGAAACCAGCCAGATTCTGGCCCAGACCGGCCGCGAATGGGTGCCGGAGACCGAGTTCCAGAACGCGGCGCCCTTCCTGCAGCTGAACTACCAGGCCACCGACCGGCTGTCCCTGCACGGCGGCGTGCGCCATGAGTATGCCAAGCTGGACGTGGACACCTACACCACCCTGGCCTCCTACGGCAGCCAGACCGTGCAGGGCGGCAGCCCGCGCTTCGAGGAGACCCTGTTCAACGCCGGCGTGGTGTTCCAGGCCACCGACTGGGCGCAGCTGTTCGCCAACTATTCGGAAGGCTTCGGCATGCCGGACGTGGGCCGGGTGCTGCGCGCCGTGGACGAACCGGGCCAGGACGTGGACGACTACGTCAATCTGGAGCCGATTGTCACCGACAACCGCGAGATCGGCGCGCGCCTGTCCCAGGGCGCGGTGGACTTCGAGGTGAGCTACTACGAGTCCGATTCCGACTTCGGCTCGCGGCTGGCGCTGCGCAACGGCGTGTTCGAAGTGCAACGGGAGAAGACCGAGATTCACGGCGTGGAAGCGGACCTGGGCTGGCGGTTCCGCGAGGGTCACCGCCTGAGCGCCTCCTACGCTCATGTCAGCGGCAAGTTCGATTCCAACGACAACGGCGTGGTGGACACCCGCCTGGACGGCCGCAACATCGGCCCGGACCGGCTGACGGTGCGCTGGCAGGCCAACTGGTCGCCGAAACTCACCACCCAGGTGCAGGGCAACCACTACTTCAGCCGCGGCATTCCATCAGACCCAAAGCTGGGCTTCGACAGCTACCAGCTGTTCGATGCCTTCGCCGGCTACCGTCTGGGCAAGGGCCAGGTCACCGTGGGCGTGGAGAACCTGTTCAACGAGCAGTACATCACCTACTTCTCGCAGGCCGCCTCGGCGCTGGACAGCCGCTTCTTCGCCGGCCGTGGCCGGGTGGTGTCGCTGGGGTACAATCTGGATTTCTAACCCCCGCCCCGAGAGTTCATGCTGCTCAAGCTGCATAAATACGCCGGTCTGATCGCCGGGCTGCTGCTGGCGCTCACCGGCGTCACCGGCAGCCTGCTGGTGTTTCACGACACCCTGGACGAGTGGCTGACCCCGCAACTGCGCACCCAGCCCGCCGCCGACCCGGCGTCGCTGAGCGCGGTGCTGGCCGCCGCCGAGGCGGCGTTGCCCGGCAAGGCGGCACGGCGTCTGGAGCCCTCGCCCGGCCCCGGGCGGCCCCATACGGTGCGCTTCGACGGCCCGGAAGGCGCCCCCGGCCCGCTGCAGGTGAGCGCCTCCCCGGCCGACGCCGAAGTGCTGGCGGTACGCCAGTGGGGCGCCTACCCCACCAGCTGGGTCTACCGGCTGCACTACACCCTGCTGGCCGGCACCACCGGCAAGTACGTGGTGGGCGTGCTGGGCCTGGTGCTGATGTTCTTCTGCCTCAGCGGCCTGTACCTGTGGTGGCCACGCAAAGGCCGCTGGCGGCGGGCACTCAGCGTGCGCACCGACAAGGGCCCGTTCCGGCTCAACTTCGATCTGCACAAGGCCGCCGGCGTCTACATCACGCCGGTCCTGCTGGTGGCCGCCTTCAGCGGCGTCAGCCTGGTGTTCCACGGCCCGGTGCAGGCCCTGGTGGGCGCCGCCCTGCCCTTGGAACCGGTGCCGGCGCCGACGCTGGAGGCCCGCCCCGACACCGGAACCAGGCTGAACGTGGATCGGATCGTGGCCGCCGGCCAAAGCGCCTTTCCCGAAGGCGACCTGAAGCGCATCGACCTGCCCCGCGACGCGCAAACGCCCTACCGGCTGTCGTTCAACCAGCCCGGCGAGGCCTGGTCCCACCACGGCGCCAGCCGGGTCTGGGTGGATCCCCGCGATGGCGCCGTGCTGGCCACCTGGGACCCGCTTTCGGTGGCCGCCGGCAGCCGCTTCATGGGCTGGCAGTTCCCCCTGCACAACGGCGATGCCCTGGGGCTGGCCGGTCGCTGGCTGGTATTTCTCGGCGGCTGGCTGCCGGCCCTGCTGTTCGGCACCGGCCTCTACCTGTGGTGGCGCAAGCACCAGTTGCGGCGCCGGTCACGGCGATCCCGCTGATATTCCGCTCTTGAAAACCCGAGGCAGCGGCCCTACTTACCGACGGGTTGATGACAATCCCATGTCACTGTTGGCGCAGGGTTGACCCTGAAAGTGGCATGATGGGTAGTCCGGAAACGGAATTCGGATCGTAATTCGTTCTCAGGGAAACGTGCCATGAGCCATCGCGAACGCCTGGACCGCATCCAGGCCTCCTGCCAGCGCCTGCCGCTATCGATGCGCGTCTGGATCCTGCTGGTCCTGATCCCCGTCAATGCCACCGGCTTCTTCATGCTGCATACCGCCAGCGGCGGTCTGGTGGCGCTGGCCACCCTGTTCGTGCTGGCGGCCAACGGCGTCACGCTGTGGCACTACGCGTCCGTGAACCGGGCCCTGGCGCTGCCCCACCTGATCGCCTGGGTGCCGCTGCAGGTGGCGTTGGTGGCGCGCCTGATCGGCGGCTGGGGCGCCGACGACATGCATCTGGACGAATGGCTGCTGGCGGTGCTGGTGGTGATGGTTAATTCCGTGGCGCTGTTCTTCGACACCGTGGTGTCCTGGCGCTGGTGGCGCTCCCGTCATCTCAGCCTGGAGGCGGACGGCCTCTGAGCCGCGCCACCCGGATCAGCCGATCTGCACCTGATCTTCCACGTAACGCAGTTTCACCGCGCGCGGCCGGGCCAGGGAAAACGCCAGCGCCAGGGGCCCGATACGCCCGGCGAACATCAGTACCATGAGGATCGCCTGGCTGGGCTTGGACAGATCCTCGGTGATACCCCGTGACAGCCCGGCGGTGCCAAAGGCGGAAAACCCTTCGAACAGCACGTCCATGGGTTTCATTTCCGGCTCCAGAATAACCAGCAGGAAGCAGCCCAGCATCACCATCAGCATACTCAGCACCACCACGGTATAGGCCCGGAACACCGAATCCAGGGATACCGTGCGGCGGAAGGCGGTGGGCCGGCGGCGGCCGGTCAGAAACGCACGGGTGGCCAGCACCACCACCATGAAGGTACTGACCTTGATGCCCGAGGCGGTGGAATTACTGCCGCCGCCGATGAAGATCAGAAACATCACCAGCAACACGCTCGGGGCGTACAGGCTGCTCATGTCCACCACCGAGAAGCCGGCGCTGCGCGGCACCACCGCCACGAACCAGGCCAGCCAGGGCCGTGAGCCGCTGTCCACCGCCGCTAGGGTGGTGCCGTTGGTCCATTCAAAGGCCATGATCAGCAGCCAGGCGCCCACCGCCAGAATCAGGGTGCCGGTGAGGGTCAGCTTGCTGTGCAGGCTCAGCTTCGAAAGACGGCGCTGACGCCAAAGGTCGGTGAGCACGGTGAAACCCAGGCCGCCGGTAATGAACAGGCCGGTGATCACCAGCGTGATCAACGGCGTCGCCGCCCAGGGGGCCAGCCCGTCAGGCAGCAACGAGACCCCGGCGTTGTTGAAGGCCGAGGCGGCGTGGAAAAAGCTCATCCACAACCCCTCGGTCCAGCCCATGGCCGGCACCCAGACCGTGGCCAGCACCGCCGCGCCGCTCACTTCCAGGCACAGCGCCAGCAGCGCCACCCGCCGCACCAGCAGCATCACGTCCCCGGGCGATGCCTGGTCCATGGCCTCGCGGACCACCCGCTGGCCTTTCAACCCGAGCCGGCCGCCCAGGGCCATCACCGTCAGCACCGCGAAGGTCATCAGGCCCAGGCCACCCAGATGAAACAACACCATCACCAGCAACTGACCAAACAGGGTCAGGTCGCTGGCGGGGTCCACCAGCGACATGCCGGTCACCGTGATCGACGCGGTGGCGGTGAACAACGCTTCCCAGAACGTCATGCCCTGATGGCTGGCGAAAGGCGTGGCGAACAGGGCGGTGCCGACGGCGATGAGCAGCAAAAAACCGCCACTGAGAATGGTCGGCGGGCTGTAGCGCCAGGTGTGGCGCAGCCTTGCTTTCAGGTTGACCCGCGCGCGCAGACCCGGCAGCCAGGATCTCATAGGCGCTCGGTAAAGTGGCGCAGGGCTTTCTCTTCGCCCAGCAGAACCAGATGATCGTTACGGCGCAGCCGGTAATCCGGCGTCGGCTGGAAGGTCACGCTGTTGCCGTGCTTTATCGCCAGCAGGCGTACCTTTTCGGGATCGATCTTCAGGTCGGAAAACGGCCGGTCTTCCAGTACCTCCCCGGGGCGTACCTCGATCACGAAGCAGTTATCCCCCAGGGCGATGTAGTCCAGCATGTTGGGGTGCGCCATGGTTTGCGCCACCCGCAGCCCCATCTCGTACTCGGGGTGGAAGATGCGGTCCGCGCCCAGCTTTTCCGCGATTTTATGGTGGGTGGGCGTAATCGCTTTCACCCAGACTTCCTTCGCATGCAGGGATTTCAAATGCATGGTGCAAAGGATGCTGGCTTCGATGTTTTCGCCGATCGCCACCAGGGTGGCGTCGAACCGGTGCAGGTCCATTTCCTTGAGCGCCGACTCGTCGGTGGCATCGGCGATCACCGTCTGGGTGAGGTGGTCGGCGAGTTGGTTGGCCTTGTTCTCATCAATGTCCACGCCCAGTACTTCATGGCCCAGGCGCATGAGTTCCCGGGCGACGGATTCCCCGAAACCGCCCAGCCCCATCACCGCGAATTGTTTTTTCATAGTTGCTCCAGCGCTTCCGCCAGGGTGCTCACGGCGATCACTTCGACGCCGTCCGGCAACTGACGGGGCTTGTTGGCCTTGGGAATAATGGCACGTTTAAAGCCGTGCTTGACCGCCTCGTAGAGGCGCTCCTGGCCCTGCGGCACCGGGCGGATCTCGCCGGACAGGCCGATCTCGCCGAACACCACCAGATCCCGGCCCAGGGGCCGGTCGCGGAAGCTGGACACGATCGCCAGCACCAGCGCCAGGTCGGCGGCGGTCTCCGCCACTTTCACGCCGCCCACCACATTGGCGAACACGTCCTGGTCGCCCACCTGGATGCCGCCGTGGCGGTGCAGCACCGCCAGCAGCATGGCCAGCCGGTTCGCTTCCAGGCCCACGCACACCCGCCGCGGATTACCGAAGTGGCTGGCGTCCACCAGCGCCTGCAGCTCCACCAGCAGCGGCCGGGTGCCTTCCCAGACCACCGTCACCAGCGAGCCGGGGGCGATGTCGTCGGCGCGGTTGAGGAAGATCGCCGAGGGGTTCTTCACCTCTTTCAATCCCTCGCCGGTCATCGCGAACACGCCCAGTTCGTTGACCGCGCCGAAGCGGTTCTTGAGCCCGCGCAGGGTGCGGAAGCGGGCGTCGGCGGAGCCTTCCAGCATCAGCGAGCAGTCGATCATGTGCTCCAGCACCTTGGGCCCGGCCAGGGTGCCGTCCTTGGTGACGTGGCCCACCAGCAGCAGCACCGTGCCGGTCTGCTTGGCGAAGCGGGTCAGGGCGGCGGCGCCTTCGCGCACCTGGGCGACGCTGCCCGGCGCCGACTGCAGGCCGGCCAGATACATCACCTGGATCGAGTCCACCACCAGCAGCCGCGGCTGTTCCTTGCGGGCCAGCTCGAGGATCTGCTCCACGTCGGTTTCCGCCGCCAGGCGCAGTTTTTCCTTGGGCAGTTTGAGGCGGTCGGCGCGCATCGCCACCTGGGCCAGGGATTCCTCGCCGGTGATGTAGAAGCACTTTTCCCGGTCCGCCAGCCGGCACAGCACCTGCAGCAGCAGGGTGGATTTACCGGCCCCCGGATGGCCGCCCAGCAGGATCGCCGAGCCGGGCACCAGGCCGCCGCCCAGCACCCGGTCCAGCTCGTCCATGCCGGCGCTGATGCGGGGGCTGTCTTCCAGGGCGATTTCGTTGAGCTGGCGCACTTCGGAGAGCTGGCCGCTGAAGCCGCTGCGTTCCGCGGAGCGGCTCTTGGGCATGGCCGGGTCGACGACGAATTCCTGCAGGGTGTTCCAGGCGCCGCAGGCCGGGCATTGGCCCTGCCACTTGGGGAAGTCGGCGCCGCACTCGTTGCAGACGAACGCGGTTTTCTTTTTCGCCACGAAAGCTCCTTATTCGGCGATGACTCTTACCGGCCGGCCGGTGATCTGACAGAACAGCTCGTAGCTGATGGTACCGCAGGCGGCGGCCACTTCGTCCACGGCCACGGTGTCGCCCCACAGCTCGACGCTGTCGCCGACCCGGGCGTCCAGGCCGGTCAGGTCCACGGTGATCATGTCCATGGAGACCCGGCCCACCAGCCGGGTGCGCCGGCCGTTCACCGCCACCGGGGTGCCGCTGGGCGCGTGGCGCGGGTAGCCGTCGCCGTAGCCCACCGCCACCACGCCGATGCGGCCCGGGGCGTCGGCGCGCCAGGTGGCGCCGTAGCCAACGGTGTCGCCGGCCTGAATCGGATTGATGGCGATCAGCCGGGCGCTGAAGCGCTGCGTCACCGCCAGTTGCAGATCGGCGGCGCTGCGCCAGGGGAACGGCGAGGAGCCGTAGAGCATGATGCCGGGGCGCACGCGCCGGGCACGGGCGTCGGGGTAGCGGATCAGCGCGGCGGAGTTGGCGGCGCTGAGCGGCACGTTCAGCTCCTTGGCCAGGGTGTCGGCGATGGCCAGCTGGTGGTCGGTGAAGGTGTCGTCCTCGGCGTCGGCGCAGGCGAAATGGCTCATCACGCCGAGCAGCCGCACCCCGGGGATGGCGCGCAGGCGCGCCGCCTGGGCCCGGGCCAGGTCCGGCGCCATGCCGAGCCGGTTCATGCCGGTGTTGACCTTGAGCCACACCCCCAGCGGGGCCGGCCGCGCCGCCAGCAGGTCCACCTGCCAGGGCGAGTGCACCACCACTTCCGCATGCAGCCGCGAGGCGAGGGCCAGCTCGTCGGCGTCGAAGAAGCCCTCCGCCACCAGTACCGGATGGGCCAGCCCCAGATGGCGCAGCGCCTGGGCCTCTTCGATCACCGCCACGCCCAGACCGTCGACGGCGTTGGCGAAGGCGCGGGCCGCCAGGCCCAGGCCGTGGCCGTAGCCGTTGGCCTTGACCATGGCGAACACCCGGGCGCCGTTGGCCAGCGCCCGGGCGCGGCGCGCGTTGTCGGTCAGGGCCCGGGGGCGGATTTCCAGAAAGGTACCGCGCATGCGCCGTTACTCGTCGCCGGCATACTGCTGATAGTATTCCGGCGCCAGGTCGTCGAAGCGCAGGTACTCGCCCCGGAACGCCACGCGCACGGTGCCGATGGGGCCGTTCCGCTGCTTGCCGATGATCACTTCGCCGATGCCCTTTTCGGTGGTGTCCTGGTTATAGACCTCGTCCCGATACAGGAACATGATCACGTCGGCGTCCTGCTCGATGGCCCCGGATTCCCGCAGGTCGGACATCACCGGGCGCTTGTTGGGACGTTGTTCCAGGGAGCGGTTGAGCTGCGAGAGCGCCACCACCGGGCAGTTCAGTTCCTTGGCCAGGCCCTTCAGCGAGCGGGAGATCTCCGAAATCTCGTTAACGCGGCTGTCGGCGCCGGGCACCTGCATCAATTGCAGGTAATCGATCATGATCATGCCCAACTGGCCGCCGCACTCGCGCGCCACTCGTCGCGCCCGGGTGCGCAGCTCCAGGGGGCTCAGCGCCGGCGTGTCGTCGATGAAGAATTTCTGTTCGCTGAGCATCTGAATCGCGGAGGTGATGCGCGGCCAGTCATCCTGATCCAGGCGCCCGGAACGGATCGAGGTCTGGTTGATGCGCCCCAGCGAGGACAACATCCGCATCACGATGGCGTCGGCGGGCATCTCCATGGAGAACACCAGCACCGGCTTGTGCGCCTTGAGCGCCACGTTTTCGCACAGGTTCATGGCGAAGGTGGTTTTACCCATGGACGGCCGCCCTGCCACCACCACCATGTCCGAGGGCTGCAGCCCTGAGGTCATTTTGTCCAGTTCCTCAAAGCCGGTGGTGAGACCGGTCAGCGAGTTCTTGTTCTTGTACAGCTCGTCGATGCGGTCCACCGCCTTCTTGAGGACCGTCTTGATGTCCTGCGGGCCGCTGCCCTTCTTCTGCTGCTCGGCGATTTCGAAAATCGCCGACTCCGCCGCGTCGAGAATTTCCAGCGACGGTGTGCCCTTGGGGTTGAAGGACTGCTCGGCGATGCCGTGGGACACCTGGATCAGCTGGCGCAGGATGCTGCGCTCACGGACGATGTCCGCGTAGGCGTTG
>MDTG01358353.1_pt1 | contig 12793 bp, 13 predicted proteins | sample 811421 | NCBI WGS metagenome assembly MDTG01 (sample SAMN05326645, study PRJNA326480) | marine metagenome | isolation source: seawater | place: Pacific Ocean: South East | collected 2011 | reverse complement strand
TGTGGAAGCGCAGTAATGCGTGCAGCTGACCAGTACTAATAGCTCAATTGGCTTGATTTATGCACTGAAAAAAATTTTTTTAAATTATTGATATTTATTAGAAAAAATTAAGTTAATCTACTTTCTAACCATGTGTTTTTCTATAATCTTTTTTGAAGATATAGCTAATTCTTGATAATAATCTCTTGCAAGATCTGACTCAATAAACCATGCACTAGGATTAGAATATTGACCCCAATTTCTCGGATCAGTTGGATCAGTTGGGTATTTGTTTGTTCCTTCTCCAGTTTTTACATACTTCAAATAATTTTCATAAACAAATTTATTTTTTTTAATTTCAGAAAAACCTTTTAATAATAACGCATCGTTTTCGTTGACATTTTTATAAATTGGTTCGTAACCCAATTTTTCCATATTCTTTCCACAAAGATGATCAATTAAACAGATTTCCCAATCTTCAAGATTTTTTTTCCAATTATTAATTCTTTTTTCTGCATAACCAACTATTCCTTCACCATCATGAGCTGATTTTGGTATTGCAACTAATTTAGGATTAAAAGTTTTTTTCCATTTATCTGGCTGAAAAAGAATATCTTCCAATTCAACACCAATAAAGTCAGTAAGTTTTTTTATATAAGTTTTAGGGTCACTATTTATATTCTCATATTTATTTGCATAATAAATATCCGGACTAAATTTTTCCTTAAAATTAAAAACATGATTAGTAGAGTCTATCCAATTAAAAATACAATTTAAATAAGCATTATTTGGAATAGAACTTATTTTTTTCCATGAAGCGAAAACGCCTCTTGGATCTCTGTAAGTGTGAATTACCTTTCCATCCTTAAAAAAATCTAAAAAGAAAGGGATTTCTCGCCATTGAAGAGCAGCATATTCACCCCAAATTTCTTTATTTGCAATATCTTTGAAGTAGTTCATCATGACTGAGTAAATATTTTTGTAATTAAGTCCAATTTTTAAAATTTGGTTTTTTAAAGTGACAATATCTATATCAATTTTAAATCTGTATTTTAGTCTTAATTTTTGATCGTTTAGTAAAAAATCTAAATTTTCTTCATTAAGAGGATTATATCTATCGTATACAAATCTGAAAAAATGTACTCTTTCATTTAAAATTAAAATTTTTGAGTGAGATGAAAGAAAATTTATGATTTGAGAACCGCCAGTTCTCATGGTTCCTGTAATAAAAAGTTTTTGGCTCATAATAAAAAACTTATAAGTATTACTTTTTAAATTTTTGTCAATATAAATTGATAAATAATTTTTACTTTTTCAATTAGAAAATTTTAAACTGTTCTTTCAAAAGTTTTTCAAACTCAAAATGATCATTAATAATATATTTTGCATTAACTTTTTTGAAAATTTTTTTTGACGATAAGATAATTTTATTTTTGTTTTTATTAGACAATATTCTAAATGTTTTAAGATTTTTTCCTAAATTAATTCCTGTAAGTGTTAAGGCCACACTTATCATACCCGCTCTATTACCTTCAACTATTCCTGCTACAGAGTCATCAACCTTCATAGAATTTTTGGCACTAACTTTGAGTTTTTTAATATTTTTAATACACATATCTGGTGATGGCCTGCTATTTTTAACCTCATCATCGCTTACATAATAATCAATGTATACTTTATTTTTATGAAGATAATCTATTATTATTTTTGTAATTTTTTTTGGATAGCCAGTAGTAGCACCAATCTTAATATTGTTTTTTTTTAAAATTTTAAATAAATTTTTAACATTTGGGATAATGTTTAATTTTTTTTTAACTTCAGCTTTTAACTCATTATCAAAATTTTTATTTAACTCATTTATTTGTGTTGTAGAAATTTTAATCCCAAAAATATTTTTCCATTTCGCTTTAACAATTGGATAATTTAAAATTTTCTTTAAATGCTTTATCTTTTTAATACCCATATCCTTTTTAATTGTATTATTGTCAATAATTACTCCTTTATTTTTAAAAATTTTTTTCATAGCTTCTATTGTTGCAAGACTTCCAAAGTCTACTAATGTGCCAGATAAATCAAAAATTACTGCTTCAATTTTTTTATAGTTTTTCATCACATGTGATATAATTATTAATTTAATACATGAAAAATTTATCAAATACAAAAATAAGTTTCTGTCCAGGACCTGGAGCGGTTATACCTGAGTGGTTTCAAAATCAAAAAGAGTTTTTTGGAAGAGGCGACAATGAGTATGAAAAAATTAAATCTAAAACAATAAAATGGTTAAAGAAAAAATCTGGACAAGACCAAATAATTATAATTCCAGGCGCTGCAACTACAGCGGCAATAATAGCCTTAAACACTTTCATAGAAAATGAAGTAATTGTAGTAAATACTGGTTTTTATTCTGAAAGATGGTTCAATTACTTAAAAAAAAATGAAAAAACCAAAAATGCTCTTTACATTGACTATAATGAATTTTTAAGTCCAAAATTTAATAAGAAATGCAAATGGGTTATATTCGTTTATGTAGAGACAGCTTCTTGCAAAATATTTGACATAAAAAAAATAAAAAAAAAATCTAATTCTCTAAACGCTAAACTTTTTTTAGATGCTACTGCATCAATAGGACTAGAAAAGAACCATGATTTAGCAAATGTTTTATTTTTTAGTAGCTGCAAGGGTTTATTTGGTCCAACAGGACTTGGTTTTATTGGATATAAAAATACCTTAAAGCCAAAAAGTTCTAATGATTTTTTATTAGACTTCAAAACACATAAGGATTCGAAGTATACATTGGGCTATAATTGTGTGGCATCACTATATTCGATTTCCAAAAAACATAGTTATTATTTAAAAAAAATTAAATTTGCGAAAAAATACTTAAAAAAATATATAATATTTAAAAAAAATCCTAATATTGGATGTGGTCTTAAACATCCGTTAAAAAATAAAAAATTAAATAAAACTATTTTTTACATTCCAAGAAAATTTCCAGGTTATGATTTAATTTTTTTTCTTGGGTTGATTAAATTAAATCGTTCAGAAATTATTAAGGTAATTAACAGACGAATTATAAACAATTTTAAATTATAATTTTTTAACCCAATTCTCTAAGTCAACTATATTAAATTGTTTTTTATCTGGTCTTGAAAGCGTGTGGTGAAAAAATTTAGTACCTTCAGATGCTGGCCCAATAAATGTAATATTATTATTTACTTTATTATTATTATTTATAGGTTGCTGGAATTTGTTTAAGTTTAAAAATTGCCTTTTTGTTGTACGATTTCTTTTTAAACTAATTATATTATTTTTTAACATGCTTTGTATTAATTTATCTCCTATGAATTTTTCTTTATAAATATTTGCAATAGCAGAAAAGATATAATCTATCGATGTTTTTGTTTGATGATTATAAATGATCAATTTTGATTTCTTTCTTTTAAATTTAAAATTTTCTTTATAGTTAAAATTTATAATTTTATTATTTATCAATTTTCTTATTTTTTTTATTATTTCTAGAGAAGGGCCGTCTGCTAGTCTGTTATGAATTGGTAGCATTAAAGATACAAATTCAGCGTATATTTTTTTATTTTCACAATCGTCAAATAATTTTGTGAAATAAGGCCTTAAATCTCGCCATAATCCATCACAAGCCTTTTTAAAAGGACTATTTAAATTCCCATTACTTGCCTCTTTGATATCCCATTTTAAAAACTTGATATACTCTTTTTTAAAATTTTCTTTATCAGAAAGCAATGGATTAGCAAAAATATCAAAAAAGGAAATTTTTTTTTTAACTATATCATTTAGGATATTACTTTTTGAAAACCAATTTTGCGTATAAAATTTTTTGTTAAATTTTTTTTCTATGACAAATTTTCTTAAAAAATCGTCAATTTTTTTATCAGGATAAACTAATTTATATTTGTTTTTTTTTATAAAAGATAACTCTTTTTTTATAAGTTTAGAGAAATAATCATAATTTCTCTTACTCATAAATTTTTGAAAATAAATTAAATAAAATTCAGACTTGATAAATGGCAATAAAGTATTTCTTAAACCAAATTCACTATTATTACTTAAAAATTTTTTTTTGATGAAGTTAACTAATTTTTCATCGAATAGAATACCCTTGTGCTCTAATTTTTTAGGATTGGTTAATTTTTGATTTAACGGTCTTGCAAATGGGAATAAAAATGTACGAGAAATAGGAAAAATTTTATTTTTTTTTTGAGTCAACTTCATTATAACATCTAGGGAGGAGACACCTGTACCGTAGATAATAATATTTTTTTTATTAAAATTTTTCCAATAATTCTCATTATCCAATTTATCTAAAAAATTATGCTCAAAATGAGTTTTAGTATTTTTGACTAATTTGCTTAAATTATGATTTAATTTTGTAGATTTATTACTTGAAATATAATTACCTGTAACAATTAAAACTTTGTCTCCAGTAAACTTTTTTTTATTTTGTGTTTCTAGTTCTATTTTTTTATTTCTAATCTTTAAAGAAACAATATTATCAAAATATATTTCTATAGAGATATTTGTTTTAGAAGAGTAAATTTTAAGCAAATCAAAAAATTTTTGGTTTAAGGATAGACCAAAAATAGACCTAGGGGGCCAACTATGAGATTTTATTCTTTTAATTTTAATATCTTTATGATTATTTTTCCATTGCATAAAGTTATAGTCAAATTTTGATAGGCTCTTTGGAAATCTATTAAAGGGGTATGAGCCTAATGAGATTTGGCCAGCTACTCTATTTAGTAAAATGTTTTTTGAAAGATTGTAACTGTGAGTCCTACCTCCAATTAAACCAGTTTTTTCAAAAATACAGATTTTTCTTTTTGTATGATTTTTTGTTTTTAAAATTTTTTTTAATAATATTTCTAAAGCGTAAATGCAATTTGGTCCAGCTCCAATAATGTTCAGAGTTTTAAATTCCATGTGTTATAAATAGTTTCATGTGTTATAAATATTTTTATGAATATTGATAAATTAACATATTTTTCATATCTTTCTATAAAACGCAATCTTCTTCTTCCTCTAAAAAAATTTATGTCAAACGAAGAAGTTATGAATGTTGCAGAAAGGTTTAAATATAAAAAAAATTTTTTCCCAATGCCTTTTTTTTTAGCATGTAATGAAGAAAATATTAATAATATCAAAAATAACAATCTAGAGCTAAAGTTTAATAAAAATAAAGTTTGTAATATAAAAATTAGGTCAATATCCGTATTTAAAAAAAAAGAATTGATAAATAAAATTTTTAAAAATAAAAAAAATTTAAATGAACACCCTTATGTAAAATACATAAATAATACTGGGGATTTTTTGTTAGAAACTGAGGAGTTTTCTGATAAAAAAAACATAAAAAAAAAAATAAAAAACTTAGTTGGCTTTGCTACAAGAAATATACCCCACAAAGGTCATGAGAAAATTATTTTAAAATTTGCAAAAAATAACAAGGTTCTAGTTCATATTATGGAGGACAGTTCAGGCAATAATTTAATAGACTCGTATAAAACTTATAAAGCATATAAATTATTTATCAATCAAAACTCCTTTAAAAAAAAAGTATTTATTGAAAAAATAAAAATGCCAAGTTTTTTATTAGGACCTAGACAAGCAGGAATACATGCCATTATAGGAAAAAATTTAGGATGTAAAAAATTTATAATTGGTAGAGATCATTCGGGCTATAAAAATTTTTTTAAAATGTTCGAGTCATTTGAATTTTGTAAAAAAAATGAAAAAAAAATTAAAATCAAAATTATTAATAGCGGAAGTCCAGTTTACTGTTATAGTTGTAAAGAAGTAGTTTTTAGAAATAGCTGCAATTGTGATAACTTTATTGATATAAGTGCATCTATGATAAGAAAAGATAAAAATAAAAAGTTAAAGAAAGTTTTATCAAATTTTTAGAATGAAGAAGAAAAAAGTATATCTTGCATTATCAGCTGATATTTTACATGAAGGCCACTACAATATATTTAAAACCGCAAACAAGTACGGAAATGTTATAGTGGGTTTGCTTACAGATGAAGCCATTTCTGAATATAAAACTTTACCTTACTTAAATTTTAAACAAAGAATGGAAAAAATCAAAAGTATAAAATACGTATCAAATGTAGTTCCTCAAAATAGTTTTGATCATACTGAAAATTTATTAAAATTTAGACCCGAATATGTAATACATGGAGATGATTGGAAATCTGGTCCATTAAAGAAAATTAGATCAAAAGTTCTCAAAGTCTTAAATAAATGGGGAGGCAAACTTATAGAACCGAAATATACAAAAAGATATTCTTTTAATACATTTAATAAAGAGGTTTATGAAACAGGTACTTCTCCAGATATTAGAAGAGAGAGACTTAAAAGATTAATTGATGTAAAAAAAATAACTAGAATATTAGAAAGTCATAGTCCTCTAACAGGTCTTATAATAGAAAAATTAAAGATTCCAGCTAAAAGATATAATTTAGAATTTGATGGAATGTGGTCCTCAAGTTTAACGGATTCAACTTTAAGAGGGAAGCCCGATAATCAATCTGTTGATTATTCAACAAGACTCTTAGGTTTAGGTGAAATTCTAGATGTTACAACAAAACCAATAATTTTTGATGGTGACAACGGTGGGAGATTGGAGCATTTGCCTTATTTAATTAAAACTCTTGATAGATTAGGTGTTTCAGCAGTTGTGTTGGAGGATAAGATAGGATTAAAAAAAAATTCTCTTTTTTCTAATCAAACAGATGCCAAACAAGATGGAATATTAAACTTTTGTAAAAAAATTGAAAAAGCATCTAATGTGAAAATATCAAAAGACTTTCAAATTGTTGCAAGAATTGAAAGTTTGATTTTTAAAAAAGGCATGAAAGATGCAATTAAAAGAGCCGAGGCTTATTCAGATGCAGGCTCAAATTTAATTTTAATACATAGTAAAAATAAAAGTCCAAATGAGATAATTGAATTTTCAAAAAAATTTAAAAGAAGCAAATATTATAAACCTATCATTGCAGTACCATCCACATACTCATCAACAAGAGAAGATATTTTAATAAAATCTGGAATAAAGATTGTTATTTATGCAAATCATATGCTTAGAGCTTCATATCCTGCAATGGTAGATGTTGCAAAAAAAATTCTTCTAAATAGAAGATCAAAAGAAGCAGAAAGTAAAATTATATCAATAAATAAAATTTTAAACTTAATTAAGTGATTAGCCCTAAAAAATTTATAAAATTTCTAAAAAATAACGGAGTTGAGTTTTTTACTGGAGTACCGGACAGTGTCCTAAAAAATTTAATAAATTCTTTTAAAAAAGATGATCAAAAACATATTGTAGCAGTAAATGAGGGAAGCGCTGTTGGTCTAGGAGTTGGATTTTATCTAGCTAATAAAAAAATGTCTTGCGTTTATATGCAGAATTCTGGACTTGGAAACGCAATTAATCCACTCATCTCCGTTGCACATAAATCTGTTTATTCTATACCTATGCTTCTATTAATTGGCTGGAGAGGCGCTCCAGGATATAAAGACGAACCACAACATGTAACAAAAGGTAAGATCACCCCTGATATATTGAATTTACTGAAAATTAAATATTTAAAAGTTTCAAAAGATTTAGATTTTCTTGCAGTAAAAAAACTTATTCAATACTCAAAAAAAAAAGAACAACCAGTCGCAATCCTTTTCAAAAAAGACTGTTTTAAAAATGAATATAGTCAAAAATTTAAAAATACAAATCAAATTTCACGTAAAGATGTAATAACTGAATTGTTAAAAAATTTATCAAGTAAAACTAAATTAATTTCTTCAACAGGTTATATTTCAAGAGAAGTTCTTAGAATAAGAAAAGAAAAAGCTAAAAATCATTTTTTTATGGTGGGTGGCATGGGTCATTCATCATCTGTTGCTCTAGGAGCAGCAATAAATTCAAAAAAAAAAATAGTTTGTTTGGATGGGGATGGATCTTTAATTATGCATTTTGGAAGTTTAATTAATTTTTTAAAACTAAAAAAAAGTAATTTTAAATATATTCTTTTAAATAATGGTTCCCACCAATCTGTGGGTGGACAAAAAACAGGAGCCCTTGATATAGATTTTAAAAAAATTTGTTATGGGATTGGAATAAAAAATTATTTTTGTTTAAAAAAAAAACAAAATTATAAAAAAATAATTAAGAAAATTATGTCCTCAAATAAAAATCTTTTTTTAGAGGTTAAAATTTCTAATAAAAATTCAAAAGAATTACCAAGACCTAAAAATCTGATAAGTATAAAAAAATTATTTATGAGTTAATTTTGATTTAATTTTATTAGCTAATAATATAGCCAATACATTCAAACTTTTTTTAAAATTATTATGCAATATTATATCATATTTTGGAAAATCGGGAACAATATCTAATCCAACAACATTTTTTTTATTTTTATAAGTTTTTTTTAATTTTAATCTTTTTAATTGATTTACATTTGTCTTAATCAGAATAGTCACAAGTTTTTTAAAATTTTTTTTTAATAGTTGACTATATGTTTTATTAAGACCAACTACTGTAAATATAACGTTTACATTTTGATTAATGATCAATTTAGTTAAATTTAGGTTCTTTTTAAAAACTTCCAACCGACCATTTTTTGAATAGTCATTTAATTTAAAAATTTTTCTAGTGTCGTCGCCGTTAATTAAAATGGTTGGACCATAAAGCCCCGACAGTTTGGATTGAATTTTTTTAGCTATTTGTGTTTTTCCAGAGCCCGAAAATCCCTCTATCCAGATTAGATTTCCTTTTTTTTTCATCAATTTAGTCGAATAATTATTTTAATTAAAAGTTTGAGTAATATATTTTATTTATTGTTTTATCATTATTTTTAATTATAGTTCAATTTCTGAACAAGTATAGACAAAAGTCAAGGTCATTTTAAATTTTTAAAAATATATAGTGATAACTTTTTAATATGAAAAAAATTTTTTTATATAATGAAATAAAAAAAATTGATAAAAATAAGGTCATCAAATCACTTAATTTTAACAATTTTGTAATTTTAAGAAATTTATTTAATCCAACTGAAGTAAAAGCTGTAGTCAAAAATATAAAAAAAAATTTTAATCCAAATAAAGATAAAATAAGAAAAACAAAAGATTACGATTTAATTAAATCAAATTATCAAAGATTTATGTTTGGAATGTCTGGTGGTGTAAATGGCGTATTAAAAACCAATCCAAGATATTGTAGAATTTTTTATAATCCTCTTTGGTGTAAAGATATCTATGGTGGTAATAAAATTCTTAAAAGATTAAACAAAATACAAAATTATTTTTATAACTTGCCAGAAGATTACGGTCTTTATGAAAAAAAAACTAAACATGGTTTGTTTGTTGCATCAAGGTTTCAACATTATCCATCTGGAGGAGGGTTTTTAGCAACACATAAAGATGAAGCCGCGATTAAAACTTCAAAAAATTTAGGTATAAGTTTGTATTATAACTTGTTACTTATTATGACAAAAAAAGGAAAAGATTATAAAAGCGGTGGAGGTTTTGTTATTAGAAATAATAAAATAGTTAGTTATGAAAATCTCGTTAACATAGGTGACGTAGTTATTTATGACTCAAAATCCTTGCATGGAGTTATGGAGATTGACTCAAACAAATTCCCAGATAGAAAAACTTCTAGTGGAAGATATGTAGGTTTAACAACATTATTTAAATGGTAAAATATTAAATATTAAAATTTAATTTTTTTAAATATTGCTTTTATTTTACAATCTTTAAAGTCTTTAATATCTTTTTTTCTATCCAATTTTTCAAAAATTTAATTAGTTTTAATTGATGTGCCTGAATAAGGATCTCAAATATTTAAATCATTTTACAAGATTTAATAATATTAAGCTTTTCTTAAACATAGTAATTGCTATAAATGCTTGATTTATGCACTGAAAAAAATTTTTTAATATTGTTAGAAAAAATTTTTTAACTAAACAATAAATAATTTTTAATCGTAAATGTTGATTTAGTTCAAAACTATTTTTTTAGTAATTTTTTTACAATATCTAAATCATCATAATCATCAATCTCAAATATCGTCTCTTTCGGCATTTCATAAATTCCAATTTTTTTATGAAGTCTATTCTTAAATTTGAGAAAATTTTTTCTATAGAATATATAAAACGATCCGTTTTCAACGAAGTAACCCTTTAAAGATTGTGACATTTTTCTATTTTTAAAATTATAATTAATTGGTTTATGAGGAAATTTTTTACTCCATAAAAAATTTTTGCTATATGCAACAGACAACATAGAATCATATTTTTTACTTATAAATTTTTTAATTGCTTCGTCTAAATATAAATAGTTAATAAAAGGATTTGTTGCTTGAACAAAAATAATAATTTCATAATTTTTGTATATAGAAAGAAACTCTTGAATTACTAGTTCAGATTTAGCTTGTGATGACGAACTTTTTTTTGATCTATGAAAAAATTTAACTTTATTTTTTAATCTACCAATTTTATTATAAATAATTTTTTTGTCTGTAGCTAAATAAAAATCATCAATAGTTTTAGATTTTAAAATTTTATTGAAAACAAATTCAATTAAATGTTTATTGTTTATTTTAGTTAAATTTTTATTTTTTATACGTTTACTCCCACTTCTCGCGGGAATTATACAAGCGATTCTCTCTTTTAGTTTAACCAATATTTATTTTCTTTAAGTTTTAATTTCTCTGATTTTAAAAACTTTTTCTTACCGTCACCAATAACTTTTTCAAATTTTCTTATCAATTTCACTAAATTTATCATACCATTTTCTTCTAAAGATGCAGCATGATCAGTGCCCCACATCGTTCTATCTAATGTAATATGTCTTTCTATACTCGTAGCCCCCAGACACACCGCCATAAGACTTGGACTAACACTTTTTTCATGTCCAGAATAACCAATATCAACTTTAAATTTTTTTTTATAAGTTTGAATTAATTTTAGATTTAAATCTTCATCATTACATGGGTAAGAAGAAACACAGTGCATTAAACTAAATTTGCATTTATGTTTTCTAAAAATTTTAACAGCTCTTTCAACATCACTCATGTGGCTCATACCTGTTGAAATAAAAGTAAATTTTTTTTGTTTAGCAACTGCGTTTAGTAATTTAATGTTTGTCAACATCGGTGAGGCAATTTTATTAAATTTTAAATTATATTTCTTTAAAAAATTATTACTTTGAATATCCCATGGGCTTGCAAACCATAATATTTTTTTTTTTTTACAAAATTTGTTAATTTCATCAAATTCTTTTTTACCGAATTCTATTTTTTTTTTATATTCCAAATAAGTTATTTTTCCCCATGGTGTATTTCTATCTGAGTTTGCCTTTTCTTTAGGGGTTGTAATTTCAGGTGTTCTTTTCTGAAACTTAACTGCATCAAATCCAACTTGTTTTGCCAATAATATTAATTCCTTAGCTTTTTTTATACTTCCGTTATGGTTTATTCCTATTTCACCTATTAGAAAAATTTTTTTTTTAGACATATTTAATTTATTTTTAATAGTTAATATTATTATGAAACGTAATGTTATTAAATTTTTTATCAAGAAAAAATTAAAAAAATAAATTTTTTTTAGATAATATTAAAAAAACAAGGTAACTGATTTTTTTCTTAATAATTTTTGATTAAAACTTTATTTTATCCACCTTAAATCACAAATTTATAATATTATTTTTTTATAAGCGATAATTGTTATTTGAAGCATTTATTATACTTGCATATTTTTCATTTAGAGTTCCAATAATTTTTCCAGGATTTCCTTCAATTATAGAATTTTTTGGTATAGTTTTTTTAACTACCGATCCAGCCTTAATGAAACAATTTTCTTCTATTACAACCCCAGGTAATATTATGCTATTTGGACCAATGAAAGAGCCACTTTTAATTATAATATCTTTTTTATATTTATTAATTTTATAGTTATTAATACCTTCACTAGGATCAAAGTGAGTCACAAAAGTTACTCCGAAACTTATACAAACGTTACCTAAAATAGTAATATTTTCAGGGAATTGAGTATCAAAATTACATCTATTACCAATCCAGATTTTGCCTGGACCCAATTTAATTCCTGCTATTTTATAAAAAAAAAAATTAAAAGGCGGTGGGCAGCAATTTCCAATATATACAAATAATCTTTTAATTACCCTAATCATTACAATTCGTTAAAAAAGATACTTATATATTGAATTTGCATATAATTAAATCAAATTTAAATTAATCAAAATATAGCAACTCTTAAATTTATGCACTAAAAATTAAAAATATGCACGAAATTATAACTAATAAATTAATGATAAATTTGAACTTTTTTTGATCTATATATCTGAATATAAAGTTGCCAATTATTACACCTGATAAAATTATTATTAGCAAATTATAATTAAAGTATTCATAGAAATTATAAACTTTAAATATATAAATTGTAAATAAGTACTGAAATAAAGCTAAAAACAAATAGAATATTGTTATATTAACTCTTGAAGTGTTTTTAGTTCTTATGTTTGAAAAAAATAAAGATAGCAAGGTACCTCCAGAATTGGTGAAACCGTGAACAGCACCAATTAAAATTAAAAATATTTTTTCAATTTTTTTACTAAGCATATTTTTTCTATAAAATTTAAAAATAAATTTTGAAGAATAAATAATTTTACTTTCGAATTAAATATTCTTAAATCGATTTTATTCAACTACAATTAAATTTTTATATAATTCTTTACATATAAACTTTTTTTTATAAATACTCTTAATTTTATA
>MDTG01032888.1_pt1 | contig 12793 bp, 12 predicted proteins | sample 811421 | NCBI WGS metagenome assembly MDTG01 (sample SAMN05326645, study PRJNA326480) | marine metagenome | isolation source: seawater | place: Pacific Ocean: South East | collected 2011 | reverse complement strand
TAACCGCTGCGTTCCTCAACAAGGTCTACATTAATGTATCCCTCAAGCAACTTGTCACCACAACCGAGATTTAATTTTACTTCTTTCATTAGTCACTATTTATAGAATGGTGGCCAAGGGCGGAATCGAACCACCGACACAAGGATTTTCAGTCCTCTGCTCTACCGACTGAGCTACTTGGCCTGATAGACATAGTATACGTGAATAAATTTAGTAGTTGGATTAAAGGTGGGATTTGTTAATAAAAAAGTGATTTCATATAAAACTAAAGGTTATTGAAAAAAATAAATCGGGCCGAAGCTCAACGTTATTCTTAAGATATTGGTCAACTATCTCGAACCCAGCTGTAAAAAAAATCCTATATCGTCTGTCTTAGTAACTCTTTCCTTCGAGATTATGTTGGGACGTCTTTTTGTATAATCGTCTTTATCGCTTCCGATGCTGCCAATAATCCCATAGTCGCAGTAAGTGTCACGATGGACCCGTAGCCATGGCAAGAAATGCGCGAATTAAAATCTCTACTCCTATTGCCTACCTCTGGTGATGTGATGCAGCTAATATTCATCACCTTGCATCTGGGAAATTCATGGTGTCTTCTTAACGTGTACCGAACTTTTGATAGAAGCGCGTCATTTTTAGTTTCCCCAAGATCCATACAAACTAACTCATACGGATTTATTTTGCCCCCAGCTGCACCACAGAGGAGAAAAGTCTTTCTTTTGTCTATAAATCCACTGAGTTGCGCTGCTAAGCAAACTTTCGCTCTAACTGAATCGCATGCATCAATCCAATAGTCTACGCTTGATGAGCTCAGTATATCGTTGGCGTTAGCCTCACAGAATTCGTGTTCATATATGACTACTTCAACGCTGGGGTTAATTTGCCTCAGCATTTCCTCCATTGCGACGACTTTCGGTTTTCCTAAATTACTAAAGTTTGCATGACATTGTCGGTTTATGTTCGATTCAACAACAATGTCTGGATCAATCAGAGTGATTTTTTTTACGCCGCTTCTGACGAGAGCGCTAGCAGACCACGACCCAACCCCGCCTAAACCTATAACTCCCACCCACGAGTTAGTGAGCTTGATCGCATCTTGCTCTCCAACTAAATTGCCGACGTTACTACAGAAACGTGCTAACACTAATCTCCTTAGACTGTCAAAATTGAACAGCCGATAGTTCTTCTTTCTTCCAGCAGTTTGTGAAGTGTAATTACATCCTGCAAAGATTTTTTTTGGTAAATAGGAATTCTTATTTTATTCAATAGCACTAGCTGCAGGAGTTCTCCATAAGTTACTTCTAGCTCCTTTCTAGTAGCGATATATGACCACAGAGTTGGTCTCGTAATAAATAAATGCCCACTTAAAAGGCCGAGATCAAAAGCGGAAACTTTCCCAGATGCATTTCCATAAGACACCATTAAGCCATATTTTTTTAGGCTTTGAATGGACTGATAAAAAGTGCTTGCGCCAATAGAGTCGAAAACTACGTCAACACCTTCACCTTTTGTAATATTTCTTATTTCCTCAACAAAATTATCCCGAGCATAATTAATAACGGTCGATCCACCATAGTTTTTGGCTAATTCTTTTTTTTCTTCGCTACTCACAGTCCCTATAATTTTAATATCCATCATCCTTGCCCACTGCATTGCTATTAAGCCAGTCCCACCCGCAGCAGCATGAAAAAGAATCTGATGAAATGGTTGTAGATTTGCTACGCGTTTAAACAAATAACTAACCGTCATTCCCTTCAATAGCATTGCCGCTGCTGTTTCGAATTCTAGTTCGGTGGGCAATTTGAGCAAAATTTCAGCAGGAACTAATCTAGCTGTGCTATATGAGCCAGGGGACGCTATTACATAACCAACTCGGTCCCCTTCTCTAACGTTAGTTACTCCCTTCCCTACGGCCTCAACAAAGCCGGCGGCTTCATGCCCGAGCTTGCCAGGTAAGCTTGCTTGCGGGTAAATGCCATTGCGATAGTATACATCTGTATAATTTACCCCTATTGCCTTATGACGAACCACTACCTCGCCTGGCCCTGGAGATTCTAAAGTGAAGGGTCTGAGTTTTATATTGTCTGGCGAACCAGTTTTGTCGATTTCGGCGCGAAGCTCCAACGTTGTCTCCTTTTTTACTAAATTTTCCAAAAATTTTATAACGGACAGATAATAAAGTAACCTATGTATTCTAAATTGTTTCGACATTTTTTGTAATTAAAGGGCGTAAATTTATGGCAGGTCACTCAAAATGGGCAAATATACAGCATCGGAAAAGTCGTCAAGATGAGAGAAAAGGAAAAGCTTTCGGAAAGCTGATAAAGGAAATAACGATAGCCGCCAAATTAGGTGGGGAAGATATTACAACGAATCCAAGGTTAAGGCTCGCGGTGGAAAAGGCTAAGGAGGCTAATTTACCTAAAGACAAAGTCAAGGACGCAATTAACAGAGGGTGCGGGCTGTTACAGGGGGTGACTTATGAAGAAATACGATACGAGGGATATGGCGCTGGTGGAGTAGCATTTTTGATAGATTGTTTGACAGACAACCGTTCCCGAACAGTTGCGGAAATTAGGCATGCTTTTACTAAGAACAAGGGTAATCTTGGAACAGAAGGATCGGTTGCATACTTGTTTGATCATTGCTGTCAGTTTTTCTTAAATGAATCGAAGGAAAAGGAAGAGGACCTGTTGGAACTTCTCATTGATAAGGGCGTTTCTGAAGTAGTTCCTCTGCAAGACAAAGGTATTGAACTTATTGGGGATGCAGATGCGTATGCAGAAATTAAGGAGAGCCTTTTGATTAATGGCTACAACATCGAGTTTGCTGAAGTTATTATGTTAGCCAAATCGGAAATTACGGTTTCAGATGATGATTCGTTAAAGATTCGAAAACTTAAGAATGCCTTAGAATCATTAGACGACGTTCAAAATGTTTTTACAAACGCTGAGATATAGTTAGGAGGATAAGTTGAGGGTATTAGTAGTTGGGTCAGGGGGCAGAGAACATGCTATCGCGTGGAAGATATCCCATTCTAAAACCGTATCTAAAGTTTTCGTGTTTCCAGGAAACGGCGGGATTGATTTAGAAAGTCGATTGACTAGAATTCCATCTTTCGAACCTGTTTCAAAAGAGCACATAGGGAAACTCGTTCAAGAAAACAAAATAGACTTAACGATTATTGGCCCAGAACTATTTCTGGTAGATGGCCTAGTGGATTATCTCCAGGAGAAAGGTTTTCCAGTTGTAGGACCGACAAAACAGGTCGCAGCATTGGAAGGTTCTAAGATATTTTCAAAAAGGTTCATGCGGGACAATGGAATAGAGACTGCTGATTTTGAAGTTTTTGACAATTATGAAAAAGCCGTTGACTACTTGAAAGCTGGTCGATTTCCTATTGTCATAAAAGCTGACGGATTGGCTGGAGGTAAAGGTGTTTTTGTAGCAAAGAACCAAAGTGATGCTCTTAAGGCATTACAGTTCCTAATGAAAGAAAAAAAATTGGGAAATGCCGGCATGAGAGTTGTTATCGAGGAGTTTATGCCAGGATTTGAAGTCAGCTTTATTATTCTTACGGATGGCCGTAACATTGTGAAGTTTCCCGTTTGTCAGGATTACAAGAATCTGCGAGATTCTGGTTTGGGTCCGAATACAGGGGGAATGGGAGTCCATTTTCCTTTACCATCGCTAGACAATAACCTGTTATCGAAATTAGAAGATGAAATTGTCCGACCTGTTCTGCGTGGCATCGAAAATAGAGGCCATGTTTACAAAGGCTTTTTGTATTGTGGTTTGATGGTAAGCCCTGGAGGAGAAGTTAGAGTTCTTGAATTTAACTGCCGTCTGGGTGATCCTGAAACTCAATTACTTATGTTGCTGATGAAAGGAGATTTGTTACCGTTGTTAGATAATGTTTCTAGGGAAGATGGTTTTAACCTTTCAGAGGTCCCATCAAATTTTTGGCATCAGAAAGCTGGACTGTGTTTAGTTGCCTCAGCCGACGGTTATCCTGATAACGTAAGGACGGGAGACCCTATTGAGGTTGATGATGAAATTGAAACGGATCCAAATATAAAAATTTTTCATAGCGGGACAGAAATTTTAGACGGCAAACTTGTAACTAATGGCGGAAGAGTTATGGCAGTTTCTGGCATCGGCGAAAATAAAGATTCACTTAGACATAAACTTTTAGACAAAATTAAGCAAATAAAATTCGAGGGAAAACATTACAGAAAAGATATTGGGCTTACGGAGATCAGAGGTAAATAGTGGGAGTGATAAAATTTGAAAATGATAGTTTCGATATCGTAATTACCGGTGGAGGAGTTCCGGCTTTGGCCGGGGCCGTGATATTTAGTAAGTTAGGTTTGAAGGTTTTGCTAGTAGCTCGTGGTTTTGGTAAGAGTGTTAAAAAGGATACAGCGAGAAAAAATATTTCCTACGCAATCTCGCCATCAAATATCAAATTATTTGAGCGTTGCGGGTTAAAAGAAGAATTTTTCAAGATTTCGGAAGATGTTTCGGAAATGCATCTCTTCGAAGATGATTCGTGTTTGAAACTAAGTTCTGATCTGAGTCCTCATGGGTATCTCGCGAAAATAGTTTATCACGATAATCTATATCGCTTATTGGTTGGTGCAACTCAATCACTAAAAACTTTTCATTCGATAGATGGGTCCATTGACGATATCGGCTACACAGCAAATGGCCAGTGTAGAGTGAGAGTGTTAACCGGCGGCAAAAAAAGTATTAGAAAAATACAAGCTAATTTGTTGGTCGTTGCGGATGGCGCCAGCTCTGTCAGCAGGCATATCTTAAAAATCCCTTGGGGAATAAAAAATTATTGTCAAAAAGCTGTGTTAGCAAACTTTAGTTCTGCTCTTCAACCGAATATCGCAAGACAATGGTTTAGTGGAGATGAGGTTATAGCACTTCTTCCCACCTCAAAAAACAGTGTCTCGATGGTCTGGTCACAAAACCAATTACGCGCAGAACGCCTTATGAGGGAGGGTAAATCTAGGTTAAGGGCCGAACTTTCCCGTATTCTCGGGACTTCAATTATGGCGCAAATCGAAATTAACTCTGAGATGGTATCCACTCCTCTTTCGATGATGACAGTAGACAAACTTGTCAGTAGGAGGATTGTTTTGTTGGGTGACTCTGCTCATACCGTTCACCCTCTCGCCGGCCTCGGACTAAACATTGGGTTATTTGATATTTTGACGTTGGTTAACGAATTTGAAAAGGAAATGCAGGTTGATCGCCCTTTTGACGTTGGTAGCTCTGCGATTTTAGGCTCTTATATGAGAGCAAGATTGTTAAAAACGCGAGCCATTCAAAGTATGATCGATACGATAAAAGATGGATTTTCAACTGGGGGTTATGCAGCTAAGTTCTTAAGAACAAAAGGGATGAGTATACTGCAGCAATCCAATTTTTTTAAGCGTTACATAGTTAAGTTTGCTTCTTCAATTCTGTAATTTTTTAGGATAACCGAAAAATGGTTAAATTATCTGTTGTGAAAATTCTTATTGGAATGATGTTTTTGTTTTTGGGTACCAAGTGGGCGGTCGGGAACGATGCTAATGCGCAGCCGAAAGAAGAGGAAATTCGGATTGCAGTTGACCGTTTGTTTGGAGAAGGCTATGAAGTAAAATCAGTTGCGAAAACTGATTTGGAAAATATTTTTGAGGTACGGATAAACAACGAACTCGTTTATGTGAACCGAGAAGCAACTCATATGTTCATTGAAGGTCAGCTCATACAGTTGAGTGATGGAAAAAATTTGACAGAGGCAAGAAAAAGGGAAATCTTAACGATTAAATTTCAGGACCTCCCCTTCCAACAAGCGATTACCTCCGAATTTAACAGGTCTAAGGAAGGTGTTGTTAGGGAAATAGCAGTATTTGAAGATCCAAATTGCGGGTATTGTAGAAAATTTCGCCAATCTTTGAGCAAAATGGAAAATCTTCGCGTTTATACTTTTCTTTATCCAATTTTGGGTGATAGCTCAGTTGAGATTTCAAAAAATGTGTGGTGTTCGGAAACACCTTCAAAAACCTGGGATGATCTTATGTTAAGGGCAATTGAACCGACAGCTATTGACGCAAGTTCGTGTATATTTAATCTAGAAAAATTTTTAGATATTGGAAGAAATTTAGGCATTCAAGCAACGCCAACTATTTTTCTGTCAACTGGAGAAAGATTAAGGGGAGCCATATCTGATGATGTGTTACGAGAGAAGTTAAACTTTATTTCGGAAGAAAAATAATTAATCTACCTCGGAATTTGGTAGTCCCTGCTCTGTTACCAGCGGTTGTTCCTGTGCCGAAAAATAAGTCTCCTCTATTCGCTCCCTTAATTGCGTTTCCCGTATCCTGTGCCATCATTAGGAAAGTTCGAGGATTGACGTTTTGCGATTCTTTCTCTTCTACAACCATTACTGGGGTCCCAAGCTTAATGAACGCTTCATCCACCGCTATAGAATGGTCTGCAGTCAAAGGTACTCCTAGGGTTCCAACGGGGCCCTCACTTGGGTCGCTCGATGCTGGAAATTCCCGGAAAAAAATGAATCTGGGGTTGTAATTAAATAAATCACTGCTCTTTAGTGGGTTTTGTTTAACCCAATTTTTAATATTCCTCATGCTGGCTTTGTTAAGTGGCATTTCCCCTTCTGCTTCCAGCCATTTGGCTATAGATCGATAAGGTCTTCCGTTAGAACCTGCAAAACCAACTCTAATTCTTTTTCCGTTATCTAACTCGATCGTTCCCGACCCTTGAATATGGAGAAAAAAATTTTCAACCGAGTTCTCAAGAAATAATAATTCATTTCCTTTTAGTAATTCCTTTTCCATTATTTGTTTTCGAGTTGGATACTGGTTTGGTGGAACACTAGGCTCTCTTTTTCGTTTCAATGATGGAATAACGCTGTTGGTTCCGTCTTTTTTTCTTTCTGTGATCGTTAAAAAACCTGGTGGAAGCCTAAATATTGGCGAATAATATTGTTTCGTCTTCATTCTCGACCCTCGCAAAATTGGTTCATAGTAAGCTGTGAGTGTTCCAGCACCAGCTCGCAGGGTGTACGTCTTAAAATTGTCTTCAAAGAATTTCCTGATCATATCAGCATTGGCGCTATCTATTTTTGGGTGAGTTTTGCACTTGATAAAGATCTCGATAGGAACTCTTCTTGATGTGCAGTTTCTCTGCCATGCCAGGTAAGCTAGCTGGAAGTTTTGTTTTTTCCAATAATCTAGCTTAAAAAGATTGATTGGCTCATATCCTTTGCTTTTGTAAAACCCGTCTAAGGGTATCGGCTCCGATTCATCCCGTGAGAAATCTCGAATATTTTCCGCTTGTCTTGGGAATGTCTCATTTTTTCCTGGTTTATTGCTGGAGCAAGACACGAATAGTAATAGTGTTATTAGCAAAGAAATGTTTTTACTTGTAGAATGCAAACTTGTTCCCCAACTTGAATTAAATATGTTAGTTATTTTCTTAGAGGCATTACTTGCTATTGTAATTGTAGGGGCATTTATTTGGTGGACGATGAGGGGAAAATAAAGTAACAGGATACGAAAACGCTGTATGAAGGAAGAAAAAGACAATTCGAGATGGGTTGGACCAAGCATTTTGGCCGCCAACTTTGCCTTTCTTGGGGCTGAGATGGAGGCCTTACAAAGGGCGGGGGCGGACTTTATTCACTTTGATGTAATGGACAATCACTTCGTGCCAAATCTTACATTTGGTCCTTGTATTTGTAAAGCAATTCGTCCTCATGTCCAGGTTCCCATAGATGTTCATCTTATGACCACAAATATAGACAACTTAATTGTTGACTTCGCTTCCGCCGGCGCTGACATGATCTCAATTCATCCTGAGTCAACCCACCATTTATCCAGGAGTCTTAAATTAATTAGAACTAGTGGGTGTCAGGCGGGCGTGGTGTTTAATCCTGCAACACCCATCTCTTATTTGGATTGGATAATGGGAGAGATTGATTACGTACTAGTAATGTCAGTAAATCCGGGATTTGCCGGCCAAAAATTCATTCCCGTCTCTTTAGAAAAAATAAGAACAATCAAAGAGAAAATTGATATTTTCTCAGGTAATAATTCGCAACGGATAAGATTGGAAGTTGACGGAGGGGTTAAGGTGGAAAATATAGCTTCGTTGGCATTATCAGGAGCGGACACTTTTGTAATTGGCTCAGGGATATTTGATCACCGGGATTCAGAATTTGAACTTAGTTATATCAAAATAATGGAAAGTTTAAAGCATCAACTTAGCCCAAAACTATGAATACTTGTATAAGTTTGGAAACTTTTCTAAAACGAGGTCGCCAGGGTTTCAACCTCGTGCCGATATCTAGAAAATACCTTGGAGATTTAGAAACGCCGCTATCTGTTTATTTAAAACTTTGTGATTTTCCGAATACATTTCTTTTTGAATCCGTTGTCGGTGGAGAGCGGTTTGGCAGGTATTCGTTCATTGGCCTGCCTGCCGAAAAAAAAATAGAGGTCTGGGGAGATGATGTGACCTTATTTAAAAAAAAAGAAATATTAGAAAAGGCAACTTGTGAACCCTTAAAGTTCATAGAAAACTACATATCCAAATTTTCTCCTTCTCCAGAGGTATATGACTTGCCCAGATTTTGTGGTGGTCTAGCCGGTTATTTTGGTTATGACGTGGTTAGGCTTATCGAACCTAGGTTGAAGAAAAACATAAGGGAAAAAGATAATAATTTGCTCATCCCTGATATTCTTCTTTTAGAGGTTAGGGACTTAATAGTTTTTGATAATTACAGTGGAGAGTTGACATTAATAATTTTTGCCGACCCTCAAGAAAATGATGCATATGATAAAGCTACGAAAAAATTAGATTCAATGGAAACCTTGCTATCTGAAACATTAACGATGCCAAAGCTTGGCGGTTGCGAGGCCTCTGACATAACTAGACGGTTTTCAAAAGAAAAGTTTGAAGAATCTGTTCGGAAAGCGCAGGAGTATATTTTCTCGGGCGAGGTTATGCAGGTTGTATTGGGGCAAATATTGGAAAAACCTTTCTCTGGAAATGCACTGTCCCTATATCGAGCTCTGAGAAACATTAACCCGTCGCCTTACATGTATTTTTACAATTTGGGGGAATTTCAGGTAGTTGGTGCCTCACCAGAGATATTGGTTAGGCAAGACAATGGCAAGTCATCGGGAAACACCTTTAACCGGATTACGATTCGTCCTATAGCAGGCACGCGTAGGAGGGGAAAAACTGAGCGAGAGGATGCAAAGTTGGAAAGTGAATTAAGAGAAGACCCAAAAGAACTCGCGGAACACGTTATGTTAATTGATCTCGCACGAAATGACGTGGGTAAAATTTCGAAAATTGGTAGTGTATTTTTATCCGAAAAAATGATCGTAGAAAAGTATTCGCACGTGATGCATCTTGTTTCGGAGGTTGAGGGCCATCTTCAAGAAGGTTTAAATTTTATGGACGTATTGAAGGCTACATTTCCCGCCGGTACCTTGAGCGGGGCGCCGAAAATAAGAGCTATGGAAATTATTGAGGAACTTGAACCGGAGCAAAGGTCGCTTTATGGTGGTGCCTGCGGCTATATTTCATTTGCAAAAGATATGGACCTTGCAATAGCAATTCGAACAGGTGTTTTGAAGAACGGCATTCTTAGCGTGCAAGCCGGCGCAGGAATCGTTTACGATTCTATCCCAGAGAATGAATGGCGCGAGACGGAGGCAAAGGCCGGCGCAGTAATAAAAGCCGCTGAGAGTTTAGAGAGCAAGAAAATGTTTGAAAAAAAATAAACATGAAAATATTAGTCATAGATAATTATGATTCATTCACCTACAATCTTGTTCAATACATCGGAGAGCTCGGTGCTGAGGTTGCAACAATAAGGAATGATGATTATGGTGTCGAGGAAATTTTAAGCCCATCTGGCAAAATAAGACCAGATAAAATATTAATTTCACCGGGACCAGGTCGTCCAAAAAATGCTGGGGTCTCGCTCAGTCTCGTAAAGAATATTGCTAATATGGATAAACCCATTCCCGTTTTCGGCGTTTGTCTCGGACATCAAGTTATAGGCGAAGCATTTGGGTCTGAAGTTGGTCCGGCAAAGACTATAATGCATGGAAAAGTTTCGAAAGTTACCCATTCAGGTATCGGATTGTTCCGAAAGATTCCGTCGCCTTACACCGTGACACGGTATCATTCACTTGCGCTAATGGAAAACAATTTACCTGAATGTTTAGAGGTTTTAGCCCGTACTGAGGATCAAGAAATTATGGCTATTAGACATCGAAACTTTCCATTTTTTGGCGTTCAGTTTCACCCTGAGGCAATTTTGACAGAATACGGTTACGATATTATTCGAAACTTCATGGAGCAAATATGAATCCGGCTCAAATATCAACTTTGACAGACATGGACGTGAAAAGACTCCTAGAATCACTAATTTTGGGAAATGATCTTGACGTTGCCGAAGCCCGGTTATTATTGAAAAAGATAATAAAAGGAGAAATTTCAGGCTCTTTAACTGCTGCAATATTAATTGCTCTTAAAATCAAGGGAGAGGCTGTGAGCGAGTTAATTGGCGGGGCCGAAGTAATGCGAAATTTAGTCAAGTCGGTTGATTCCAGTCCTGAAGAACTTGTCGACTTGTGCGGGACCGGAGGAGATGGTGCGCAAACATTTAATATTTCTACAGCAGCAATGTTTTTGGCAGCGTCGGCGGGAGCAAAAGTAGCCAAGCATGGAGGAAGGGCTATTTCATCATCCTCGGGAAGCGCCGACTTGCTAGAGTGTCTCGGCGCAGATATAAACTTAACTCCTGATCAAGTTGCCAATTCAATCGATAGAACTGGTGTAGGTTTTATGTTTGCTCCGAATCACCATCCAGCTATGAAAAACGTTGCTCCAATTCGAAAAGAGCTGGGTACTCGAACCATTTTCAATATTCTTGGGCCGTTAACGAATCCAGCAAAATCTCAGCGTCAATTAATTGGGGTTTATGACAAAAAACTGTTGTTACCAATCGCAAACGTTTTAAAGAGGCTAAACTCTAAGCACGTACTTGTAGTCCATGCTGAAAGTGGTCTCGATGAGTTGTGCTGTTCCAGCAAAACTTATTATGCTGAGTTAAAAAATGGAGAAATTACTGAAGGAACGGTTGTTGCATCTGATTTTGGACTTCGTGTGACAGAACAATCAATCCTAGGAGGAGCAATTAGTGTCTCGAGCGTCGATGAAAGCAAGAAAAAAGCAATGGAAAGTCTAACTAATGTAAATAGTGTAGAAGCAAAATATGTAATACTGAACGCTGCAGCTGCTTTGTATGTTGCTGGTCTTTGTGGATCTATTGGCGATGGAGTCTGTTTGGCGCAGGACTGCGTCGCAAGTGGAGATGCAATAAAAAAATTAGAGGAATTTGTCAAATTTACTCAATCGGTAAGGTAAGAAGCAATGCTTAGAGAAATATTAAGAGCCAAGCAGTTGTATGTTGAAAAACTTTCGAAACTCAAAAGTATTTCCAGCTTTGAACTTGAGGGAAAGAGCTTCAGGAAGAGGAATTTTTTAGGAGAATTGACAGCCAAAAAGGATTCAAACGAGGTTGGAATAATTGCAGAAATAAAAAAGGCAAGTCCGAGCAAAGGAATTTTGAGAGAAACCTTGGAAGTTGAAAATATTGCACGAGTTTACGAGGATAATTCCGCAAGTTGTATTTCTGTGTTAACAGATGAAAATTTTTTTAAAGGTAGTATTAAGAATTTGATTCTGGCTAGGCAAGAGGTGCGCATTCCGGTTTTGAGGAAGGATTTTATTATTGACCCACTGCAGGTGGCAGAAAGTTATGCGATGCACGCTGACTGTATTTTACTGATCGCAGCCGCTTTGCCCGTCGAACTATTAACTGAATTAGAGGCCCAGGCCCATTTGTATGGGATGGATTGTTTAGTGGAGATTCACAACGAGCAGGATTTGGAAAAAGCGTTGCTGTGCAAGTCTAGACTAATTGGAATAAATAATAGAAATCTAAAAGATTTTTCAGTTAGTCTGGAAACCAGTATACGGTTAAATAAGTTAATACCGAAAACAAAATTAGTAATATCAGAAAGTGGGATAAAAACCGCTACAGATGTGCAGTTGCTAACCGATAACGGAATCAAAACATTTTTAATTGGAGAGGTTTTTATGCTCCAGAATTGTCCCGGGAGAGCGTTGAAACAATTATTGCTCGGATACGGTAAAAGTAATTGACATAAATCTAAATGCGTAATAATCTTAGGGGTTCCGTAGTACCATTGTTCTTTAAAAATTAACAGCCGATAAGTGTGGGCAATTTGATGATTTGCACAGGAAATCTATTGCTCACATTATTATGTAATCATTTACAGTCATAACTTTGAGCATAGAAAAAAATAGATCGAACTGAAGAGTTTGATCCTGGCTCAGATTAAACGCTAGCGGCATGCCTTACACATGCAAGTCGAACGGCAGCGGGCTCTTCGGAGTGCCGGCGAGTGGCAAACGGGTGAGTAATACATCGGAACATGCCCAGTAGTGGGGGATAGCTCGGCGAAAGCCGAATTAATACCGCATACGACCTTCGGGTGAAAGGGGGGGATCTTCGGACCTCTCGCTATTGGAGTGGCCGATGGCTGATTAGTTTGTTGGTGAGGTAATGGCTCACCAAGGCTTCGATCAGTAGCTGGTCTGAGAGGACGATCAGCCACACTGGGACTGAGACACGGCCCAGACTCCTACGGGAGGCAGCAGTGGG
>MDTG01423250.1_pt1 | contig 12794 bp, 11 predicted proteins | sample 811421 | NCBI WGS metagenome assembly MDTG01 (sample SAMN05326645, study PRJNA326480) | marine metagenome | isolation source: seawater | place: Pacific Ocean: South East | collected 2011 | reverse complement strand
CGATTATCAACTGCGCGGTCTTATCCGCAAGGAACCCCCCGTCATCATCAGCCGCCTTGTCGTTGATAACAACACTGGCGCCCTCCCTAGCAAGGGCCACAGCGTAACTTTGGCCAAGACCTGCACCGGCACCCGTGATAACAGCAACCTTCCCATCCAAGTGACCCATGGCCTTACTCCTTCATCGACCTTTGAACTCCGGCGCGCGCTTTTCAAGCAATGCCGTAACACCCTCCATATGGTCATCGGTCAGGTGGGAGACAGCTTGTAAGGCTGCACTCATCTCCAATATGTTTTCATAACTTGAGGTCTGTCCTTGTCGCATCAGACTTTTCGTAAACCGCAGCGCATGTCGTGGCTGACAGCTGATAGACGCGGCGAGCGAGTTTACGCACTCGTGCAAACTTTCGTGCGGGACAGCGCGACTCACTAAGCCCCAAGCCTCGGCAGTCACCGCATCAATGGTGTTGCCGGTATACAAAAGCTCAGACGCCCTGCTCATGCCAATAACCCGAGGAAGTAGCCAGGCTCCGCCATCGCCAGGGACCAGGCCCAGCTTCAGAAACGTCGCACCAAAGATCGCTCGCTCAGACGCGATACGGATATCAGCGAGACAGGCGACATCGCAACCGAGTCCTATAGCAGCGCCATTGACAGCGGCAATCAGCGGCACCTCGATGCTATTCAGCGCATGAATAAACGCATGAATATTGCGCCGATATCCATCTCTGATAGCGACACCATCGGCGGCAAAAGCGCCAGTCCGATCCTTCATCGCCTTGATATCGCCGCCCGCCGAAAAGTGCTTGCCCGCACCCGTGAGGATCACACAACGGACACTGTGATCCGCATTAATCTCAGCACAAATTGCTCGAGCGGCCTGGCCATCGCCCTCCCTACCCAATGCATTACCGGAGTCAGCCCGGTTGATAGTGAGCGTCGCCACCGCCTCGCTTATCTCAAGTTTTAGAAGGTCCATAAGATCTCTTTATCAAACTTTTTATACACTCACCCTGCACGCCGTCTACGGCAAGGGCCTCACCTTCTCTAAAGCTTAGAGGGGCGTCACGCGTGATACTCAATACTCCGTGCCTCCGTATAGCAGAGGAATCCTTCGGCTCCGTTTTCGCGCCCGATGCCGGATTGCTTCAATCCACCGAACGGTGAGTCAGACAGAGAGGTCAAAGCACCACCGTTAATCAGCACCTGCCCGGCAACTAGGCTTTGCGCCATCTCAAATGCTCTACCGGTATCTGATGACATCACACCCGCGCGCAATCCATATTTTGAGTCATTGGCCAACGCGATGGCTTCTGCATCATCATCAAATCCGATGACCACTCCCACCGGGCCAAAAATCTCCTCCTGCGCGATCTCAGAGCGGTTGTCGATGTTATCGAACAGCGTTGGCTCAAAGAAAAAACCTCTACCCAAATGTGACGGTCTCTGTCCCCCTAGCACCGGGGGCGACTGCTCGTCAGCGGCCGCCTCGACAAAAGTGGCCACCCTGTCTCTCTGCGCTGCGCTGATCACAGGACCCATACCCGTCGACAGCGCCGCAGGCGGCCCAATCTCGATGGCCGCAGCCATTTGAGAAATTTGATGAACCAGACGCTCTCTGACCGAATTGTGAACGATGGCCCGAGTAAACATCGCGCATCCCTGGCCAGCATGCGAGGTAAATCCGCGCAGAATAGCCGCGCTTGCGGCATCGAGATTGGCATCAGCCCTGACAATCAACGGAGATTTACCACCCAGTTCCAGCAAGCATCGCTTTAGATTTCGGCTCGCGATCTCTGCAATTTGTTTACCGACCTGCTCGGAACCTGTGAAACTAATGAGGTCCACACCGGGGTCGTTGCAGAGCGATTGACCGACAGTAGCACCGCCATTAATGATATTAAGTACACCGGGCGGCAAGCCAGCCTCTGACGCGACCTGCCCGAGCAACAACGCTTGAAATGGCGTGAGCGGCGAGGGCTTCAGCACGACGGTGTTACCCGCCATCAGAGCGGGGCCTATTTTTGCCAAGTTCAAATACGTCGGATAGTTATACGCGGATATCGCCGCCACGACACCAACGGGTATACGTTGCACCAGCGCACCGCCGACAACGTGCTTTTCTCCGGCGGCAACCAATTCCGGATGAACCTGTCGGGAAAAATCTCGCTGGGCAATTTGAATGTTGTTGGCGAGATGTTTGAGCGGAATATCTACCTGACGCGACCACGCGTCTGCGTGAATGACGCCACCCTCGCGAATGAGAAGGTGGGCCAATCTATCCCGCTGACGCACCATCCCCGCATGAAATCTCATTAAAACTTCGGCCCGCTTTTGCGGAGAATACCGGGGCCACGGCCCCTCATCTGATGCGCGACGTGCGGCTGCGATAGCAGCCGCTACATGACTTTGGTCGGCTATTGGGGCGCACCCGAAAATGTCTTCAGTGCCGGGGTCAATGACTGGCTCGGGAGCTAACTGCGCTTCTACGTATTCACCACCGATATACAACCGATCCAAGCCGGAGAGAATATCCTCTGAGTTCGCTGCAGCCGTCACCATTGCAGTGGCAGGCAATCCAATCCCAGCACACCACCTCCCACCGCCTTGATTTCAGCCCCGTTCTGCACAGAGAAGGCCGGAATTCGGGCCAACCATTCCTCAATCGCTATCGTCACTTCCAGTCGCGCCAAGTGCGATCCCAGGCACCGATGTGGGCCAAATGAAAACGCGTTGTGACGATTGGGACTGCGAGAAAAGTCTATGTCATGAGGCCGGGAAAACTCATCGGGATCGCGGGTGGAGAGCATGGTTGACGCTGTCACCATGTCCCCTTGCTTGAACGTCACACCCTGAAACTCATAATCCTGAGTAGTGACTCTGGCTGTGGTAACAATCGAAAACGCGCGAAACAGCTCCTCTACCGCATCGGGTAGTAGCTCCGGTCGCTCACGCAATAGCTGCTGCTGTTCGGGATGCTCGGCGAGATAACGAAACTGGAAGCCGAGAGAACCCACGACTGTATCGAGGCCGCCGATGAACAACATGACAACGATCCCCAGCATTTCTTCCCGAGAAATCCGAGTCCCGTCAATCTCAAATTGAGTGATCAGCGACACCAAATCCTCGCCCGGAGTCTCGCTCCGCTCCGCTATGAGCTCTTTTAAGAAATCCTTCACCTCCAACAGAGCTGGGCCACGCCCCTTTGCACTGTGCACGATGGTATCGGCCCAAGTTCGGAACTTGGGCAGATCACTTCGGGGGAGACCCAGCAACTCCAGGAAAATACTCACAGGGTAAATCTCACTAAATTCGGAGACAAACTCACAGGCTCCTCTGGGAGCCATAGCCGCAATCAATTCCCGCGCAAGATTACGAATAGCATCCTGCTTCAGCTTCACTGCCGCGGGTGAAAATAGTGGGTTAAGCAATTGCCGATAGTTCAGATGCTCCGGCGGATCCACCTCTAAAGGGATGAGTTTCCAAGTCTCACCCATCGCTTGTGCTCGCGGCTGCGCACTGGAAAAGATCTCGGGATGCTGGAGTACGAACCGGATGTCTTCGGCTTTGGTCAGCACCCATGCGCCCCTGTTATTAGCTCCTCGATTTTGGTGGCTCAAAGGCGAATAAAAAATGCGCGGTCCCTGATGCAACTCCCCGAGTTGCTCGTGCGGGTAGCTACTCAATTCACTTCGAAAGTCGCAGAAATGCACCAAATCTTGCGGCACATGGCTTGGAATATCCGCCATATCAAATCCTTGACCGTTGGCAGTCTCGGGCATTTCTCATTCTCCGCACATTTTGTAACTGACTATACATCAGTTTTCGTGGTAGATTCTACTCGACGAGACAGCAAGTAGAAGCGGCATGGACTTCGATTTTTCCGACGAGCAAAAACATCTGCAAGGCGAGGCAAGACGCTTTTTGAGCGACAACTGCCCAACGGCGCGAGTGCGAGGTGTGCTCGATGACCCAGACGCGTCCTTTGACACAACGCTGTGGAGTGAAATGGCACAACTGGGTTGGCAAGGCGCATCTATGCCAGAATCTTACGGTGGTTCGGGACTCGGCGCCACAGAGTTGTGTGCCATCGCCGAAGAACTCGGAAGAGCCGTCACACCCACCCCCTTTGCGTCTTCTATCTACGCTTTTGCCGAGGGTTTGTTACTGGTCGGCAGCGAGCAACAGAAATCTGAAATCCTTCCTCAAATCATCGCGGGAAAGAAAATAGGCTGTATCGCAAGCGTTGAGGGCTCAGGTCAGCGCGGCATTAACTGCGTTGCAGAAAGCGGCCGCATCAACGGCGTCAAAATACCTGTCACCGATGGCGACATTGCCGATTGGGCAATCGTTTCAGCCAAAGATTCAGATGGCGCGAGCCTTTATTTGGTCAACCTCAAGTGTGCTGAGGTATCTGCGTCCACCCTAAGCACGCTCGACCCCACCAGGGGTTGTGCGGAACTCAAATTTAAGGACGTCGTAGGACAAAATCTGGGAGAACCCGGACAAGGCGAAGAGATTTTAAGAAAGATCCATGATCGCGCGGCAATATTCGTTGCTTTTGAGCAACTGGGTGGTGCCGAGGCGGCGTTGGAACTGGCAAAAGGCTATGCGAACGAGCGCTACGCTTTTGGCCGCGCAATCGGCAGCTTTCAAGCCATCAAACACAAACTGGCCCGCATGTACGTTGCCACTCAAATCGCGCGCTCTAATTGCTACTTTGGCGCGTGGGCATTGGAGAGTGAGAGCGACCTCGTTCCGAGAGCAGCCGCGGCAGCAAGAGTCGCGGCCACACGCGCATTCCAACTGATCACTGCAGACACAATCGAAATTTTTGGCGGTATCGGAACCACATGGGAGGCAGACTGCCATCTTTATTACCGCAGAGCCAAACAGCTGTCGCTGTTTTTAGGCCCAGCAAACCTCTGGAAAGAAAGACTGGCTGTTGAACTTGAAAGGCTATGGGCCAGCGCGTAACAGCAAAAGGGGAGTCTCTTGAACTTCAACGACACTGAGCAAGAAGCAGCGTATCGTCAGAAAGTCATCGATTTTCTTGAGCAGCACGCAGAGAAAAAAGTCATGGGGCAGTTAGGCGTACCCGCTCGCTTATCGCCTCAAGCGTTACTGCAGGCAGCCAAAAAATGGCAAGCATTAAAAGCGGATCACGATTTTGCCTGCATATCATGGCCTAAAGAGTGGGGAGGCCCCGGGGGCTCTGCCATAGAAAGCGTCATTTTTGCTCAAGAGGAGCAGCGATTCGATATACCGGAGGGTATCTTTCAAGTGAGCCTAGGGGTTTGCATGCCCTCAGTCATCAAGCTAGGTTCCGAGGAGCTAAAAAATCGATTCGTGAAGCCAGCGCTCCGAGGAGAGGAAATTTGGTGTCAACTCTTTTCCGAACCCGCCGCTGGCTCAGACTTGGCGGGAATCCGCACGCGAGCGGAAAAGACCCCAGAGGGGTGGATCATCAATGGACAAAAGGTGTGGACCAGCAATGCGCACCTTTCGGATTTTGGCCTACTCCTGACTCGCACCGATCCGGCCGTGGTAAAACATTCGGGGCTGACCATGTTTTGGGTAGATATGCGCACACCGGGTATCGAGGTGCGGCCCATCAATCAAATTTCCGGTCAAAGTGGATTTAACGAGGTCTACTTCACGGATGTGTCAATCCCCGACTCTCAGCGTATTTCTGAAGTTGGTGGCGGATGGAAAGCGGCGATGGGCACGCTGGCAACCGAGCGGCTGGCCATTGGCGGTGCAAAGGGGGCGGATTGCCGCGAATTGGTAGCGCTGGCCGCTGAACTACCCTGCGAATCGGGTTCTGTACTTAAAGACCCACATTTCAGACAAAAGCTCGCTGACTGGTATGTCAATTCAGAGGGCATTAATTTAACCAGAATGAGAGCGCTCACCACCCTGTCTCGAGGCGGCACCCCTGGCCCGGAGATGTCGATTGCCAAATTGGTGATGGCAGAGCAACTGCAGCAACTCTGTGACTACGCGATGGATCTTCAAGCAGAGTTTGGAATCATTAACTCGCCGGAAATTTCCGAACAGGCTGCTGTGTTCCAGAAGGGCTGGCTAAAAGCGCCGGGCTCAAGAATCGCTGGCGGAACAGACGAAATCTTGATGAATGTGCTCGCTGAGCGGGTGCTGGGTATGCCTGGCGAAATCCGCGTAGACAAAGATCTACCGTTTAATGAGTTACCGGTAGGTATCTAACGATAAACGCGGTTACTGGCGGCTTAAAATCAAGGCGCCAGCCAGTGCACCTCCGCCAACCGACGTGAGAGCAAGCTCCGGATTACCCGCCACTTGTCTTCCATGCGCCTCACCCCACAACTGAAGGCAGGACTCCCTTAGTAAACCGAATCCATGTAACCGACCACCCGATAGCTGCCCGCTACCGGTATTCATTGGACACACACCATCGATGGCAATTTGCCCGGGCTGGGAAATATATTCGCCACCCTCACCGGGAGCACAAAACCCGAGTGCCTCCAGCCAGATAATCGGTTGGATACTGAAGCCATCATAAATATTAGCGACGTCGATATCGGTCGGCTTGAGATCGGTGCGCTGCCAGAGTCGCTTGCCAACGTCCCTCGCAGGCATGCTAGTGATGTCCTCGTACTGATCCCAACTATCTTTACCGTACAAAGCGCCACTCATTGCCTCTACTCTCAACGGTCGGTTACGAGTTTCTCCGGCCGCCTCCACCGCTGAGACAATGAAGGCAACCGATCCATCAATCGGTGCATCGCAGTCATACATGCACAACGGATCAGCAATAATGCGAGTGGACAAATACTCGTCGAGCGTTAGCGGCTCCGAATAGACGGCTGTCGGGGTTAACTGCGCATTTTTTCTTGCATTCAGAACCCACGACGCCATTTGTTCGCGCGTCAACCCATGCCGATGCATTCTGACTTTAGTGATCATGGCATGGGTGTGAATGGGCGACAGGGCATTGAAAGGGTAAGACCAACCTTGCCAGTTATTCCAACGTCTGGCCGCGGCGCCCTCTTTCAGCGGCGTCTCTCTGGAGTGCTTCATCATCGAATACTGTATGGCCGTTCGGTGGACTACGACATGACGAGCCTGACCCGTCGCGACTGCCATTGCTGCAGTCATGATCGCCGAGAGCGTGCTCGGCCCTTCCTGCACAGAAGCAAACCAATTTAAACGTAATCCCAAACCATTTTTGATGTCACGCAGAGGCACGGGAGTCATTCCCGGGGTCTCGCTAACAGCAGGATTGGTGCAGAGACCGTCTATTTGATCTACCGACAACCCCGCATGATCGATGGCACCCATAATCGCGTCGAGCGCCAATTCGATGGCCGGCTTGTTGACCTTGCGACCGATCGCAGACATGCCTTGCCCAGTGATACAAGCGTCTCGCTCTAACACCTTCATGCCGAGCCTCCGCCTTGCAGATCGGGCTCAAAAAGTGGCAGCCAGACGTCCTCTCGGTGGTCGAAGATTACGCGGACTGCTTGACCAATGTAGACGTCCTCGACAGCACAGTTAACGATATTTGTCGTCAGCCTCAGGCCCTCCTGCTCTTCCATCTCAACAATGGCGACCACGAAAGGCGCCTCAAGCCCAGCCTGCCAAACTTGGCGGTTTATCGTAAAAGTAAGCACTGTTGCGCGCCCAGAAACTTCAGCGGGGGAGATATCTCTCGATTTGCATTGCGCGCAGATGGGTGCAGAGGGATGGATGTAGTAGCCACAAGCACAGCATTGACTAAAACGAAGCTTTCCGTCAGCGCCAGACTGCCAAAAAAAGCGATTTCGCTCATTGAGCGCTGGCAAATCCCTTCGCGGTAAGCTCTGATAATCTGCGCTCACAAACACCCCACCTCATATACTCTTGATTCGGATACAGTTGCGCCAATAGTTGACGCACCGTCAGTTTTTAGCATAAGGTCAGATCCATTACTACACAATTTTTGGCGGGCAGTGTCGCAATGACTGCGACATGCTCCAGCGATAGGAGCTCAACCGTTGCCTGATACGCCCTCTCAATCTGAAAAGGAAGTGGGGAAAATAACGGATGAAGACATCGAGCGTGCTCAACGCCAGATAGGAATTCCAAAATTTTCTCGGAACAAACCTTATAACGAATGGGCTTCACCTGACGGGATGAGACACTTTGCCTTTGCTTGCGGCGATGACAACCCGCTCTTTAATGATAGAGCCTATGGAAAAACCACTCGCTGGAAAGATCAGATTGCAACCCCGCTTTTTCTGCACAGCACCGGAACCAATCTGACTCCAAAACCTGACCAGGAAACCAAGGCGCTCTTCAAAGGCTTATTCCGTGGTGTTGGCAAGTACTACACTGGCGTCGAATGGACCTGGTGGCGCCCCACCTACCCCGACGAGCAGATTTTTGTGCAGCGAGTCACTTCCGATGTTGTGGTCAAAGAGAAGTCTGCTTTTAGCGGTGGTCGAACGGTCACAGAAATATACAGCGACCTGTATGTCGATGCGAAGGGACAACCCGTCGGTAAGCGAGAGGAATCTTATCTAAGCGCCGAGCGAGAAGGAACAAAGAAAACAGGCCGATATGCCAACACTGAACGGCAGACCTATTCCGCTGAGGATATCGAACGCATTGACAGCATTTACGCGGCCGAGGATTGCAGGGGCAACTCTCCGCGGTATTGGGAGGATGTCAGCGTCGGCGACGCAGTGACTCCCGTCGCAAAGGGTCCGCTCACCATGGTGGATATTATTGCGATGCACATGGGGATGGGCCTGTCGAGTAGCGGAATCGGCCCTTTGGGACTTGGGTACGCCCAGCGAAAAAAAATGCCCGCGTTCTATGTTCCTGACCCGTACGGGGTGCCAGACGTTGTGCAACGGGTGCATTGGGACCACGGCAGAGCGCAAGAGTTAGGCCTGCCGAGTTCCTATGATTATGGGCAAATGCGAACGAGTTGGCTCATTCATCTGCTCACGAATTGGATGGGGGATGACGCTTGGCTCTGGAAGTTCCGCTGTCACTCGAGAGCGTTTAACTTTATGGGGGATACCACGATTTGTTCCGGGCATATCGTGGACAAAAGAAAAGAAGGCGATCATTGTCTGGTCGATATAGAAATGGCATCTACCAACCAACGCGGCGAAGATACCGCACCGGGCACAGCCACCGTCATTTTACCGAGTAAAGCCTCAGGACCCATTACCCTGCCCTCAGCCGATGACCCGATTTTGCAACGCTCAGAAACCGTTCTGAGAAAAGAGCAAGGAACGGACTAATATGCCCAGAGCCGCCATCGTATCGCCACTGAGGACCCCTATAGGCGGTTTTTTAAAGAGCCTGGCCCCGCTGCCAGCGGAGGAATTGGCTGCGCACATCATCACTAGCTTGGTTGCTAAAAGCGGCATTGACCCTGATCACATTGATGACGTGGTATTTGCGCAAAGCTACGCCAATAGTGAAGCGCCTTGCATTGGCCGATGGGCGGCACTACATGCTGGGCTACCAATCAGCGTTCCAGGCTGTCAGGTAGATCGCCGCTGTGGCGGCGGCCTCCAAGCAATTATAACCGCCAGCATGATGGTAGAAACGGGCGCGGCCGATGTTGTGCTCGCCGGCGGCGTTGAAAGCATGAGCAATGTTGAGTTCTACAGCACCGCGATGCGCAGAGGATCAAAGGCAGGATCCACCGTTCTTTTCGACCGCCTCGAGCGGGGCAGAGAGCGATCCCAGCCCGCTGAGCGCTTTGGCGTGATCTCGGGGATGATTGAGACTGCCGAAAACCTCGCCCGCGACTTTTGCATTTCACGAGAGGAGGCAGACGAGTATTCGGTCGAGAGTCACCGTCGCGCGGCAGCCGCGTGGGATGCGGGCAAATTTAACGCCGAGGTCGTGCCCGTCTCGATTCCCGGAAGGAAAAATGAGGTGCAGGTGCTCTCAAGAGACGAGGGCATTCGGCATGACTGCTCTATAGAAGCTCTGGCCGGGTTGCGACCGATCATGGCGGGAGGGACCGTGACACCGGGCAACGCCAGCCAGCAAAACGACGCGGCGGCCGCCTGCCTGATCGTAGCTGAAGACAAGCTGTCAACACTGAACCTGGAACCCCTCGCTTTTCTGTCAGGCTGGGCAGTAACGGGTTGTGAACCCGCAACCATGGGAATAGGGCCCGTTCCAGCCGTGTCGAAACTTTTTCAGCGGGCCAAATTGAGCTGGGATGACTTAGATCTGATCGAGTTGAACGAGGCTTTTTCTGCCCAGGTACTCGCCGTCATGAAAGGCTGGGGCTTTGCTGATATGTCAAGAATCAACGTGAACGGTTCGGGTATTTCGCTGGGTCATCCGATCGCCGCGACCGGCGTTCGTATCATGACTTCAATGCTCTACGAACTCGAGAGACGAAATGGACGGCGCGCATTGGAAACGATGTGTATCGGCGGCGGACAGGGCATCGCAGCCGTATTTGAACGAGATTAATCAGAAACTTTCCGGGAGGATTTTGATGTACACCGTAACGTTCGTTCGTCCAAATGGGGAGCGAGTGGAAATTGCAGCGAAAGATGGCGCAAACCTGATGCAGCTGGCAATCGAAAACAATATCGACGAAATCGTTGCCGATTGCGGCGGATCAATGTCCTGCGCTACCTGTCATGTCTATATTGAGGAGCGATGGAGAGAGAAAACGCCACCACACAGTCCTATGGAAGCTCAAATGATCACCTGCGCCATTGACCCGAACGAGGACAGTAGGCTGTCGTGCCAAATCCACATCTCTGAGATCTTGGACGGGTTGGTAGTCACACTTCCCGCATCACAGTACTGATATGACGGCCAGTAAAAGTCTCTCTGGCAAGGTGATTGCAATAACGGGCGCCGGGAGGGGTATCGGTAAAGAAATTGCCCTGCTTTGCGCCCAAGAAGGCGCAGCCATTATTGTGAATGATTTCGGTAAATCGCTCTCCGGCCAGGGGTCTGATGAAGGCGTCGCCAGCGAGGTCACCACCGCCATTAAGTCCGCTGGCGGTGATGCATTCGCAAACTCTGCGGACATCAGCGACCCGGACGGAGCCGACTCGGTGATTGCCGACGCAATCGAGCAGTTTGGTCGCATTGACGCGGTGGTGAACAACGCTGGCATTTCCAGAGACGCCATTTTCCACAAAATGAGTCCCCAGGATTGGCAGGCGGTCATAACTGTTCAGCTAACGGGGTGCTTCAACATCTCTCGAGCGGCTGCGCCCTATTTCCGGGGACAAAATGGCGGTTCATTGGTTCACATGACCTCCACCTCTGGCCTTATTGGCAATGTAGGTCAGGCCAATTACAGTGCCGCGAAAATGGGTATCGTGGGACTTTCAAATTCTATCGCTCTGGATATGAACCGCTTCGGTGTTCGCTCAAATTGCATTGCGCCCTTCGCGTGGAGTCGCATGACGGACAGCATTCCCGAGAACAGCCCCTCGGCAAAAGAACGGGTAAAGCGCCTCAAAAGCATGACTGCTGACAAGGTTGCACCGCTGGCGGCGTATCTTTGCTCTGACAGTAGCGCTCAGGTGAACGGACAAATATTCTGCGTTCGAAGAAATGAAATTTTTCTATTTCAAATGCCGAGGCCGGTCAGGTCGATGCACAGAGAGGAAGGCTGGACAATCGATTCCATTGCCAACGATTTGATACCTGCTTTTGAACCTTCATTATCACCTCTGGAAGTTTCCGGGCAGGTGTTTTCTTGGGATCCGATCTGAGGAGCGTAAATTTGTGATTAACAGCGCAAACAATCAAGATTTCCCGGAGATAAGAGAGGCCGTTAGGCGCCTTTGCGAGGGCTTTCCCGGAACCTATTGGCAGGCACTGGATCGGGATCGTGTCTATCCCACCGAATTTGTGGAGGCGCTTTCCGCTGCCGGGTTTTTATCGGTGCTTATCCCTGAGCAATACGGCGGCTCTGGACTGGGCGTTTTAGCCGCGGCAGCGGTCTTGGAGGAAATTCACCGCTCTGGATGCAATGGCGGTGCATGCCACGCGCAAATGTACACGATGGGCACACTACTCAGGCATGGCAGCGAGGAACAGAAAAATCACTTCCTTCCTCTCATCGCCTCCGGGCAAATCAGGTTACAGGCCTTCGGTGTCACTGAGCCCGAAAGCGGAACCGACACAACTCGCATCAGGACTTTCGCTCATCGAGAGGGCGATCACTATCGCGTCACCGGGCAGAAAATATGGATCAGTCGCGCCGAACATAGTGATCTCATGGTGTTACTGGTTCGCACAACCAAACGAGAAGAGGTGGCTAAACCCTCTCAGGGCCTGAGCGTTCTGCTGGTCGACATGCGCGAGGCTGTAGGCAACGGACTCACCATCCGTCCCATTAGGACCATGCTCAATCACAGTAGCACTGAACTGTTTTTTGATGACCTAATGGTTCCCGTTGAGAATCTCATTGGCGAAGAGGGATCCGGATTTAGGTACATCATTGATGGTATGAACGCCGAGCGGGTGCTCATTGCCAGCGAGTGTATCGGCGATGGACGGTTTTTCGTTGACCGGGCCAGCGCTTATGCCAAGGAAAGATCCGTTTTTGGCCGGTCAATCGGCACCAACCAGGGCATCCAATTTCCCATCGCCCGAGCCTATATTGATATTGAAGCTGCGGCAGGCATGGTGACCCAGGCGGGCGCGCTGTTTGACGCCGGCGAGCCCTGCGGCTCCGAGGCTAATATGGCGAAAATGCTGGCTTCGGAGGCCAGTTGGAAGGCAGCAGATACCTGCCTGCAAACCTTTGGAGGTTTTGGCTT
>MDTG01305907.1_pt1 | contig 12794 bp, 11 predicted proteins | sample 811421 | NCBI WGS metagenome assembly MDTG01 (sample SAMN05326645, study PRJNA326480) | marine metagenome | isolation source: seawater | place: Pacific Ocean: South East | collected 2011 | reverse complement strand
GGCTGGGCCGCGCCAGCGAGCCACGCCGCCAGGGCCGCCGCGGCGAGCGCCGCGGCACGACGAGATTCGATCACCGGCGTTCTCCCCGGCCGACCGCGGGCCGGACGGCCCGCCGGCCGGCTATTCGACGATGGCCTGATAGACCAGGTTCTTGAACTCGCTGCCCAGGCGGGTGCGATGCGGAATGCTCTGAACCATGAAGATGCCGACGAGGTCCTCCTCGGGGTCGACCCAGAAGCGGGTGCCGGCGGCGCCGCCCCAGTTGTACTCCCCGGGCGAGCCCAGCTCGCCGATCTCGCCCTGGTCCAGCGCCACCGCGACGCCCAGCCCGAAGCCGACGCCGTCGCGTCCGAAGCCCATGGGGATGTCGCCGAGGTGGTTGACCGTCATCAGCTCCACGGTCTTGGGCGACAGCAGGCGCACGCCATCGAGTTCGCCGCCGTTCAGCAGCATCTGGCTGAATCGCAGGTAGTCCGACGCGGTGGACATGAGACCGCCGCCGCCGCTCTCGAACCTGGCGCCGGGCCGGTAACCTTCGTCGAGGGCCTTGTTGGCCTCGACGAGTTCCGTGGCCGTGCTGGCGGACTGGAAAGCGGCGGCGGTGTCCTCCGGCGTGCCCGCCGGGCTGTACAGCTCCGCCACCCGATCCCACTTGTCGTCCGGCACGACGAAGCTGGTGTCGACCATGCCGAGGGGTGCGAAGATGCGCTGCTCCAGGAAATCACCGAACTTCATGCCGGACACCGCCTCGACCAGCCGGCCCTGCACGTCCACCGCCACGCTGTAGTGCCAGCGCGTGCCGGGGTCGTACTGCAGCGGGATGCCGCCGAGCCGGGTGACGAAGTCCTCCAGCGTGGCGTCGTCCGCCAGCAGGCCGGCCTCCCGGTACATCCGGTCGACCTCGGTGTTGCCGAACACGCCGTAGGTGAATCCCGCGGTGTGGGTCAGCAGATCGCGGATCGTCGGCTGTCGCCGCGGCGCCCGGGTCTTGCCGGCCTGGGACGCGTCGCCGCTGCCTTCGGTGCGACTCACCGTGCCGTCGGACACCATGCGGGTGTTGCCGCCGTCGGCCGTCGACACCGCCACCTCGAGGTCCGCGAGCTCCGGAATGTAGCGGGCCACCGGGTCGTTCAGAAAGAAATGGCCTTCCTCGTAGAGCATGAGCACCGCCACCGCGGTGATCGGCTTGGACATGGAATAGATCCGGAAGATCGTGTCTTCCGTCATCGGCCGCTCCGGCTCGCGGTCGGCGAGCCCGTAGGTCTGCTGGTAGACGACCTTGCCGTCCCGGGCGACCAGCCCCAGCCCGCCCACCATGACCCCGTCCGCGACGGCCTGATTCATGTGATCGGTGAGACGCTGCAGCCGCTCCGCGGACATGCCGACCCGCGCCGGCTTGGCCTCCGGCAGCTCCCGGGCCTGGACGGCCGGCGCCGCCGCGATCGCCAGGCCGAAGACCAGCGCCACCAGGCCGCTTCGTGCTGATACACGCATGAACCTCTCCCCCTTCGAGTTCGTAAGCGCTCAAGGCTAGTCATTTCCCGGACACGGCACAATCGAAACGGGCGCGCCGAGACCGGGACCGGCCCGGAAGCGCGGTGCAGGACGCGTCGCGCTGACGTAATCTCGAACGGCATCCGAACCGGGACCACCCATGCCTGCCATCCTCGACCCCGCTCCATCGAACCGTGGCCGCACCGGCGCGCCCGGCACCAGCCGGCGTCGCCTGCTCGGCGCCGCCGGCGCCGCGGCCGCGGGCCTGGCCACCGGCTGCTCGGCCGTCGGCGCGCGCCGCCGGGACGTTCATCCGCGCCCCCTGTCCCGCCAGCCGTTCGTGGCGCCCCGGGTATCCGCCGACCGGGTCGTCCGGGTGATCGTCGGCCACCGGCCCTACCGGCCCTCGGGTTTCGTGGTACGGCGCGAGGTCGACGGACCGCGCACGCTGATCCACAACTACGGGCACGGCGGTGGCGGCATCACCCTGGCGTGGGGCTCGTCGGCCCTGGCCGTGCGGGAAGCCCGCGGCCTGCCGCCCGGCCGGGCGGCGGTCGCCGGCGGCGGCATCATGGGCCTGACCACCGCCCGGCTGCTCCAGGACGCCGGCTGGCAGGTCACCATCTACACCCGGGACATGCTCCGCCATACCACCTCCAACGTCGGCGGCGGCCAGTGGGCGCCGACCAGCGTGTTCGAGGAGGACGCGGCGACCCCGGGGTTCCTCGCCCAGTTCCGCGCCGCGGCGCGGATATCCCACCATGCCTACCAGAACCTCGGCCCCGGCTACGGCGTCCGCTTCATCGAGAACTACTATCTCGGCGCCGAGCCGCTGGAGGCGCCGTGGTATCTCCGGGAGCTGCCGGAGCTGTTCACCTCGGTGGCGGAGCTGCCGGCCGGCAGCCATCCGTTTCCCGTGCCCTGGGTACGCCGGGTGGTATCGATGATCGTCGAGCCGGCGATCTTCCTGCGGCGCGTGCGCGACGACTTTCTGCGGGCCGGCGGACGCTTCGAGATCCGCGACTTCGCCAGCCGGGACGAGCTGCTGGCCGTGACGGAGCCGGTGATCTTCAACTGCACGGGACTGGGCGCCAGAGCACTGTTCGACGACACGGAACTCGAGCCGGCGAAGGGCCAGCTCGTGTTTCTGCCGCCGGATCCCGTCGTCGACTTCATCACCGTGGGCGGCGGAACCGGCGTCAGTTACATGTTCCCCCGATCCGGCGAGATCGTGCTCGGCGGGTCGTTCCAGCGCGGCGACTGGTCCCGCCACGCCGAGCCGGCGGTGACCGAACGCATCCTCGCCGACCACCGGGCCCTGTTCGCCGGGTTCTCCTGACGCAGGAGCGCACCGGGCCGACGGTCATGCCACGCCGTCGATCCGGTAGTCGGCAATCTGCACCTCGGCGCCCTGGTCGGCGTAGTCGCCAGCCGCCCGCCGCGCCCGGAACTCGCCCCAGCCGATGGGCCGGTAACGGGCCGGAGCAGCCGTGTCGACCGTGCCGGGCAGCGGCGCGTAGCGGTAGTCGTAGCGGGGATTGAAGAAGAACGGCGCGCTGTAGCGCTCCGCCCGATCGCTGGCGCGCACCCGGTGCAGCGCCGCCCGGTAGCGGTCGTTGGACCAGACCTGCACGACGTCGCCGATGTTGATGACCAGCGCGTCGGGATTCGTCTCGATCAGATGCCAGGCGCCATGGCGGTACACCTCCAGCCCTGGCTGGTCGTCCTGCAGCAGCACGGTGAGCGCGCCGGCATCGGTGTGGTGATTGATGCCGAGGTGGCCGGCCACCGGCAGTTCGAGCGCCGCTGGGGATTCGGGAACCGGGCACAGCGGGTAGTAGTTCAGCCGCAGGAAACCCGAGTGCTCGGGCCGGAAGGCGTCGTCGAGATGCTCCGCGGGCATCCCCAGATTCGCGGACATCACCGACAGCAGCCGGAAGGACAGCGCCTCGCTGGCCCGGTAGTAGGCTTCCACCGCCTGCCGGAAGTCCGGCAGAGCCGGCCACTGGGGCCGGTGGCCGTCCGCCTCGGGACCCACGTCGAAGATCTCCTTCCAGTCCCGCGTGTTCTTGGTGAGCTCCCGGTCGTAGAAACCCCAGTGATTGTCCGCGGTCCGGGCGATCCGCTGCTTGTCGACGGCGGGCCGCTGAAAGAAGGCCCTCATGGCGGCCTGCAGATCACCGGTGACGCCGGCGTCGATGCCGTGGTTGACGACCTGGAAGAAGCCCCAGTCCCGGCACGCCCGATCGATCGCCGCGCGGGTCGCCGGGCTGTCCAGCTCGGCGATGTCTATGGTCGGTACCCCCTGCTCCATCCGTCACCTCGTCGACGTGCGGCCGCTGTGCGCGGCGCTGCTCCTGCCATGTTACTGCGTACGGTCCGTATCGCGCCCGGCCACGTGGCGGCGGATCAGCCCGGGCATCAGCGGCGCCTGCACGAACAGGGTGAACAGCACGACGCCGTAGGCCATGGCCTGCACCGTCCAGGCATAGTCCAGGGACGCCGGCAGCGACAACGCCAGCGCCAGGGTCACTGCGCCGCGCAGCCCGCCCCAGGCGAGTACCTGCCGGTACGGTCCCGGCACCGGCGAGGCCAGCAGTGGATTCAGCGCCGGCAGCGCCACCAGCACGACCAGCGCGCGGGCGGTGAGCACGGCGCCGATCGCGATCAGCATGGCCTGCCAGCGCTCGGAGAGCATCGCCGGACTCAGGGTCATGCCCACCAGCAGGAACACGCTGCCGTTGGCCGCGAACGCCAGCACGCCCAGCAGAAAACTGATCTCCGTGCCGACGATGGGGGCGTCCTCCCGCTGAACCGTCCGGGCCAGCACCAGCCCCGCCAGCAGCGCAGCCATCACCCCGGACACGCACAGGGCGCCTTCCGCCAGCAGGAACGACCCGTAAGCCGCCGTCAGCACGATCAGCGCGTGACTGATCCCGCCGTCGAACAGCCGCAGCGCGCCGGCGCCGACCAGCCCCACCGCCACGCCCGTCGCCGCGCCGCCGCAGAACACCATCAGGAAATCGGCCAGCGCGAGGGCAGCGCCGACGTCGGCGGACCGGGTCGCGTAGGCCAGCACGATGCCGAACACCACGATGGCCGACGCATCGTTGAACAGGCTCTCGCCCTCCAGCAGGATCGTCAGGCGCGCCGGCGCGCCCATGGCCTTGAGCTGATCGATCACGGCCACAGGATCCGTCGCAGCCAGCAGCGCGCCGGTGATGAGGGCCGCCGCCCAAGGGAAGCCGCCGGGATCGCCGATCCCGAGATAGATCAGCGCGGCGCTGACCAGCGCGGTGATGCCAACGCCCACCAGCGCCAGAAACAGAATCGCCGGCAGGTTGTCCCGCAGCGTGCGCAGCCGGATGTGAAACGCCGCGTCGAACACCAGCACCGGCAGGAACACGTAGAACACGAGATCGTGGAAGCCCACCTCGCCGAGCCCGACGTCCACGCCGAGGCCCGCGTCCAGCGCCCACGACAGCAGCACGCCGACCAGCACCAGCGGCAGGGTGTGCGGGACGCGAAACAGCCGCCCGAGGCGGTCCGACACCAGCGCCAGGGCGAACAGGGTCACGGCGAAGGCGACGATCAGCTCGATGCTCATGGCGCCGCAGACTGCACCCCCCGGACCCGGGAGGCAATCATCCCGCCCGACCAGGCGTCAGCGGGACAGCCGTCCGAGCAGCGCAGGAATGTGCTTCTTCAGGCGGAAGAAGCCACGGGTCGCCCGGGGCCAGGCGTCGCGGTCGTGGGAACGCAGCACTTCATGGACGGGAACGCCCGCCTGCGCCAGCAGGGCCCGGACCCGCGCGCGGGCGTCGGCCCCCGGGCCGACCGGCGCGTAGCAGGCCACCACCGCGTCCAGGGATTCCCGGCGCGCCCAGGCCAGGGCGTCCTCCGCCCGCAGCGAGAGCAGGTCCGCCCGGCCGAGACCCCAGCGCTGCCGGCCCCGGGTCAGCGCGTCGTCGATGGCCCCGGCCGTGAACGCCGCGGCGGCGTCGCCGGTCGGCAGCGGCGACCGCGGAGCGCCGGGCAGTGCGGCCACGGCCACGGGTCGAACCCCAAGATCGAGATCGAGGTCGTCCTCGCCCAGCAGCAGGCCGACCCGGCCGCCGCCGGCCGGCAGCGTGGCCGACGGCCAGTCCGGGACGATCCGCGGCGGCGCCGCCTGCTCCTCCAGGGCCGACGCCGCCGTGTCCAGAAGCTCCAGCCCGTCCGCACCTGACAACTCGACGCGCCGCGCGGCGAACCGGCCGATGTTGTCGGGGCGCGCCAGGTAGTGCTTGCCGGGCGTGTGCAGCCCGGCGACCCAGCGCCAGGACAGGGTGTTCGAGGCGGGATCGCCGTCGAGCAGATGGCGTAGGAAGAAGTCCGCGCCAAGCTGCCAGGGCAGCTTCAGGGTGAATATCCAGATGCTCGCGAACCACATGCGGGCATGGTTGTGCAGATACCCCGTCCCGGTCAGCTCCCGGGCCCAGGCGTCGAACACGGCGATGCCGGTCTCGCCCGCCGTCGCGGCGTGGTAGCGCAGCGCCAGGGCGTCGTCGGCGGCCGCCTCGGCGAGCAGCGAACGGACCTGCTCGAGATAGTCCGGCCACACCGAAGGATGGTGCTCGAGCCAGCCCTTCCAGTAGCTGCGCCAGTACACCTCCTGAATGAACTTCTCCGCCGTCGACGGCGCGAAGCGCCCGAGCACCGCCGCCAGCACCTCGTCCTCACGCACCAGCCGGCAGCGCAGGTAGGGCGACAGCCCCGACACGTTGGTCCGGTCGTCCGCGCCGAAGTCGAAGTTGCGCAGCCGCCGGTAGCGGTCGCCGGCATGGGGCAGAAAGGCTTCGAGACGTTCGAGGCCGGCCGCCCGGGTCGGTGGCCAGCTCATCGCACGGTCCCGTCGCGGCCCGCGGGACGCGCGCGCCTGCGGCGCCGGCACCGCTCGGAGCAGAAACGCACCTCCGACCAGACCGCCGCCCAGCGCCGGCGCCAGCGCATCGGCCGGCCGCAGCCGGCGCAGGTCTTCTCCGGCAGGTGCTGCTTCTTCACGTGGCGCATACGGAACTCCGCGGACCCTTCGCCGGCGTTCACGGCCGGCGATACGACCCTTGGACCGTAACCCGTGAACGGTTAAAACCACGTCAATCCCACTGGACGTCCCCATGCCCGAAGGTCCGGAAATCCGCAGGGAGGCCGATCGCATCGGCGAGGTCCTGGTGGGCCGGCGCCTGGTCGAGGTCGGGTTCGGTCTGCCGCGGCTGCGCCGCTACGCGTCGGTGCTCACCGGCTGCGTGGTCGACGCCGTCGACTGCCGCGGCAAAGCGCTGCTGACCCGGTTCGACAACGGCCTGACCCTGTACTCCCACAACCAGCTCTACGGCCGCTGGTACGTGCGCGCCCGCGACGACCTGCCGCGCACCAACCGCAGCCTGCGGGTGGCCCTGCACACCGACACGCACAGCGCCCTGCTCTACAGCGCCTCGGACATCGAGGTGCTGGACGACGCCGGCCTCGCCGCCCATCCGTTTCTCGCCCGGCTGGGGCCGGACCTGCTGACCGACGGCCTCACCGGCCGGGAGATCGCCGACCGCCTGCGGGCACCGGCGTTCCGGCGCCGGACCGTGCAGGCGCTGTACCTGGACCAGGGATTCGTCGCCGGGGTCGGCAACTACCTGCGCTCGGAGATTCTGTTCCATGCCCGGATCGCCCCGGATGCCCGTCCCGCCGACCTGGACGCCGGCGCCATCGGACGGCTCGGCCGGAGCACGGTGGTGATCGGCGAGCGCGCCTACCGGACTGCGGGCCTCACCAATCCGCCGTCCCGGGTCGCCGCCCTGAAACGTCGCGGTCTCCGCCGCGCCGACTTCCGCTTCGCGGTGTTCGCCCGGGAAGGCCGGCCCTGCTACCGCTGCGGCACGCGCATCCGGCGGATCACCGCCGCGTCGCGGCGGCTCTACTACTGTCCCGCCTGTCAGCGCTCATGAGTCCTCCGCCGCCGCCACGGGATCCGGCCGCCCGGCAGTGAGCAGGCGGCGGACGTCGGCCAGGGTGTCGACCGACGCCGCGTCGGCGTCCCGGCGCCAGCGGACGATCCGCGGAAAACGCAGCGACAGGCCGGACTTGTGGCGGGACGACTCGGCGATGCCCTCGAAGGCGATCTCGAACACCTGCTGCGCCGGCACCGAACGGACCGGGCCGAAGCGCTCCAGGGTGTGGCGCCGGATCCAGCGGTCGAGTTCCCGGATCTCCGCGTCCGTGAGCCCGGAGTAGGCCTTGGCGATGGGCTTCAGCTCGCCGTGCTCGTCCGGCACCGCGAAGGTGTAGTCGGTGAACAGGGACGCCCGGCGGCCGTGTCCCGCCTGGGCGTAGATCAGCACGGCGTCGATGGCGTAGGGATCCACCTTCCACTTCCACCAGCCGCCGCGGCGGCGGCCGGCCTCGTAGGCCGCGTCGCCCCGCTTCAGCATCAGCCCCTCGACGCCCAGTTCCCGGGCGCGCGCCCGCTCGGCAGCCAGCGCGTCCCAGTCCGTGAAGTCGATCAGCGGCGACAGCGTCAGCGGTCCGCCGGCGGCGTCGGTGCCGCCGTCGAGACGCCGGGCCAGGTCCTCCAGCGTCGCCCGGCGCACCGCCTGGGCGGAACCGCGGATGTCACGCCCGCCGATCTCCAGGCAGTCGTAGGCGAGCAGCCGCACGGGCACCTCGGCGAGCAGCTTCGGACCCACCCGCTTGCGGCCCAGCCGGCGCTGCAGCGCCGCGAACGGCAGCACGCCGTCCCGCCAGCCCACCAGCTCGCCGTCGATGACGGTGCCGTCCGGCAGACGCTCGGCCAGGGCCTCGACCTCGGGAAAGCGCGGCGTGATCAGCTCCTCGCCCCGGCTCCACAGGAACGTCTGCCCCCGGCGCCGGACGAGCTGGGCGCGGATGCCGTCCCACTTCCACTCGGCGAGCCACTGCCCCGGCGCGCCCAGAGACCCAGTCGGGCGGTCCAGCGGCGACGCGAGAAAGAACGGATAGGGGCGGGAAATCTCGACGGACCCATCGTCCGGACGGGTGAGCGCTTCGAAGAACGCCGGCGACGGCTGCCAGTCGCCCATCAGCCGTTGCTGGATCACGCTGCGCGGCAGGTCGAAGGCCGCCGCCAGGGCGCGCGCCACCAGGAGCTGGGAAACGCCGACCCGCAGCGCGCCGGTGAGCAGCTTGGTGAACAGAAACCGCTCGCGCCGGTCCAGCCGGCGCCACCAGTCCACCACCCGGCGGCCCTGCTCGGCCTCGTCGCAGTCCGCCAGCGGCAGCAGCACCTGCTCCACCAGCTCCCCCAGCGTCGGCAGCGCCGCGCCGTCCGCGCCGGCGGGCTCCAGCAGCAGCGACACGGTCTCCGCCAGGTCGCCCACCTCGGCGTAGCAGGCCAGCACCAGCCACTCCGGATAGTCGCTCGCCTCGACCAGCATGCGCCGCAGGCGGGCCCCACCCACCAGGCGTTTGAGCCGCCGCCCCGCCAGGAAGTGCACGGCCCAGGCGCCGTCCGCCGGCGGCGCGCCGCGGAAGAAGTCCGCCATGGCGGCGACCTTGGCGTTGGTGGAGGTGGTGGCGTCCAGGGCCTGATACAGCTCACTGAAGCGTCGCATCGCCCTCGCCTTCGAACTCCGTCGCCACCGCCGCCGCGGCGACGCCGCGCTCCGCCAGGTAGCGGGCCAGCAGGTCGCTCTGGCCGTGGGTGGTGAGCACCCGGGCCGCGCCGGTGGCCTCGACGGTGTCGATCAGCCCGGGCCAGTCCGCGTGGTCCGAGACGACGAAGCCCCGGTCGTAGCCCCGCCGCCGCCGGTTGCCGCGCAGCAGCATCCAGCCGGACGCGAAGCCGGTGGCCGCCTCGCCGAAACGGCGCATCCAGCTCGAGCCGCCGGCGCCGGGCGGTGCCAGCACCAGGGCCTCGCGGTAGTCCTGCTCCCCGTCACCCACCCGGCGGGTGTCCGGCAGTGTGACGCCGGCCTCACGGTATACGGCGTTGATGGACTCCACCGCGCCGTGGGTGAACACGGGTCGACCGTCGAGATGGGGCGCGAGCTCGGCCAGCAGCCGCTGGGCCTTGCCCAGGGCGTAGCAGAACAGCACGCTGGCCACGCCCCGGCGCGCGTTGTCGGCCCACCAGTCCGCCACCTCCTGGGCCACCGTGGCCGTGTCCGGCCAGCGGTAGACCGGCAGCGCGAAGGTCGCCTCGGTGATGAACACGTCGGCCGGCACCACCTCGAAAGGCGCGCAGGTGGGATCCGCCTGGCGCTTGAAGTCGCCGGACACCACCCAGACCTCGCCGCCGTGCTCGATGCGCACCTGGGCCGAGCCGAGCACATGGCCGGCCGGGTGCAGGCTCACCGTCACCGGGCCGAAGCGCCGGGGCTCGCCGTAGTCGACGGGCTCCACCGCGGCGCCGGGCAGGCGGTGGCGCAGCAGGCTGCAGCCCGGCGCGGCCGCCAGGTACCGGGCGGAGCCCGCCCGGGCGTGGTCCGCGTGGGCGTGGGTGATGACGGCGTTCGCTACCGGCCGCCAGGGATCCACGTGGAAGTCGCCGGCGCGGCAGTAGAGTCCGCTGTCGGTCAGCTCGATCAACGCGATCCCGTCCGGCGCCACCCCGGATGCCGGGACGAGGCCGGTCTTGTCCACATATTGTCCATGTATACCTCTTAGTTTTACCGTCGAATTCCTGCATCGTCCATATTTTGACCCGGAATTCACCTGGACACACGTAACGTCGACTGCATGAAGACACCACCCAACTACCCATCCCGACCCAGGCTACGGCCGCCGCTGCGCAGCGCCGTCGCGCTGGCCGCCCTGCTCGCCGGCGCTGCCGGCACCGCAGGCGCGGCCGATCCGAAGCGCGGCGAGGCCCTGGCCTTCGAGTACCACTGCATGACCTGCCACGGGCCGCGCGGCCGCTCCAGCGACGGGCGCTATCCGCACCTGGCGGGACAGCATGCCGCCTATCTGGAGATACGGCTCAACTACTTCCGCTCCGCGGTGGAGCCCACCAATCAGATGAACGCCCAGGCCGTGCACCTCGAGGACGACGAGATCGCCGACCTGGCCGCCTACTTCGCGAGCCAGCCATGAGACACATCACCCGGAACACGGTGCTCGCCCTCGGCGTTCTGGCGGCCGGCGGCTGCAGCCTGCCGGACGACCAGGTCGAACGCGGCGCCGCGCTGGCGACGGAGAAGGGCTGCATCGCCTGCCACGGCGCCAAGGGCGTGAGCCTCGCGCCGACGTTTCCCAACCTCGCCGGACAGTGGCCCCAGTATCTGCGGGTGCAGCTTCTCAAATACCGCTCCGGCGAGCGGCAGAACGCGGTCATGAACGGACAGGCCGCGGAACTCACGCGCGAAGAGATCGCGGCGCTGGCCGCCTTCTACGCCGCGCAATGACCTCGAAGGAGATCCCATGAAGATCGACAACGAAGAAATGCAGGAGGAAGTCGAGGACATCGTCGACCGGACCCGGGTCGTGCCGGTCACCATGATCGTCGCCGTGCTGGCGACCCTGGCCGTGCTCGCGGCCTTCGCCGTCGGCGTCTACCAGGACCAGGACACCGGCAATCTGCGCGACGACCAGGGCGTCCTCGACGCGGAGAGCCTCGAAACCCTGAAGGCCCCGATCGCCGACTGACGCCTCAGGCGTCGGCGACCACCGCCACGTCACCGGGGGCCAGCTCGGACCCGCCCATCAGCAGCCGCCCGGCGACGGGCAGCGGCCGGGGCTCCGCCGCGTAGTTGAACACGAAGGTCAGACCGCCCCGGCGCCGCAGCCGCACGCCCTCCGGCATCGGCCGGACCGTCAGACCGGCATCCGCGGCGGCCGCGGTCACCACCGCATCCAGCAGTTCGTCGCTGGGGCAACCCGGCAGGTAGTGGCGGCCGTCGCGGGCGTACCAGACGCCGCGCCCGTCGTCCGCGCACAGCCGCGGCGCCAGGGGACCTTCCACCTCCTCCAGCCAGGTGTGCACGTGCCCGCCCACGGCGGACACCGTGACCGCCGCGTCGGCGTCGAGCGCGTCCACCCGGGCGACGCGAACCGGCAGCAGACCGGCGACGGGACCCGGCTCGCCGCCGGCCGGGACCTGGAAGTCCGCGGTCTTGCTGCCCGTTCTGGCGCCGATCAGCAGCGCGCCGGCGCACCGGTCCAGGTGCGCGGCCCAGTCTTCGCAGAGCACCGGCAGACAGGGCAGCACCAGCAGCGCGTAGCCGGACACGTCGTCGCCCGGCGCGACCAGGTCCACGTCCAGCCCGACACGGCGCAGCGCGCCGTAGTAGGACAACGCCGTCGCCAGCGCCGAGAACCCGGCGGACTGGGGCTGAATCCCGGTGATCCAGCACGACGGGTAGTCGAAGGCCAGCGCCACCCGGGCCGGCCGCGTGGCCGGCATCGCCGGCAGCCCGGCGAGCTCGTCGCGGACCCGGCGCAGCTCGCCGGCGGCGCGGTCCTCCCGGCCATCCGTGGTCAGCAGCGCGGCGTGCATCTGCTCCTGGCCGAACGGCGCCCGGCGCCAGCGGAAGATCGAGGTCAGCTCGGCGCCGTGGGCGATGGCCTCCCACAGCCACAGCCGCACCATGCCCGGCAGCGGCGCCGCGTTGTGGGTGGCCCAGTTCACCGGGCCGGGCTGCTGCTCCATGACCCACAGCCGCCCCCGGCCGACCCGGCGGTACAGGTCGTGATGAAAGCCGGCGAAGTCCGGATGCCCCTGCCGCCGGTAGGCCGCCCGCTCGCCTGCGCCGTAGGGCCCCTGCTGGAGAAAACCCAGGGGATAGCTGTCCCAGCTCGCGACGTCGAGGTCGCGGCCGACGGCGAAGTGATCGAAATCCGTGAACAGCCCCATGAAGTTGTGGGTGATCGGCCGCCCCGGGGAAGCGGCCCGCAGCACCGCCGTCTGCCCGGCGTTGAAGGCCGCGACCTGATCGCTGGAATAGCGGCGGAAGTCCAGGCGATGGGCCGGGTTGGCCTCGGTCACCGTCGCCGCCGGCAGGTCCACCTCGTCGAAATCGCCGTAGCTCTGACTCCAGAACACGGTGCCCCAGGCCTCGTTCAGCGCCGCCACGCTGCCGTAGCGATCCCGCAGCCAGCGCCGGAAGCCGGCGACCGCCGCCGGGGAATGGCTCTCCACGGTGTCGTGACAGCCGAACTCGTTGTCCGTCTGCCAGGCGACCACCGCCGGGTGATCGCCGTAGCGCTGCGCCATGGCCGACACGATGCGGTGCGCCTCGCGCCGGTACGCCGGGCTCGAGAAGCAGTAGTGGCGGCGCGAGCCGAACCGCCGCGGC